>ERZ501047.255-NODE-255-length-18846-cov-3.614283_pt1 | contig 18846 bp, 17 predicted proteins | sample MGYA00510868_ERZ501047 | MGnify/ENA primary metagenome ERZ501047 (study PRJEB25958, sample SAMN03398593) | human skin metagenome | study: EMG produced TPA metagenomics assembly of the Human Skin Microbiome Metagenome (human skin metagenome) data set. | reverse complement strand
GCAGGATCCACGTGTGGAAAATGGCTGCGCTTTGCTTACGTTGCACACGACTATCGCCACCATGTCGTTCTTCAGGAAGCTCGATCCCAAGACGGATCTCGGTACGCCTTCGTCGCTCAAGTCGTCTGTGCAGCGGGGCATCCGTACCAAGCTGCTGGAGCAGTACCCCGACACGCTTGGCGCCGACGATGGCGCACTCCTCGAAAGCATCTGGCCGAAGAAGGAGTCCATCACGTCAGCCAAGTACAAGCCAGAACACATCCAAATCCTGCTGTTGCGCAACATGCCGATCTTTTTCCAGCACTATGATGGCCCATACATCCCGACTCTGCATCTCCTGCACAAGTACCCGGCGCTCCTGCCGTCGATCCAGGTGGATCGTGGTGCGATCAAGTTCCTCCTGTCGGGTGCCGCTGTCATGGCGCCGGGTCTGACATCAGCAGGCGGTCGACTCCCTGACCCCAGCAAGGGTGAGAAGCCGCTGCCGAAAGAGACCGTTGTGAGCATCAAGGCCCAGGGCAAAGAGTTTGAGGTCGCGATCGGCGTGCTGAAAGTTGACACAGAGGAGATCCGCGCCAAGGGCAAGGGCATTGCTGTGGACAATGTACACTACCTTGGTGACGATCTGTGGGCCATCTGCTCTCGCGGTGGTCTTCAGTAATTATACCCCACTATGGCGTCAGAGGCAGACCGAGCACATGCGCGACGATCGCGTACTTCTCTGCGGCCTCTTCCATGCGCTTCTGTGTGCTCTTACCTTCACCATGGCCGGCCTGCAGATCTACACGCAGGAGAATCGGATTCGCATTGTTGGCGAGCGTATGTTGCATCTCAGCTGCGAGCTTGAATGAATGCGCCGGCACGACGCGGTCATCGTGATCAGCGCATGCCAGGATCACGGTCGGGTAGGTCTTGTTGGCTCGCACCGTGTGCAGTGGCGAGTATGTCATGTTGTAGTCAAACGCCGCGCCATCTTCCTGCGGGTTGCCATAGTCAGCCGTCCATGCCTTGCCAATCGTCCACAGCGGGAACTTGATCATGTCATGCACGCCGACATCCGCAATCGCTGCTCCGATACCATGCTCGTCCGTGCACTGATTCACGACGGCACCGACGCCCATGCCGCCATTACTGCCGCCACAAATCGTAATGTGCCCTTTGCGTGCGTATTTGGACTCATGGAGCCACTTGGCAGCAGCAAGCACGTCGTCAAACACGTTTTGCTTGTGGAACAGACGGCCGGCATCGTGCCATTTGTCGCCGTATTCACCACCGCCACGGGCGTTCACAAACGCGAGCACACCGCGATACGATGCGACCCACGTCATCATCGATGGCGAGAACACGGGTGTGATGGGGATGTTGAAGCCGCCGTAGAAGTAGAGCAGCGCCGGTGCCGAGCCATCGAGCGGCGTGTCCTTTGCATGCGTCAGGAACATGGGAATGCGTGTGCCGTCTTTGCTCGTCACAAACACCTGTGTCGAGATATAGTCGTTGGCGTCAATACCCGCCACATGCGTCGTCGCATATTCGGTCACTGACGCGGGCGGCACAGCGCGGTCGGTGCGTTCAAGACCTTCCCACGACACGCGGTCGACACGGCCAGGGTTGGCGAATGACACAGACGACACGAACGACTCGCGATGGTCGCGACGGCCCGTGAGCTGAGCAATAGTGCCGACGAGCTCGGGCAGGAGACGCGTGATGCGGTCTCCCGTCGTGAGGTCAAAGACCCACAGTTCGTCCTTGACGTCGCGGGAATACACCGCGAGCAGATTGTTGTGGTCAAGGACGGCAGCTGTCGTGAGAATAGCCTGCGGATCCTCTGGCACAATGTCAGTAAAGCAGCTGATACCGCCCGTCAGCTGCGACACATGGTCCACGACGCGTGCCTTCGTCGGATCGAGCTCAAACGACACAATGCGATAGTTTGGTGCATCCTTATTCGAAAGCATGTAAAAGCGTGTGTTGTCGTTCGCGATGTAGTCGAGCATGAATGCAAAGTCGCTCGAGATGGGGATCCATGCCATCCGCGAAGACACGCCATCAGCCAGTGAAGCCGCGTAATACCGCATCTTGTTGTCCGTGTCCTTCGAATTGGCTAGAATCAGCCATTGGCCATCGTCAGTCACGTCGCAGTGCCACATAGAGCTACGCGTGACAGGGTCGCTGTCAACCACGAGGATGTCCTCAGCCTGCGGTGTGCCAAGGCGGTGGTAGTACAGCTGAGCGTCCTGGTTCGCATCCGTTTCCGTGCCCTTGTCCTCGTGCTCTGTTGCTGGGAAGCGCTGGTAGAAAAAGCCACGGTCATCATGCGTCCATGTGATGCCCGAAAATTTGATGTGATCTAGCACATCCGGCATGTGTCCGTCTCCGCCCACATCGGTGCCTTCGCTGCGCGACAGCATCGGTTGCTCTGTCGAGCGCAAGAAAATTCTGAACCAGTCTGATCCGCTCTGAGAGATACCGTACGCCATGTACTTGCCGCTGTGAGAGAAGGACGTCCATTTGAGCGCGACAGTTCCGTCCGAGCTGAGCACATTCGTATCAAAGAATAACTCGCCGACGGGCTCCTTGCTAGGCGACTTCTGCGCCGTATCCACCTGCTCGCGCGTCGCACGATATATCTGGCTCTGTGGCGCAAGTCCCGCATTGTACGAGTAATAGTACCGGCCATCCGGCTTGAGTGACGGCGCACTGGTTCGTGCATAGTCCCAGTTCAGCTTGAGCCGTTCCTGAAGCGCGGGCTTGTCCTTGCACTGCGCAACAAACCGCGCTGTGTACTCCGACTGGGCCTTGGTCCACGCGGCCGTTTCTGTGCTTTGCGACGGTGGCGTCTCGAGCCAATCGTATGGCTCCGGCACAACGACATGGCCGTGCGCTTTACTCGCGTACACAGTCGACGCATCCGAGCGACGCGCAGACGGATAGGGGTACGCCGATGGTGTCCAATGATGATGTGCTGCCATTATGGTGGGTGCTACTCGCGAAATGGGAAGATGCACAAGAGACCGGCGGCTCGCAAATAGCATGCCGACAAGGCCTCGATCGAAGTTCTTGCGTCATTGCCGAGACCTCCACACCAAGTCAATGGCTGGCTGCGTTGCTATGCTACATTACGTCTGAGCTGATCGCTGCTTGCGTCGCCTGTGGCCCTTGTGATGCTTTTTTGATCCGAGGCCAGCTGGAGCCTCAGATTCGAGGCCCAGACGTCCCACGGGCGGCATGCGGCGGCGGCCCTTGACGTGTGCGCCCGAAGCTGACGACGGACCAAAAAACGCTTGATCCAACGACGCCGTCTTGGACGACGACTCGGCCATACGTCCGCCATGCATGTGTGGTGTGACGAGCGGCGCCGCTTCTGGGCGCCTTTCTGGAAGTTCTTCACGCAGCCTGTTCTGTTGAGCCGCATTGAACGCGGCTGGATCAATGCCGGGCGGCGGGTGTGCGTACAAAAGACGCGCATTCACGTAGTCTTTGAGTACGTAGCGCGCTGCCCGCGACTCGTCCGGATTTCCTTGACCCTGCCGTGCAAGGCCACGGGCCATGGCATAAGCCGTGAGCAATTCCATACCCGTCGGGCGGCCCTGGCCGCCCTCTTCCGCACTGAGCGTCGGAATGTCCATATTGTAGAAGCGACTTAAGATATCCTCCGGGATGCGCTGTGCAACAAGCTCAGCAGGTGCTGTATACTCTCGCATCTGGTCGATGGGCAAGATGCCGTCGCACACCAAATCAGCCGGCGACGTGGAAAACTGGGGAAACACGAGACCAGGGCAGTCACATATGATGGTAGTGGGACTCAGATGGATTGTTTGAAAATGCTTGGTTTTTCCTGGCGTCGCGCTAACCGACACCTTTTTCTCGCCCAACAGGGCATTGATCGTGGATGACTTACCGACGTTAGGATAGCCGACAAACCCTACGGTCAATTTTTCTGGTATACCGTCGTGGGGCAAATTCGGCTCATGCCGGCGGAACAAAGCCAAGTCTGGCGCACACTGCAAAAAGAGACGTTCCAATTCCAGTACGCCAAGAATTCGCGAGGGGTCATGATCAAGTGCGAGCGTATCCTGCACGGCGCCTGTCACTTCCTCAACAGCGCTGTGCTCGAATTGTGCCTCGCGCTGTAGCTTGGCCAGTTGGCGTGCAACTTCATCGTGTGCACTAAAGAATGCGAACATCACGCCTTGCTTTTGGAAATACTCAGCCCACTGGCGCCGCTGTTCAGTATCCAATAAATCGGCCTTGTTTATGAGAAGAAGCGTGCGACGTGGACCACGGTACGTGGCTCTTTCTTCTGACGGGATCGACGCCATGTCGCCTGGATTCGCCGGCATGCTGTGCACATACTTTTCCAAATCCTCGCATCGAAAACGCAGCGGATTGCGTGCGTCGACAATCTGCACGATCAACTGGCTGCGCTCAATCACACGCCACAGCTGACGCCACACCTCCAAGTTCCGCTCAAATGGCGTCAATACAAAGCCAATACCGTCCTGCAGCTCAGCAAGACCTCGGCGCCAATTCAAAAAGGCGTCTTTTTCCATGCGCTCAAGCTGCGCGGGCGTTGTGTGTGCGTCCCATTCCGGGCGGCGAGGCACACGCAGGCGGTCTTTGTTGGCGTGCTGGTTTTGCAGCACTTCTTGCTCCTGCTGCGGCGTTAGCAGGTAAGGATTATGGCGTGTCCGTGAGTGCGTATCGATGATTTTGTCAGTACGTCGCTCAGCAGTAAAATCGGCGTCCGCCATGGCAGCCGTGTTCAGAAACTCTTCCAACGCCCCTTCGTGCGTTACGGACTGCAGCTTCGTCCATTTAGCCTGGCCAATATGCATATCTGTCGTATGATAGTCTGAGTACTTGGGATTCCGCGACTCTTTGGCGCGCCGATTGATAATGGCATGGCCAAGTCCGACGCGGTTCTTGGACTGAGCAAGCGGCATGGTGGCAAGAACCAAAAAAAGCGTTCTTCTTACGTGTGGAGGTTAGGTCAACTTTTTTTTCTCTTTACCACGATGAGTGATCCTTTGGCGCATGTGCGGCTTATGACCATGCTCAACGTCAAAGCCACACATCCACGCAAGGAAGATGAGAACATGCCAAAGAAGCGAGTGCGAACATCTGTACCGCCTCACGCTGCGCCTGTGCGCAATGAACGACCTGAGACGCCGACCAAGACGGAGCCTGATGAGCCCGTGGCGCCTGTGTTGGTGGCTGAGGATGACGACGAGGACCGTGCCGATGCATTTCAATGCCACTTTGCGGAGGTGAATCCTGAAAATTTAGCGTGGAAGGAGCCGGAGCACATTCGCATCCTGGGCGGCGCCGTCGTCACGCGGGCGGATCGCTCGCTTCAGGAACGTCCTGTCTCTCGTCCGCACGCGCGTGTGTGGCGAGCCTTTGAGGCCAAACATGCCCTATCGCGCATGCAATCTGAAGTTCTGGAGTGCATAGGCACGTACACGGACTTTTGGCACTCGCGCGTCGCGATTCAGGACCATGACCTGTTTCGCCAAGTTTGTGCCATGCATGCCATGAGCCACATTGCCAAGACTCGTCAACGCATCCTTAAGAACAATGAAAAACTTGCCAAAGCTGCTGCCGCACACACGGATGATGACGACGAGCTGCCCGAGTTTCGTGACCAGGGCTTTACGCGACCCAAGGTACTTCTTGTCGTGCCGTTTCGACACACGGCCAAGGTATGGGTCGATATGTTGATGTCCTATGCAGGGTGTGAGCAAGTCGAGCAAAAGACGCGTTTTCACAAGGAGTTTTCTCTACCACCTGGCTCGTTTGACAAGCTTGCTGACCCCGAGTTCGCACACAGATACCCCGACGACCACCGGCACACGTTCCAAGGCAACATTGACGACAATTTTAAGCTGGGCATCAAACTCACGCGCAAGACTCTGAAGCTGTACAGTCCATTTTATGAGAGTGACGTGATTGTTGCAAGTCCTTTGGGTTTGCGTCTTCTTATCGAGAAGGAGCATGAGCACGACTATCTCTCCTCCATGGAGGTGGTCATGGTTGACCAGATGGACGTGATGCTGATGCAGAACTGGGATCATGTGCGATTTATATTGGCATGCGTGAATCAAATCCCCAAGGAGGCGCATGATACCGACTTTTCGCGGGTGCGGCCCTGGTACCTCGATGGACATGCGTCGCTCTTGCGTCAGACGATCTTATTTTCTACGTTTGATGCGCCCGAGTTCCGGCAGCTGTTTCATTCGCTTCGCAATGTGGGAGGGAAGGTGCGCACGACGGCACTTGGACCTGACGACGTGCCTAGTATGTCGCTCGTTCCGCCAGGCGTCCGCCAAACCTTTTTCCGCTTCGAGTGCTCTAATCCGCAGAGTGAGGGAGATCAACGGCTCACAGCGTTTAAAGAGCGTATTCTGTCGCTGCTGAAAAAGTCGGCGGTGAGCGCGTCACACACGATGATCATCGTCCCGTCTTACTTTGACTTTGTGCGTCTGGAGGACGACTTTCGGCGCATGGACCCGCCGATGTCGTATACGACACTGACCGAGTACTCGACGGGCCGTGACATTTCGCGTGCGCGGGAGGCCTTCTTCTCCGGCAAGAAAAGTGTGCTTTTATTGACGGAGCGCTTCCACTTTTATCGCCGCTACCTGATTCGCGGTGCGATCACTGTGGTGTTTTATGCGCCGCCCGAGCATGCTGTCTACTACCCAGAATTCATTCGTGCGCCGCTATCAGTCCGCGATGCTTCGTCCGCGGCACCGACAGACCCCGCCGACTTGCAGGTATGGACGCTCTTCTGCAAGTACGACCTACTGCGTCTAGAGCGTGTGGTCGGAGCGTCACAAGCACGCAAGATGCTGACGGGGACCGACACGTCGTATCGCTTCCTCTAATATACACTAAATGCCTGTCGCTCGCTTGGCAGGAACGAGGTGGGCCATACACAGCATACTTCGCGCACGGCTTTCACAACGTCATCCATGCGTGGCGTTTGCTGGACGGCCGACCACGCCGAAGCTACAGCCTGCCGCGCCACATTTTCATACGCGTGATGGTCCCACGCATCGTCATAGTACGTGCACCATAATAGTACGTGCCGGACCAGTGCCAGACGCGCGAAAACATCGCTCACTGGCTCGCGAACAGCTCTGTCGAGCGCGTCACGGTACGCTGAGAGAAGCGAGCGCATAGGCGTCTTCTCTACCACGTACGATACCTGCTCGACCACCTGCAATGCCGCGTTTGTTTCCATGTCACTGTAGGCGTCATACGCCTGTGCCAGAGCCTCGAGACGCGGGACCACGACTCGCGTCAACATGGTCGCAAGCATCTCGTTATCGCCGCCTGCGTTCGATTCGCCCACATAGGCGGACACGGCGTGCTCCCACGCAAATCCGGGTATACCTTCTAGTGGGCCACCGAGGCACAGGTCGTCATCAGCCGCGCGCCACAGTGGATCCCACAGTGCGATTTCATAGCGTGCGTACCATTCCCATGCATTCGCGAGGGCCAAGCCGCCCCACGCCTTATCATAGTCACCGAGATACCTGGTTCGCCAAGCCTCGAAACGCGGCACGAGTTCCGAGGCCGGATCACGGAACGCGTCGTTTTCCACATCTGACATGACAAGAGCATGCTCCTTGCGCAGCTGCACGCATCCCTCGAGAAACTGCTTTTTGTCCGCGTCGCTGAGCCAAGCATCAGCTTCGGTCCGCAGTCGCCGACGCGTCACACTGCGATCGATCAACAGAGCTTGTACGTTGTGCTCGAGCGCCTCGAGAAGAGGCGTCTTGGTATCAAAGAAACTCGCGAGTGCGTCTGTAAACGCATTCATATCAGTCAGCCACACAGACTTGGCTTCGAGTTCCACGATCTCGCTTTGGAGCGCTCGCTCTTCCTCTTGCACTTCGCCCAGTTCCTGCTCCATCGTGCGGACCGCATCGTTGCGTTCCACAGCCTCGTGCTCCCACTGGGCACGGAGCACCTCCAACCGTGCCATGCATGACCGCGGTGTCGGCTGAGCTGACACGAGCGGAATCCGCGCAGCCACAGGCGGTGCCTCAAGCGGGTCGCCCATGTCGACATCCATACGACGCATCTGAGCGCGTTCCCATGCGTCCTGCGCCTCTCGGTCATCGTCATCACCATCGCGATCAGCAGGAAGGACTTCTTGCTCATCGTGAATAAGCGTCTCTGCGGAAACGGGCGCAGGCGCCTGCGCGCGTGGTTGGCGCACCACAATGGCAATATCGTCTTCATCGCCGTCGTCATCGCCGCCCTGCGTTGATGCAATCATGGAGCGAATTTGCTGCCGGCGCAACACAGCTCGCTTGCGCTCGGCTTCGCGACCTAGCGGAATGCGCTCCGTCGCACCCGTATACTCCGCATACTCCTCCTCACCATGCCCCGCTTCATCTTCCTCTCGTACCAGGCCAGATTCGTGCGGCGTGCTTGGCGCTTCCTCGTCCGCTGCACTTTTGGCCAGTGCATCTGCACGCATGCGCATCTGCGCACGCCGCTTCTTCGATAATGCTATGGCATCGGTCCCGACCCTACTACCATCCCCACCATGTGCGCTTTGGCTGCCATAGCGTTCCTGCAGCCTCTGCCACATGGTGTCGAACGCCACACGAGGCGCCGGGTTTCCTCTTTGGGCGTAGCCCACCTCCACCTACTATCTCTGTGACCCTGAATCACATGATGCCCTGTGCCCCAATCACCTCACTTTGAAACGCAAGCCATGATTGGGTGTAAACACGCCTTGCCGCGAATGGCGCGACGATTCCGAAAAAGTACGAACCGCCTGACTGGTACGTTCTGCGCACGCCACATTCGTCAAGTACGGTGCGCATCGTGTGTCTCCCTGTACTTCGATCTACTCATTGTCAAGATGTCGAAACTGCCCAAGTCAGATCGCATGAAGCAGTGTGGACTCGCCGTGTTTGGGATCGGTGCTGTTCTGATGATTTGCGGTTGGTTCATTGCCTTCGTGAGCTTGTGTTACTGCCAGTCGGAGTTGTACTTCGACCGATTCGACCACCCCCGCTCCGCATGGTTCATCATTTGGATTCAGCTTTTCCTCTGCTTTGCCATCTTTGGCCACTTTTTCCTTCCCTTCCCGACCGACTTCATGGTCTCTGTTTTCCTTGGAGCTTGCTTTGCCATTACGTTGATCCTCTCCGATGCTCACCTTTACGTTAGTACGCGTAACAACCTATCTCAGGTCGATGCTAATTTTGCCCGCGGCTCCTTGACAGCGCTCTCGACCGGTTTCCTGATCCTCGCTCTCGGTAACCTATTTGCTCTCTGCTACTTTGCCGTGAAGTTCGACCTTGAGCACCGCCCCAACAAGCAGATTGACGACTCGTTCGGCGGTATCAAAGGCTCCGGCATTAGCGGCCCAGGTGGCATCATCGGCTCATTCCCCGGCAGCGGTCTTCGCCAGCGCGCAGGTTTCCAGGGCGAAAAGCCTGTGGACTCGGTCGGAGTCAACAGCATGTCGTACCCTCCTCAGGCTGCCAATTCGATGGCTCCTCGGTCGCCTGACCTCGGCACGCCGAATGCTCTTGGATCAGACCCTCTGTCGAATGGTTACTCGCGCCCTAATGATGTTGAAATCGGCATGCCCACGGCCGGCAGTGCTGTTAACGCGACGTCGACCGAGACGCCATTTGCTCAGGCTCCACGCCAGGACGCTTCATTGCCTCTCAACGAGACTGCCAAGGACGACAACCTCGCTCCACCTATCCTCTCCTCGAACCTCGGCCCCTCGACTGCGGGTGCTGCTGGCGGTACCGTTCCGGCTGCTGCCGCTGGCGCTTCAGGCACGCAAAGTGCTTTGCAGCGCGCCGAGGCTCTCTACTCGTACAAGGCCAGTGAGGACGACCCTACTGAGATTTCGTTCGCCAAGGGCGACGTTCTCCAGATTGTCGACAGCTCTGGCAAGTGGTGGCAAGCTCAGCGCTCTAATGGTGAGCTCGGTATTGTGCCAAGCAACTACCTCCGTTTGATCTAAGTAATGATGTACTACCATGGTTGAAATTGGTTGCAAAATCTGTGCAACCTAAAGGGGGCACCCTATATGTATCGCATGCTAATGCTAGTTGTTAATGAGATACGAAGTGAGGTGCGCATTAGCGCGCAGAGTGAGTTCTTTTGGGTGGATGCGTACACTCATTATAGTGGGATGGCATGTAGCGCATCTTTGCTGTGCAAACCCTGCCGCGGCCAATATAGAGTGGTTTCATTTCGATGGAGTACGTCGACTATGAAGATGCACCACATCATATACTTGCATTTAGTGGTGGTGGTCATCCTGAGGGCCAATGTACTCGAGCTGGTACACTATCATGTCAGTGTTCTTCACGACGTACCGTTACCACTCATGGGGCAGCGCGCAATGGGCTGATCAACGGTCAGCTTCAGCCAAACAGTTTCGTGCGACTCGGCAGGGAAACCCGTGCTACCAACGATCTGTTCCTTGGCCTGATAACTTGTTAGTGCCTGTTTCACCATGATGGCTCAACGTACCATGCTCTGAACCTTGATGGGGTTCTTCATGGTGCCAGGACGCGAGGCATCCAGTGGCGACATGTCGAACACATCAACACCCTGGAGACGACCCATCAGTTCGAAACGCTCCAGACCAGTGCTCTGGCTCTCGTCGGTACCCATGGTACCAGGCTTCGTACCCTCACCCTGGATGATAGGGGCGTGGTGCTCAGAGAAGCGCAGGGGCGTAGAGGCGATCGAGCGCATAGCCACACGCTGAATCGAGGCAGTGCGCAGAGAAGCGCGGAGCGAAGGTGTAATGCTGCTGCGGAGGAACGACATTTGTCCTAACTCGGTTGGTACAGGATGAGTTACCGCGGCCCTGTCGGTTCTGGCAAAACCAGGCAGCCCGCCACTCTTTGGGCACGTGCAGCATCCACTAGTCGTTCCGCCGATCATTTATATTTACAAAAATACCACACATCTAAGACACAGGACCGGATATGCGATGCTGCCCCGACCACAGGAACTCTCACAATTGCTACGATACACACCCTTAGTATGACATCCAGGGCCACCTTGCTCCGACTCAGTGTGCCATGCGTGTATTGGCGCTCGAGTACTAATGAACGGTAATATCGATCCTTATCGGCATGCAATTATGTTCAGGCGTTCTACGAAACGATTCATAGAGTGTTGATATAGATTCCGTGGGGCAACTTCAGCCTCACTTGTGTAGTCGTCCAAATTTTCTTTTCGGGATCCTAACCTGCGCATGTGGAGAAGGACCCGGTCAACCATCTACCATGCCTACAATAGGCGAATTGTTATGGCACAATAACATCTCCGGTGCCCGGTTGGCGCAGATGGGGGCCGCGTCCGTCGTTGCGAGTGTATGCGTCGCTGTATTTTATGTCTCAGAGAATTGGCACATCCCTACTTTTGCATGGCATCCACTCCTGGTCACCCTCGGCCTCTTTTTCCTGGTACAAAGCATACTTATCCTCCAGCCCACTAGGGCGCAAGCGGAAAAGAAGCTCGGGCTACAGTGGCACCAAATTCTCATTTTGTGCGCTGGTCTGCCGATGATGACTATGGGTGCATGGATTATATGGCACTTGCACAGTCTACCCGGCCAGAAGCACTTTATCTCTTGGCACGGCCTACTCGGTTTCTGTATCATTATGCTACTCTGGCTTCAAGTTCTTTTTGGTGCCTCGACTTTGTACTGGAAGAATGTTTTCTATGGCACAGAGTCGCGCGCCAAGGCCATGTGGAAATATCATCGGTACGTACTGCATCACTTACAACAGCATGAGTGGATATACATTGTGCGCGCTCCTTCTAGTAGAGCTTGTTCTGGCCTTTTGGGAAGTTCAGTGGATGAAGAAAACAGGAGGACTTCCCCTGGTGGCTTTTACGACGGCCATGGTTGTGGTCACGTCATATGGCATCGCAAACCGCGTTGACTTGTCCAAATGGGGATTCGGCAGTCCATAAGTGGTCCGCAGCTTCATAGGGGTATGATGTCATGTATAACACATTTACATATTCAAAAGCCGCGGCTTTCGAGCCATGCTTTAATTTCGCGCGAGACATTTGAACGCAAGAATACTGTCTTGGGTCCAGCATTCTTGGAGACACGGACAAGATTATTGGCATAAGGGTTCGACTTGTCGTACGGGTCGCCCCATCCAAATTCGTCAAACAGATCGCGACAAAATGCGGAAGCATCGCCTTCAACTTTTCGGATCTGTGTAAGCCACCTTGAACCACCGTTCCGAATATCTGTGTACACGGGCAAACTCATGCCGTCCAGACCCACACGCGATACAAAGTAGGGGTAGCGGACAGGCATCGGTGCCGATGTTACTGATGTATCCACTGGAGCTTCCGCCACTGTGCTTTCAAGACGAATTTGTGCAACATACTGCGGAATGCGAGCCAGTGGACTCCTTCCTGCACGAACTGTTGCGAACGGCATCAACATTATGGTCTAACAAGCTGATGGCCGGTAAAGAGCGCCCATTCCTTCGAGACCACGAAATCGAGATCACGTGACACAATCCTTGTCGTGCTGGAGGCTCGCCGCGTTGGGTAGACGTGTCACGATTGCCAATATGTCGGAGCGTATGCGCGAGTTCGTGGAAGAACCCATTGCATTTTTGAACGAGGGAACACAGTTTCTGAATCGATGCACGAAGCCGGACAAGAAGGGTACGTTCACTGTTTTTCAGGGATCGTCTAATCAACCCAGAATTCATCCAGATTTGCCGTGCTGTCGGCTTGGGGTTTGTCATTATGGGCTTGATTGGCTACATGGTCAAGCTCATTCACATCCCTATTAACAACATCGTATGTATCCATGTGCATTAAGTAAGAACAAAGCGCTAACACAAATCTCACTTTGAATCCTGGGCGTCTATATGATTACTATATTCAGCTTGTGTACGTTACATGCCTCTAACGATCCAGGAGTGGCGCATAATGTGGAATCATCGCGTACATCCCCCTTTCTATTATGCAAACGGTGGTTAAGCCGTTGAGGGACGATACATATGTCTGATAGTAGCATAGACAGCCCTATGTTCATGTCCGGTTTCTGCCTGCATACCACCCGGCGTATTTCTATCACACACAATGCATTTCAGGGAAAAGCGCGTACGCGCTAGTCGAATCCTTCATTTTTGGTAGGGGTAGCAAGGGCTACAGATGCAACGCGATGGCGGAATACAAACTACATTGCATGCATCCGTCGCCAGGCATATCACATAGCACAATTACATTCACACCGAATGCAAGTTACTTATGCCTTGAGAACGTAGCGGCGGACACCGAAGTGCACGTCCTTCTTGTGCTGGCGCTCCGTCTTCTGAGAGAGCTCGTGCTTCGTCATTTTGCGGCGAAGGGCACGAGTCTTCTTGGGGCGAAGGTCCAGGGGCTGGAACTTCTTGTTCTTGTAAAACTCACGCATGTTAGCACGCTGCTTAAGGTTGATCACGGTGAGCACACGGGCAATGTTCTTGCGGACCGTGTTACTGATAAGGTTAGTTTGGGTCACAATCGGATTGCACGTACATGCGGGCGATCTTGCTCGAGGCACCACCGGCAACCTTCTGGACACGAAGACTGAGGAGTTCCTTGCGGAGCTCAGCCACTTGGTCGAGAAGGTCCACCTTGGACTTGTTCTGGAGATCCTGGGTGCGAACCTTGGCCTGATACGAGTTAGTACATACTGTTCTTTGATGTATCGAAGCGCATCAATATCGCAATACCGTCACATGGTACTTGAAAGAGTTACCCTGGCACGGCAGCGGCATGTTATGCGCATCATTTGCGTGTGTACATACCATGACAACGACACTCGTTGAATGAAAAGGGTGGTTGGGACTAAGCGTTATGCTCAAAGGCTTCGTATCCCCTCTGCTGCACAAATACACGTGATCACCCCAAAACTAGGTATCGTTTACACGTGACCCATACGAGTGGAGGATGCAAGTAGACGCGTCTTTATGCAGGTCCTGGGGCGATGTCCAAGGGCTATGGGGAAGAGTGCCATACAGTGCCTAAGTCGTTACGTATGAATCGTGGACCGACAGCGCATTTGATGAGCAGCCATGCGCCGAATATTCGGTGGAATGTAAGTAGGTGAGTTTGCACCACGGTTCCACCTCGCTATGTATGCCATGATATCATCGGCGGCCACGGGCGTACGAGTATATCGATCCGAGGTACCATGCGCCGCTGCCGCCTTGGCACCTCTTTCACACTGCCACACTTTCTGACGATGCTGCGCATACTTTCGCATAGTGTGCAGCATCGATGTACGCACGGAAGCCACTTCTGACTCACGTGCCTGTTGATGTATTTGTGCCTGCTGACCGGTCTGCTTTATTCGTCGCGCTAATTGGAGTGCACGACCTGGTGCCAGCTCAAAAGGTGGGGGCTGAAGCGTGAGTGTCGGCTGCTGAGGCGGCAAACTTTGCGCCATTTTGTGCGATGTAATACTGACGCCCGTGACAACGGAGCCGCGCTCCCATTCGTGCTCGTCAGGTCTCGGCGAGGGAGGTGTCACGACCATTTCAAAGGTATTGCGATCGGTGGCAATGACGCAGTGCTGTGTGCCATCCATGGTCGGCACAAATTCGAGAGGATCCTTAGAGGGATCATGCAGCATTCTTTTCTGTCGAGGATTTGCAGACAAGCTTGGGCGTGTACGGTCATTAGATTGTAGTTTCCGAGACCTTCTTGTTGAGTTGGCCACTGCATGAAACATGCGTTGAGCTGCACGCACACGATCCTCGGATCGTGGCGCCGGCCCTATTTCTTTGACATGCAAGGGCACAGACGCCAAGGCGAGTCCGTGATTGGTGATGGGCATTGAGTGCGAAGGCGACATGCACTTAGTTCGCTGACGAGGGCTGAACCAATGCACGTCGCGTGTGAGGGCGACATCTGGTCGCTGAGGTAGTTGTATCGGTGTCCCATCAATACTGGAATCTGATCGGAGGGTAGTATCATTATCATCATTGTCATTAACGCTGTCCGACTCGAAAGATGCTGGACGCTCCAGTGTCTGCGGCATGCTTGTGTCTAGGGCCATGGTCATACGAGGCATTCGTGGCTTTTCGTAAGGTCCAAAATCAGTCGTCTGTGACATCATCGACACTGTCATTAGCGGGCTGGAGGGAAAGTTGCGCAAAAAAATGCTCGAGACCTGCTCGAGCTACCAGAATGAAAAAAAGGGGCGTGGGGATGGGGCTCGGGTAGGGAAGGGCTGGGAGGGGATCGTGTTCGTCGTCGTAGCAACGAGCTACGTGGGATGGACAGGGGAAAGGGGATTCACGGGGGAGGGATGGAGTGGCTGTTGAGAAGGGGTCCACGATGGGACACACGCACGGAACTATCACAAGCCGTTCTAAGAAACGACCGTTCCCTATATACGCCATCGATAGGCCAGGGTGCGTCTCTTGGCTTTTTGGATGTTGCCCGTGCGCACATGCATGCGTAGATGTTGATGGGCCGGTACATGCAAGGCTTTCGGCCGATGTGGATCCAGCCACGCTTGGCTGGTGGAGTGGGCGCAAGTGTGCTAGTTTTGATTGTCTTGCATTGTGCACACGTCTCGGCCGGCCTGGGAGTGAGAAGGGTGCGAGCGACTGGCTACACTAGCGACGGTCCGCGCTCTGTCCTGTGCTCGTGACCTCGACCCGTCTGGAGTGGGAGGAAGCCCCTTGGTGTGCAGGAAAGACGCAGCGTTTCTACTATGCGTAATATCAAATGTATGTGGTACTTCGGGAGACTAATACGGCAGGTGTCGTCGTAGGTGATGGTGCCGTGGGAAAGACATGCTTGTTGATCTCGTATACCACGAATGCCTTTCCGAGCGAGTACGTTCCGACCGTGTTTGACAACTACACGGCGAGTGTCATGGTGGATGGTCGACCTGTCAATCTTGGTACGTATCTTTTGTGCGCCACTGACGCTGTTCAGGTTTATGGGATACGGCAGGTCAAGAAGATTACGACAGACTGCGTCCGCTGTCTTATCCACAGACAGACGTTTTTCTCATATGCTTCTCTATTGTGAGCCCATCGAGCTTTGAAAATGCCAAGACCAAGTGGTGGCCGGAGGTGACACACCACGCCCCCGATACCCCCATCATCCTCGTGGGCACCAAGTTGGATCTCCGCGAAGACCCTGAAATGAATGCGCGCTTGCGTGATCGACGCATGGCGCCTATTACGTACAGCCAGGCAGTACAGCTGGCCAAGGAAATCCGCGCGGTGCGGTACTTGGAATGCTCTGCCCTTACGCAAAAGGGACTGAAAGGTGTGTTCGACGAAGCCATTCGATGCGTCCTATCTCCTGCACCTATGAAACGACGAAAGCCGAACAACTGTATTGTCTTGTGATCTTTGACGATTTCCCCTTCATATTCACGACAGCGCTGTACTGTCCATTTCTGCTGTCCATATAAATAACATTTAGGTTATAGAGCTTGTATTGGCATTGGATGATCATGTATGAAAATATGGTGCTTTAGACAATCAATAGATCCCCCTTGCAGGAGCCACAGAATAGCAGTGCGTCGTCTTGCGAAAACTGATGAGACTGTGTGTGGGCCATACTCACGCTGCGCTGCACAGAGCTTGACGCCTGCTTTTCGTCATGGACGATCGACAGCTTGCGAGTGGGCAGCGACGGGGCAAATGTCTCATCATCTGCATCACCGGCTAGACGTGCACGTAACATGGACAAACTCATTTGGCGACGGTGCTGCTGATTCGGCGTCATATCTGGATTGGGTCGCATACGTGGCATGTTCGTCGGCTGGCGTCGAGGTAGCATGACATGGGGCTCCTGCTGAGAAAGTGGTGGAAGACGTGGGGCGGTGGCCGACGTGGTCGCACTGCGTTTATGCATCCGATCACGGCTCGAGCGGCCAGAATCTGGGACTGACGTCTTCGGGACCTGTAATTGCTCCTGTAGTTGACGTCGTTCCTCTTCAAGAACTGACAAAGTCTTTTTGTATTCGGCCTCCATAGCTCGCGAGGCTGCCAATTCGCGCTGCAGCTGCGATACTTGCTTTTCCAGTGTATGCGACACATGCCGCTGGAGCTGCTCGTGCTCAGTGGTCAGCGCCGCATGAGCGCTCAGTAACGCCTCGTGGTCTGCTTGCAATGCCGTGAGCTGAGCCCGTAGCTCGTCGGCGGCGTCCTCGACAGCCAAAGGCTCATTTTCACTGGAAGGGGGCTCATTCAATAGGGAGAGATTTTGCACGCCATCCACAGCATCGTATTCCTGGGATGCGAGTAACTCAGATGACTCGGCCGGTGCCTCCGTGGTATCTGGTTCAGGCGGTTTTGCCTCATCCAGCGAGTATCGAGTTTCCTGGATCTCAGGGATGGGTTCGAGCACATCCACTTCTTGGATGCTTCGCACACTAGCATCCAGTGTATCGTCGTACGATGTGTCATGCTCGTAGTATTCAGGATGCGCGTCCTGTTCGTCTTCGGCATACGTATCAAAATGTTGTTCGTACGTATCTTGATGCCCAGGATATGCCTGGTGGGTATCTATATCCAAGCACCCCTGGCTGGTCTCTCTCTCTTCTGGGTAGAGCGTCTGATGCGCGTCCTTTTCTTCCAAAGGAAGCTCGTGAGGGTTTTCTGTTTCGTCCAGATAAGCCTCTGGATGGTCATGCTCAGAAACGTAAGCTTGAGGATACTCTTCAGCATACGCCCCATAGTCATATACATCATCGACAGCATCGTGCTCGTACACCTCATCAGGTGCATAGTCAAACATGGTTGCGGGTGTGCCTGACGCATCTGGCTCCTGCGACGGAAATAGGGATGCCGCTGCTTGGTCTTCATCACGCTCAAATACTGATGCTTCAAAGCTTTCTGCATAATTGTCCATGGACTTTGCACGTTGAGGAAAGGGAGCGTATAAGTTGGTGGTCGTTTGTGGCTGCGCCGTTGCGTCGAAGAGGCCCGTCGCGGGCTCCGCGGTCGAGTATGATGGAGCAGCTAGCTGCTCCATGTTTGTTTCAACACCTGGCTCAAAGTCGAAAGCATCTGTCTGTGCGTCGGTCGACCACAGTTCGGACGCAAAGTGTGCAGGCTCGGTCGCAGGTACGTCAGAAGGCGCTTCTGGTCGAGAGGCCGCATCATCCACAGCAAACAGAGCCGCTGTATCGGCCTCTTTCCGAGGCTCCGATACATCAGCAGAAAAAAGATCCGCGGTATCCGACGCTTGACGGGGCACAGCATCCTCGGCGCCAGCCGTGTCAGTCTTGTCAAGGGGCGCTGGCGCAGGGGGCGCTGCTGGCTGCTCCCGCTCGGTTTGCGTCTCCTTTGAATGAGCATCAGCATCCAACAGCGCAGACTCGCGCTTCCTGCGCAGCGCTTCGCGGTGTTTGTAGAGCTGCTTGCGTGCCCGCTCTGCCTTGATGGCCCGCTCGTCCATCCTGTTGGCCAAAGACACACACCCTCCCCAGGTCCCTATGCAACCACGCGCGGCGATACAATCACGTGACGAAGTCCAACGTATTGATCAGCCGGCGCAGCGTCAGCGAAGAGGCAAGAAGAAGGCCCCCACTATATACGGATTGGCGTGGGATGGGCGTGGCGTACCGGGTGCAACGGGTGGTGCCACCTGTATGCATGCGCCACATACTCATGTCACGCTCTATGATACCATTTCGACCGCGGCACTTTGCTTATAGCACAATCTCGATGCCAGCTGTGTCGTCGCGAGGTGACGCGTCTGAGCATGCGGACAGCCACAGCGCATGCGATCACTTTGTGCGCGTTATTTCATCGACACAGCGCATTATGCCTGATCAGCTGTGGA
>ERZ501047.253-NODE-253-length-18871-cov-6.490646_pt1 | contig 18871 bp, 19 predicted proteins | sample MGYA00510868_ERZ501047 | MGnify/ENA primary metagenome ERZ501047 (study PRJEB25958, sample SAMN03398593) | human skin metagenome | study: EMG produced TPA metagenomics assembly of the Human Skin Microbiome Metagenome (human skin metagenome) data set. | reverse complement strand
TCCAGGGCGGCGTCGTCGGGTTCCGGCAGGCCCAGCACGGTCACGACCAGCAGGTGCTGGCCCTGCGGGGCGCGGGCAGGAATGACGTTGCTGAGCCAGTGCGCGTTGTGAATCAGGCCGCCGTCCAGGTTCAGCAGCAGGCGTTCCTGCTCGTCCAGCAGGGACGGGCTGGCGTAGTACAGGTAGGTGCTGCTCACCTGCCCGCGTGCCGTCTCCTCCTGCGTCAGTTGCTCGGCGGTATTCGCGTCGGTGGCGACAATCACGTGGTCGGCGTCCAGTTCCCCCGCCGAGGTGCTCACCGTGACTTGCCGCCCGTGCGGGGTCAGGCGGGTGACGCGCACGCCCGTGTCCACGTCCGTCCCGGCCGCCAGTTGCCGGGCCACGGCACTCATGCCGTGCCGGGGCAGGGCCGCGCCGCCGTCCATCAGCATCCGGAAGTAGTACCGGAACAGCCGCGCCGAGGTGCTCAGGTCGCGCTTCAGGAAAATCCCGCCGAAGAAAGGCCGGAAGAAGTGATCCAGGGCCGCGTCACTGAACCCCTGGCGTTTCAGGTAATGCTCGGTGCTCTCGTCCGGGCCGCGCAGCAGTTGCCACGGTTCCGGGCCGCGCAGTTGCAGCGCCAGTTTCGCCACGCGCACCTTGTCGCCGAACGGCAGCAGGTTCGTCTTCAGGGTGCTGAGAATGCCGCCCGGATCGCGGATGGGGTCGCCGATCACGTCCGCCTGCGGGCCGCGCCGCACCGCGGCTGCCGACGGCAGAGGCACCAGGTCAAGGCTGGGAAGGTCGAGTTGCCGCCGCACCGCCGGGTAAGCCGGAAAAAGCACCTGATACCCGGCATCCAGCGTGAACCCGTCGACATCATTCGTTTTCACGCGCCCCCCGATCTCGCTTGACGCTTCCAGCACCCGCACCCGCTGCCCCGCCCTCGACAGGACGCGAGCAGCGGTCAACCCCGCCAGTCCCGCGCCGACAATCAGCACATCCGCCATGCTCCAAGAGTACCGTTCAGGTGCGGCGCGGCCCCTGGCTTTCCCTTAAGCCTGCTGCCAGGCGTTCATGATGAGTTCGTAACTGCGTTTGCGGGCGGTCTGGTCGTGCGTCATGCTGGAAAGGATGAGTTCGTCGGCGTTCACGTCGTGAGCGAGGCCCCGCAGGCGCTCGGCGACCTGTTCGGGCGTTCCGGCGATCACGCGGGCGCGGGCAGCGTCTGCCACGGCCTTTTCCTGCGGGGTGTAGGGGTAGGCTTTCGCCTCCTCCACGCTGGGGTACTGCCCCACCGTGCCCAGGCGCAGGCGCAGGAACATCAACCCGAACGGCAGCGTCAGGTCGTCCGCCTCCTCGGGCGTCCCGGCGCAGATGACGTTGGCGGCCACCATCACCTTCGGTTCCGGGAAGTCCGGCGACGGCTGGAAGTTCCGGCGGTACGTTTCCACCGCCATGCGGGCCTGCACGGTGTCCGGGTTGATGTGCCACGCGAACGACAACCCCGCGCCCAGTTGCGCGGCCACGTGCGAACCGTACCCGCTGCTGCTCAGAATCCACAGCGGCGGGAAGAGATTCGGCCCGTCCGGCGCGGCGCTCAACCTGGCGGCAGACGGGCGCGTGCGGCAGGACTTGACGGTCAAAGCCCCGCAGGTGGGCCTGGCGAACGTGGTGTTCAGCGCCCGTACCAACGGCGGCAGTGACGCCCTGAAACTCCCCATTCCCGTGAAGGCACGCGGGTACGAGGAAACGAAAACGCTGGTCGGCAGTGCCCGTCAGCCCACCGTGACCTTCACCCTGCCCGCCGGAACCAACCCCGCCACCGTGAAGCTGAACGTGTCTGCCACGCCATCCTTGTTGTCGGCGGTGACGCCTGCACTGGAGTTCCTGCTGGGCTACCCGTACGGTTGCACCGAGCAGACCATGAGCCGTTTCCTGCCCGCACTGCTGGCCAGACAGGCGCTGGGCGCGGGAACCCTGCCGGACGACGTGACCGCCAGCCAACTGAACGAGTACACCGAACTGGGCCTCGCCCGACTGGCGAAATTCCAGCACCAGGACGGCGGCTGGAACTTCTGGGAGTACGACGACAGCACCCTGGAAATGACCGCTTACGTCACCGAGGGCCTGCTGCGGGCCAAGGCGGTGGGCGCGAGGGTGGACAACGCCATGCTGGACCGCGCCCTGAAGTACCTGTCCCGCACGGTCAAGAGCAGTAAGGAGCGGCAGGCAGACCGCGCCCGCGCCTACCGCGCCCTGGCTCAGGCGGGCCGCGTGAACACGCCGGAATTACTGGCCTTCTCGCGCCGCGCCGACCTGGTGCCGTACTCGCTGGCGAACACGGCCATGGCCCTGAAGTCTGCCGGGCAGGCTCAGGCGGCCAAAGCCACGCTGGAGCGCCTGAAAGCCAGACGACTCAGTGGAAACGGACTCGTTCACTGGAAGGGTTCCAGCAATGACACCTGGATTTCCTACTGGGACGACAACAGCAACCAGGTGACTGCCGCCGCACTGGAAGCCCTGGCCCTGCTGGAACCGCAGAGCAAGCTGATTCCCGGCGCTTCACAGTGGCTCCTGACGCAGCGGCGCGGCCCGCAGTGGCTCAGCACGCAGGACACCGCCAGCGTCATCGTGGCCGCGTTGAGTCTGCCGCGTGGTCAGGCGGGTGCGCCGCAGGCCCTGCCCGTGCAGGTGGACGGGCAGAAGCTGGGGCAACTCGAAGTGAAGGGCCGCAGTGCCAGCCTCGAACGGAGCGTGCCGCTGGGCGCGGGCCGACACACCGTCACGCTGCCGGGCGCGGCAACCGGAACCATTTTCTCCGCCGAGGTGAAGTACGCCCGTGAACCCGCGAACCTGGGTGGCATCAACAACGGTATTGCGGTCACACGTCAGTACGAGAAACTGACCGCCAGGTGGGACGCAAAAAACGAGCGATACACCTACTCGCGCACGCCCCTGATGCAGAACGGCACGCTCAAGGACGTGAAAGTGGGTGATCTGGTGCTGGTCACGCTGACCATCGACCCGAAGCAGGACTTCTCGCGTTACCTGCTGGTCAGCGACCCCATTCCCGCCGGAACGAAAGCCATGGACGAACGCAGCCTGGTGATCGCCGGCCTGGTGTGGCTGGCCGCGCTGCTGGCCGTGGCGCTGGACTCGCGAATGCTGGCGTTCGCCGGAGTGGCGGTCGGTGCCGTGGTCGTCGCGGCCGGCCTGAGCCGTCTGCTCGTCGCCCTGCCGGGCGGCCAGGTGCGGCCCGAGGTCACCCCCTGGCTGCTGATCGCGTTCGCCGCTCTGGTCGCCGGGGCGGCCGAGACCATCGACCGGGCACGGGTGTCCTTGGCACGAGTGAGCTTCGGCGCGGGCCAGGCGCTGGTCGTCGGGGTCACCGTGCTCGCCCTGGCCGGGGTGCTGGCCGCCACCGCCTGGTGGGTCGCCGGGGGTGCGGGGCGGCCTCTGCACCGGGGGGCCGACAACGTGCTCCCGAGCTTCGTGCAGGACTCCATGACCGGGCCGGGCCGCACCCGCACGCTGGTCGTGGACATGGGTGACGGGCAGCCCCGCTGGCTGCTGAGCCAGACCGACGGCACCACCTGGGGGGATGCGGAGTGGGCTCTCGGCCCGACCGACCCGCGGGCCCGGGACGAGGCCGTGGCTGCGGTCGCGCAGATCGCTGCCGCTCGTCAGAACGACGTGCTCGCGGACCGGCTGGCCGCGCTCGGCGTCGCGCACGTGCAGCTGCGGGGGAGCACCAACGAGGTGTCGTCCGCGCTGGCCGCCACACCGGGCATGACCAGGGGCGGAGAGGAGAACGGGGTGACGGTGTTCAGCGTCGCCGGGCGCCCCACCCGTACGCAGGTGGAGACCCGCGACGGTGTGGTGATGGTCGCCGGCAGCATCACCGCACCGACCACGGGCACGTTGCGTCTCTCTGAGGCTGACGACCCCCGCTGGCAGGTCACCGTGGGGGGCAAGGAGCTGCCCCGGGCGGCCAGCTCCGACTGGCGGCCGGCGTTCACGCTGGCGGGGGAGACCGGCCCTGTGACCGCCACCCTGCGCCCCGACGCCGCCCGGCCCTGGGTGGCGCTGCTCCAGCTGCTCGGTCTGCTGGCCATGGCGTTGCTGGCCGCCCCGTCGGTGCGACGAGCGAGCGATGCGCAGCTGGGCCGACGTTCCTGGGTCGAGGAGGCCGCCGCATGAACCCCCGTCCCCTGCGAGCCGTGCTGGCAGCCCTCGTCCTCGCCGTCCTGGTGACAGGACTGTCGGTGCTGAGGTCCAAGGAGACCGCGCAGACCCCCGTGGCCGTCACCGGGGCGCAGTCGCTGGTCTGTCCCGTCACCGACCCGACGGTCCTCAGCACCACCGTGCGCGCCGCCGCCGTCAGCCAGGTGAAGGGCAGGGTCGTCGGCACCACCGACGCGCGGGCCGTCCCCGCCGCCGGCGCCGTGGGCCCCGGAGACCCGTACGTGGTGACCGGCGACCAGAGCCTGGCCGGCCTCTCCACCGCAGGCACCGCGTCCGGCCCGCTGAAGGGCCTGTGGGCCGGTGGCTGCGCTGCGCCCACCGTCGAGCAGACGTTCCCGGGGCTGGTCTCCGACGCCACCCGGCGAGCGACGCTGGTCATCACGAACCCGGATCCCCGCCAGGCCACCGTCGACGTCACCCTGCTGGGCCGTACGGGCCGTGTCCAGGCCCCGGGGGCTCGCGGCATCGTGGTGCTGGGCAACAGCACGCGCGCCCTGTCCCTGGAGCCACTGGTCCAGTCGGGCGACCCCCTTACCGCGGTGGTACGCACCTCGACCGGCCGCGTCGCCACGTACGCGCGCGTCGAGGGCCCGTCGGGTGCCGACTGGGTCTCCACCGCGGCGTCCCCGGCGGCCGTGGGGGTGGTCACCGGGGTCCCCGGTGGCGACGGCCCGCGCACGCTCGTCCTGGCGAACCCCGGCACCCGGCGCGCCACCGTCTCGGTGGAGGTGCTGACCGCCGACCGGACCTTCGTCGCCGCCGGCGCCGACCGGGTCGAGGTGGGCGCGGAGTCCACCGTCTCGGTGCCGCTGGAGAAGGCGCTGCTGGGCGAGGTGGTGGGCCTTCGCGTCACGTCCACCCAGCCCGTCACCGCGGCCGTCTGGGCGAGCACGGCCGCGGAGGGGGGCGACCTCGCCGTGGCGGCCGTACGGCCCGCGTTCGCCGGCAGGTCGGTCCTGCCCGTCACTCCCGACTCGGTCGTGGTGGCGACCAACGCCGGCGACACTGCCGCGCCCGTGACCCTCACGCTCCGTGACCCCAGCGGTGGCCTCCGAGACGCGTCCACGACGTCCATCCCGCCGGGCACCACCCAGCAGCTCCCGCTCACCGGCGGCGGCACGGTGGAGATCGACTCGCCCTCCGATGGCGTGCGCATCGCGCTGCTCGTCACCAAGGTCGGCGACGTCTCCGGGCTCGGCGTCGTCCCGCTCGGCCCGGGCGGTCTGGCGGAGACCAGCCTCACGCCCCGGGTCGACCCCGGTCTCGCGTAGGCGTCAGTCGTCGTCCTCGGCCGACTCGCCGTCTGGGTCCAGCCGGTCGACGGTGATCCCCGTGAGGGCCGACACCTGCTCCACCAGCGTGCGGAACACCAGGCGCCGCAGCTGCGTGCGACTGGTGGCGCGGTGCTCGATGGGCCGTCGGTACACGACGATGCGGGCCAGGCTGTCGGGTGTGGCCTCCTGCGCCGCCGCCAGCGGGACGCGGTCGGACCACTGGCCCGTGGTGTCCGGCACCTCCTCCAGCCCGACGTCGACGCCAGAGAGCGCCTCAGGGCAGGCGTCGGAGATGCGGGCCAGCGCCTCGGTGAGGCACTGGACGAAGAACTCGCCGTGGGCGGTGGGGTGGTGCCGGGAGAGCGCGCGGGAGGCCGGCGTCCCCGGCTGGGCGAGCGGGCCGCGGATGCCCCTCTGATGACGGTCTCGGCGGCTGGGCACGACCGACACCCTAGCCGCGTACGCACCCGTCGGCCGTCTGCCGGTACCCTGCACCGGTGACTCGACGCCACTGCTCCCGGTCGGGCTGCAACGCCCCGGCGGTGGCGACCCTGACGTTCGCGTACGCCGACTCGACGGCCGTCGTCGGCCCGCTCGCGCTGCGGGACGAGCCCGGCTCGTACGACCTGTGCCCCACCCACGCCGACCGGCTCTCGGTCCCGCGCGGCTGGGAGGTGATCCGGCTCCCCCTGGAGCGCGCCGACAGCACGCTCCCGTCCGACCTGGTCGCCCTGGCCGATGCCGTACGCGAGGCTGCCGGCGTGGCCGCCGAACGACCGGTGCCTCCGGCGGCTCCGGCTCCGCCAGAGGCTGGGCGGCGCGGTCACCTCACCCTGGTCACCGACCCGGACTCCTCTCCGGGGCGGCGCTGACGGCTCGGTCCCGTTAGGCTGCCGGTGATGCTGAAACCACAGATCTTCAAAGCCAACGACATCCGTGGTGTCGTGACCGGAGACACCCCCGAGTGGGACATCGCGGGCGCGCGCGCTCTCGGTGCAGCGTTCGTGGAGGTCGCCGGTCTGTCCGGAGAATCGTTCGTCTTGGGCCGGGACATGCGCACCTCGGGCCCCCAGATGTCGCGCGCCTTCGCCGAGGGGGCCACCCTCGCGGGTGCCTCGGTCATCGATGTCGGCCTCGCGTCCACCGATCAGCTCTGGTTCGCATCAGGGCACCTCGATCTGGCCGGCGTCCAGTTCACCGCCAGCCACAACCCGGCTCGCTACAACGGCATCAAGTTCTGCCGCCGCCGGGCCCAGCCGGTGACCCCGGAGTTCCTCCGCGAGGTCGCGGAGAAGGCCACCGTGTACGACGAGCACGGCATGCCTGACCCGGTGGCGACCCCCGGCCGCCTGACCGAGCAGGACCTGCTCGGTGACTACGCCGCCTACCTGCACTCGCTGGTCGCGCTCTACGGCATCCGCCACCTGAAGGTCGTCGTCGACGCGGGCAACGGCATGGCGGGCCACACCGCCCCTGCCGTGCTGGGGCCGCTGAACGTGGACGTGGTGGGGCTGTTCCTCGATCTCGACGGCAGCTTCCCGAACCACCAGCCGAACCCGCTGGAGCCGGAGAACCTGGTCGATGCGCAGCAGGCGGTCGTCGCGAACGGGGCCGACCTGGCCCTGGTCTTCGACGGCGACGCCGACCGCTGCTTCGTCATCGACGAGCGAGGTCAGGTGGTGCCCCCCTCCATCGTGACCGCGCTGATCGCGACGGCAGAGCTGAAGCGCGAGCCCGGGGCGACCATCGTCATCAACTCGATCACCTCCCGCGCCGCCGCCGAGGCGATCCAGGAGAACGGCGGCACCGTGGTGTCGTCGCGGGTGGGCCACACCTACGTCAAGGCGCTGATGGCCGAGCACGACGCCATCTTCGGCGGCGAGCACTCCGCGCACTACTACTTCCGCGACTTCTGGGGCGCCGACACCGGCATGCTCGCCGGGCTGCACGTGCTCGGCCTGCTCGGCCACCACGACCGGCCGCTGTCGGCGCTGGTCGAGCAGTACGACTCGTACGTCGGCTCTGGCGAGATCAACTCGACCGTCGGCGACGCCCAGGCCTCCATGGAGAAGGTGGCCGAGCACTTCGCGGGCCGGGGCGAGGCCGACTGGACCGACGGTCTCGCCGTGAAGGCCGACGACTGGTGGGTGAGCCTGCGGGCGAGCAACACCGAGCCGCTGCTGCGGCTCAACGTCGAGGCCCGTGACACCAGCACCATGGAGAGCCTGCGCGACGAGACGCTCGCGCTGGTCAGAGCGGAGGACCGATGACCCAGACGGAGCTCAACCAGGCACTGCTGGAGATCCTGGCCTGCCCGAGCTGCCGCTCGGCCCTCGTGGTCGACTACGAGGCGTCCGAGCTCGTCTGCGCCGGCCCGGAGTGCGGGCTGGCCTATCCCGTCCGCGGCTCCATCCCGGTGCTGCTGGTCGACGAGGCGCGCCGCCCTGGCGAACCGGCGGCCGAGGAACCCGATCAGACGGCTGAGGTGCCCGAGGCGCCTGTGGCTGACGCGTCCGACGAGGCTGCGGGGGAGCAGGCCTGACGTCGCGCGGCGGGCTGGCAGGATGAGGGCATGCCCGACTTCGACGACTCCCGGCTGGAAGACCCCGCGGCGCTGGCCGAGGCTGACGAGGTCCTGAGGCACCTGGCACAGGCCGGGGCCCGCATCCGCATCGAGTCGGGCCAGGTCGACCTGTCGCGGCTCGACGACCTGCGCGACGGCGTCCGCCCGCGGGCCATCATCGCGACCGGGCCCGAGGCACGGCTCGTACGTGCCGTGCTGGAGCCCCACTGCCCGGTGCCGTTCGTCGCCTGGCCCCGGCACGAGCTGCCCGCCTGGGTCGGAGCGCTCGACCTGGTGCTGGTACTCACCGACCAGACGTACGACCCCGAGGTGTCGGCCACCATCGCCGAGGCAGGGCGCCGCGGGGCCCACGTCATCGTGGCCTGCCCCGAGGGCTCGCCGGTGGCCGAGCAGGCCGAGGGCCGCAGCACCACGATCATTCCCACCCTGACCAGCGACGTCACCGTGACCGCCATCGTCGTGCTGGACGGGCTGAACCGCGTCGGGCTCGGCCCGGAGGTCTTCCCGGAGCGGGTGGCCGAGGCCGTCGACGTCGTCGCCGAGGAGTGCTCGCCGCACGCCAGTGTCGCCTCCAACCCCGCCAAGGACCTGGCCATCGCGCTGGCCGACGACCTGCCGCTGGTGTGGGGCGGCTCGGTGCTGGCGGCACGAGCGTCCCGCCGCATCGCGGAGGCGCTGCGGGAGGCGACCGGGCGGCCGGCCCTCGCGGCTGACGCCGGCGACCTGGTGGCCGTCATCGAGCGGGCCCGGAGGCGCGACATGTTCGCCGACCCGTTCGAGGAGGACGCGTCGGCGCAGTGCACGACACTCGTGGTCCTCGACGACGACTCCGACGACGCCGCGGTGGCCCGCACCCGTACGCAGCTGGTCGCACTCGCCGAGCGTCACGACGTGCGGGTCCGCACCGTGCGGCACGCCCAGGGCAACGACGTGGAGCGCTACGCCTGCCTCCTGCAGCACGGGCTGTTCGCGGCGGCGTACCTGCGGCTGGGTCTGACGGGCTGAGGCGGACAGAACCGCGGGGCACCCTGCACGGCGCTGCCGGCGCGCGAGCGTGGCGTGGCAGGATGCCTGCCATGACACGTGTGCTGGTTCTCAACGGCCCCAACCTCGGGCGGCTCGGCCAGAGGCAGCCGGAAGTGTACGGGTCGACCACGCACGCCGAGCTGGCCGAGCACCTGATCGGCACGGGGGAGGGGCTCGGGCTCGAGGTCGAGGTGCGCCAGACCGACGCGGAGCACGAGATGCTGGCCTGGCTGCACGAGGCCGCCGCCGAGAACATCCCCGTGGTCCTCAACCCCGCGGCCTGGACGCACTACTCGATCGCGGTCGCCGATGCCTGCGTGCAGGTCGAGCGCATCATCGAGGTGCACATCTCCAACGTCCACGCCCGTGAGGAGTTCCGCCGGCACTCGGTGGTCAGCCCGTACGTGAACGGGGTCATCGCAGGCCTCGGGCTGGGCGGGTACGACCTCGCGCTGGCCCACATCGCCGCCACCGCTGGGTAGCCGGTCGACCTCCGGTCGCGGCGGCGCCCATCGGGGCGGCGGCGACAACCCGTACGCATAGCACCGTTTAGGCCGCTCTGTGCCGATCCCATAGGATCCGGGCATGACCGATGTGATCGACGCCACCGCCACCACCGCCCGGGGCTCCGCCCTCCCGTACAAGGTGGCTGACCTCTCGCTCGCCGCCGCCGGTCGCAAGGAGATGGACCTCGCCGAGCACGAGATGCCCGGCCTGATGGCGATGCGCGAGCGCTACGGCGCGACGCAGCCCCTCAAGGGCGCCCGCATCGCCGGCTCCCTCCACATGACGATCCAGACCGCCGTTCTCATCGAGACGCTCACCGAGCTCGGCGCCGAGGTCCGTTGGGCCTCCTGCAACATCTTCTCCACGCAGGACCAGGCGGCCGCGGCCGTCGTCGTCGGCCGTGACGGCACGCCGGAGGACCCGAAGGGCGTCCCGGTGTTCGCGTGGAAGGGCGAGTCGCTGGAGGAGTACTGGTGGTGCACCCGCCAGATCCTCGACTGGGGCACCGAGCAGCCCAACATGATCCTCGACGACGGGGGTGATGCCACCCTGTTCGTGCACAAGGGCCTGGAGTTCTCCCGCGCCGGTGCGGTGCCCGCCGACCAGCCCGGTGACTCCCACGAGTGGCGCGTCATCCTCGGTGAGCTGCGCACGGTGCTCGGCGACGGCTCCCTCGACTTCGAGGCGCTCGCCGCGTCGCTGATGGGCGTGACGGAGGAGACCACCACGGGCGTGCACCGCCTGTACGAGATGGCGAGCGCCGGCACCCTGCTGTTTCCGGCCATCAACGTCAACGACTCGGTGACCAAGAGCAAGTTCGACAACAAGTACGGCTGCCGCCACTCGCTCGTCGACGGCATCAACCGCGCCACCGACGTGCTGATCGGCGGCAAGGTTGCCGTGGTCTGCGGGTACGGCGACGTGGGCAAGGGCTGCGCCGAGTCGCTGCGCGGCCAGGGGGCTCGCGTGATGGTCACCGAGATCGACCCGATCTGCGCGCTGCAGGCGGCGATGGACGGCTACCAGGTCGCCAGGCTCGACGACGTGGTGGGCGAGGCGGACATCGTCATCACCGCGACGGGCTGCCTCGGGGTCGTGAGCGCTGACCAGATGAGCCGCATGAAGCACAACGCGATCGTGGGCAACATCGGCCACTTCGACAACGAGATCGACATGGCCGGCGTCGAGGCGTGGGAGGGCATCACCCGCAACCGCATCAAGCCGCAGGTCGACCAGTGGGTGTTCCCCGACGGCCACGGCGTCATCGTCCTGTCTGAGGGTCGCCTGCTGAACCTCGGCAACGCGACCGGTCACCCGTCGTTCGTGATGTCGAACTCCTTCACGAACCAGGTGCTGGCCCAGATCGAGCTGTTCACCAAGCCGGACGAGTACCCAGTCGGCGTGTACACGCTGCCGAAGCACCTGGACGAGGAGGTCGCCCGCCTGCACCTCGACGCGCTGGGTGTCGGCCTGACCACCCTCACCGAGGAGCAGGCCGCCTACCTCGGCGTCCCGGTCGAGGGCCCGTACAAGCCGGAGCTCTACCGCTACTGACCCTGAGGTGCTGACCGAGGGCCGTGCTGACCCTCGGCGCTCCTGATCCCCGGCCGCAAGCCTCGCCAGGGGGTCTCACGGCCGCCTCGCTGTCCGTGGTGCGCGTCGGCCCCAGGGCCCTACCCAACCGCGGTTGGGGTCGGGTGCGTCCCGGCCAGCGGTGAGTCGCTGAGACCCCGAGACGGGGCCCTGATCGCGTCCGGCACCAGGCTGAAGCCTCCGACGCAGTCAGGGAGGAGCGCAGCGGTGAGCGGCAGCGACTCCTACGTCTCGCTCACCATCGCCGGCGGGCAGCGGGAGGGCGCACGCTCCGTGCGCACTGATGCGCACGACGCCGGCGAGGAAGGGCGCCGTCGCGGTCTGCCGCCCCGCCAGCCTGAGGTTCTGACGGACTGGTCCGGCGACGCGATGAGGTCGGCGGGCCTACCAGGACGTCGCCCGCGGCGGTCAGCGGGTGGCCCGACGCGTCCGGTCGGAGAGCTGCCGGTCGGCCTGCCCGCGCGGGACGACCAGCTCGGTGAGCGTGGCGAGCTCGTCACCGAGATCCGCCCACGAGCCGGGGACCGTGAGAAACGCCATGGTCGCGGTCGGGAACTTCTCGTCCAGCGCGTACCAGGGCCTGGTGGCCTCCCGCTCGCCCAGCGACTGCACCAGTGCGGTGATCGACGGCTCGTGGCCGAGGCAGAGCACCGTGGTCACCTCGTCGGGCAGCGCCTTCAGGGTCGTGACGACGGAGCCGGGGGACTGACGGTAGAGCTCGGGCGTCTCCCTGACCTCGGAGCTGGTGGCGCCGGCCTCGGTCATCGCGGCCCAGGTGGCCTGGGTGCGGCGGGCCGGGGAGACGAGCACGAGGGGCTCCATCCCGCGCCGCTGCAGCTCCTCGCCGGCAGCCCTGGCGTCACGCCTTCCCCGCTCGGACAGCTCTCGCAGCTCGTCGGGGGTGTTGCCCACCCAGGACGACTTGGCGTGCCTCATCAGGACGAGCGTGCGCTCCATGCAGATCCCTCCCTAGCCCCGTACCTTCGGGCGCACAATAGCCGCCCCAGGTGAACGCGCCAGCGCGCGGTGCTGCGATCCGCGCCCCGGGTGGCGGCGTCCGGGAGAGACTGTCTCCATGCCCAAGACGAACAAGGACGGCAGCCCCAAGCAGAGCGAGCTGCCCTCGACGCTGAAGCGGTCCGGCGAGAAGGCGCAGGAGACCTTCACGCACACGTACGACTCCGCCATGGAGCAGTACGACGACGAGGAGCGGGCTGCGCGGACGGCGTACGCGTCGCTCAAGCACACGCACGAGAAGGTCGGCGACCACTGGGAGCCGAAGGAGGAGTACGGACCCTCGGACGACCGCGCCAAGCAGCGTGGCCCGGGCGCCGACGCTCCGACCGCCGGCGGCGTGGACGCGAACGCCAGCAAGGCCCACCTGATGGATCTGGCGCGTCGGCTGGACGTCAAGGGCCGCTCCAGCATGAGCAAGGACGAGCTGGTGGAGGCGCTGCAGAAGGCCAACGACAAGGCGAGTCGCGAGGCGCGGGAGGAAGGGCGGTAGCGCTCCTCTGGCCGCTGACGACATGACGTGCCACATCTGGCACGTGGTGCTCGGACGGCCGGCGATGCAGGCGGCTGAGTGCTGGGGAGGTGTCTGTCCGGTGCGGCTGGTGACCCGATGCCTGCCTCCAGCGGCCAAGACGGCAGTGAGCCTGATCACCAACCCGACCTCCTGGGCGACCTACGCCGGGGTCATCCTGGGCGCGGCGGAGGACTGCTTGACCGCCGAGGCCGAGAACCTCCAGTCCACCCTCAAGGCGCTGTCGGCAGAGATGCACAGCAACGAGATCTTGAGCAAGCTCTCCGACCTCAGGCTGGAGGAGTGGCCGACCCCCAACAAGCAGCTCAACGAGCCGTGGCGCTGACCTGCCCGACACGGTCTCAGCGGCGGGATGATCGCGTTCTGCCTGAACGCTTCTTCTAGGGTGTCCTCATGGTCCCCGAGAGGAATGAGGCAGCGGTGGCCTCCCACGTCGTCGACATGGCCACCCTCGGCGGGAGCTTCGGCAGCCCGGCGATGCGCCAGATCTGGGACGAGTCGAACCGGCTCCGTCAGCAGCTGCGCGTCGAGGGGGCGCTCGCGCTGGCGGAGGCCGACCTGGGCATGATCCCCAGCGACGCGGCCCAGTCGATCGCGACGGCGGCCGAGGTGTCGTACGACCTGACGGCGCTCGCCGAGGCCGCCCGGACCTCCATGCACTCGCTGAACGCGACCGTGGTCGCCCTGCAGCACCAGGCGGGCGAGGCGGGGGAGTGGGTGCACTACGGCGTGACCACGCAGGACGTGGTCGACACCGGCCTCGCGCTGCAGCTGGCGCAGGCGTACGACGTCGTGCACGCCGACACCCTGGCGCTCGCCCGTCACCTGAAGCGGCTGGCCGCCGAGCACCGCGACACCGTGATGGCGGGCCGCACCCACTTCATCCAGGCGCTGCCGACCACGTTCGGCTTCAAGGTCGCGGTCTGGCTCGACGAGATGGTGCGCCACCTCGCCCGCCTCGATGCCGTCCGCGACGAGGTGCGTACGGGCAACATCAACGGTGCCGTCGGCACGTACAGCGCGTTCGAGGGCCAGGGCCGCGCCGTCGAGAAGGCGACGCTGGAACGGCTGGGGCTGAACGCCCCGCGCATCTCGTGGCAGGCCTCGCGCGACCGCATCTACTCCTACGCCGGGGTGCTGGGTGGCATCTCGGCCTCCGTCGGCAAGATCGCCACCGCGCTCACGCTGCTCATGCAGACCGAGGTCGGCGAGGTCGCCGAGCCGTACACGGCGGGCAAGATCGGCTCCACCACGATGCCGCACAAGCGCAACCCGGCGCTGCTGGAGGGCGTGGCCGCGCTGACCGCCCCCGTGCAGCACGCCCGGGCGCTCATCGGCGGCTCCATGCAGTCGCTGCACGAGCGCGACGCCATCAGCTGGCGCGCGGAATGGGTCGGCATCCCGGAGATCCACCTGTACCTCGACGCCCAGCTCGTCACGCTGGCGCGCATCCTCGACGGGCTGGTGGTCGACTCCGACCGCATGCGCCGCAACCTCGACCTGCTGGGCGGCCTGGTGATGAGCGAGCACGTGATGTTCCAGCTCGGCCGCGCGATCGGCAAGCAGACCGCGCACCACGTCGTGTACGAGGCGGCGATGCGCTCCGCCGAGACCGGCGAGCCCTTCGCCGAGGTGCTGCTGGCCGACGAGCGCGTCACCGCGCACGCCGACCGCGCCGCCGTGGAGTCCTGGCTGGAGCCCACGAGCTACCTCGGCGAGGCGGGCGACGCGGTCGACGCGGTGCTGGCCGCCGCGACGGAGGCAGGCGTCTGATGAGCGCCGAGGCAGAACTGATCCGCATCGACCCAGACGACGACGCCCTGGTCGACGCGTACCTCTGGCTGCTCCACGACGCCTACCAGGAGGCCACCGGCCTGGGCGTGCACTTCAAGGCGGCCACCGCCACACGCGAGGAGGTCGTCGCGCACCTGCACGGCAACACGGCCTGGGCGTTCCGGGTCGGTGGCGAGCTGGTGACCACCGTCTCCCTGCGCTGGCCGTGGGGGCCGAACCCCGGGCCGTACGGGCTGCCGCACTTCGGCTGGCTCGCCGTCCCGCCCGCCCACAAGGGTGAGGGCTGGGGCGCGCGGATCATGGGCCGGGTGGAGACCGAGGTGCTCGGCCCGCTGCGGCTCCCCGCGGTCTCGCTCGGCACCGCGGAGGACCACCCGTTCCTCGGCGCCATGTACGAACGGCAGGGTTTCCACGCCGCCACCCGCACGGACCTCGGCCTCGGCCACATCACGCAGTACTACCTCAAGCCACTGGATCCCGCCGGGTTCGCCCGGTGGGTCGCGCAGCACCCCGACCTCGCCCCACCCAGCACCAAGGAGTCCGCATGAAGAAGCTCGTGACGCTCGTCGTCGCCGTGATGATGGCCCTGGGCCTCACCGCGTGCGGCAGCAGCACGACGACCACGCCCGGCCAGTCCGGCCAGGCGTCGAAGGGGGTCATCCGGGCCGGCGCCACCGGCCAGTCGTTCCCCAACGCCTTCAAGGAGGGCGACAAGCTGGTCGGCTTCGACGTGGAGCTGCTGGAGGCCGCCGCCAAGCGCGCCGGGTACACCGTGCAGTGGACGAATGCCGACTTCGCCGGCCTGATGGGTCAGCTCGAGGCCGGGCGGCTCGACACCGTGGCGAACAACGTCGCGATCACCGAGGCGCGCCAGAAGACGTACGACTTCACCGACATCTACGCCTACATGGGCACCTCGATCGCCGGCAAGAAGGGGTCCGCGGTGACGTCGCTGAAGGACCTCGACGGCAAGACGGTCGCGGGCGTGCTCGGCTCCAACAACGTGAAGACGCTCGAGGCGTGGGCGCAGAAGAACGGCTACAAGGTCACGGTCCGCACGTACGAGACCCGCGACGGCGCCATGAACGACCTCATCAACGGGCGCGTCGACGGCTACGTGCAGTCGTCGGGCATCCTGCTCGCCGAGGCGAAGAAGGCCAACCTGCCGATCGCGCTCGTGGGTGACCCGATCGCGGCCGACAGCATCGGGCTGCCGTTCAGCAAGAACGAGCAGGGCACGAAGATCCGCACCGACATCAACGCCGAGCTGGTGAAGATGAAGGCCGACGGCAGCATCAAGACGCTGTCGGAGAAGTACTTCGGCTCCGACGTCACAGTCAAGCCGACCGTCGCCTCCTGACCACCTGAGAGCGAGCCGCGATGTCCATCGACCCCAGGTACATGTGGGAGGTCCTGCCCGCCATCCTGGGCTACCTGCCCGTGACGCTGGTGCTCGCCCTGGCGTCGATGGCCATCGGGCTCCTGCTCGGTCTGCTGCTGGCCCTGGCCCGGTTCACCAAGGTCCCCGTCTTGAACGAGCTCGCGGCTGCGTACATCTCGTTGTTCCGCGGCATGCCGACCCTGGTGCAGCTGTTCCTCATCTACTACGGCCTGCCTCAGATCTTCCCGGCCCTGACGAAGATGGACGCCCTGACGGCGGCGATCATCGGTTTCGGGCTGAAGGAGGCCTCCTACCTGGCTGAGATCTTCCGCGCGGCGCTGACCTCGGTCGACCGGGGTCAGTACGAGGCGGGCATCGCGGTCGGCATGACGGGCCCGCAGATCTACCGCCGCTTCATCATCCCGCAGGCCGCCTTCAACGCCCTGCCCGCCACCGGCAACGTGTTCGTCTCCCTGCTGAAGGAGACCTCGGTGGCGTTCACGCTCGGGCTCACCGAGATCTTCGCGGAGGCGAAGATCCAGGCGTCGGCGAGCTTCCGGTTCTTCGAGACCTTCCTCACCGTGGGTCTCGTCTACTGGCTGCTGGTCATCGTCTACTCCTGGCTCCAGAACCGGCTCGAGCGCGTGATGGCGCGCCCGTACACGAGGTGACGCGATGACCGACCACACCGTGGAGCCCTCGGCGGGCTCGCTGATGATCCAGGCGCTGGGGGTGGCCAAGCGCTTCGGTGCCAACGAGGTGCTCAAGGGCATCGACCTGGAGGTCGCCGAGGGCGAGGTGGTCGCGGTCATCGGCCCCTCCGGCTCGGGCAAGTCGACCTTCCTGCGCTGCCTCAACCTGCTGGAGACGCCCGACGCCGGCTCCATCGCCATCGACGGCGTCTCCGTGAGTGCCCCCGGCTACACGAAGCAGCAGGCGGCGGCGCTGCGCAAGAAGACCGCCATGGTCTTCCAGCAGCACCACCTGTTCCGCAACAAGCGGGCCCTGGAGAACGTGACCGAGCCGCTGGTGATCGGTCAGGGGATGGCCAAGGACGCCGCCCGCACCCTGGCCGAGCAGACCCTCGCCAAGGTGGGGATCAGCCCCGAGACCCAGCAGCAGTACCCGGTCACCCTGTCCGGCGGTCAGCAGCAGCGGGTCTCGATCGCGCGTGCCCTGGCCGTACGCCCGAAGGCCATCCTCTTCGACGAGCCGACCTCCGCCCTTGACCCTGAGCTGGTCTCCGAGGTGCTGGGCGTGATCCGCGACCTGGCGCGCGAGCGCACCACGATGGTGATCGTCACCCACGAGATGGCGTTCGCCGCCGAGGTGGCCGACCGGGTGGTGTTCATCGACGGCGGCGTGATTGTCGAGCAGGGCACGGCGGTCGAGGTGCTGCGGGCGCCGCGCGAGGAGCGTACGCAGCGGTTCCTGCGCGAGCTCACCAGCCAGCCGGTACGACGCTCGACGCCTGAGGACGAGGGGCCGGCGGTGCACGTCGAGGTGCCGCTGGCCTAAATGGCACGGCGCTCAGCTCACGTCGTGCACAGGTCCTCGAGGACTCACCCGAGCGGGCTGATCGGGGGCAGCGGGCGGGAGCACAGCTCGGCCGCGGCGTCTGCCTCCATCTCGAAGGCGCGCAGGACCATCTCCGTGTAGCTGTCGGCGATCTTCCCCGCGTCACCACAGGGATCGGAGGAGAGCAGCTCCAGCATGCCCAGGATGGCGCCGCCGGTCAGCATCAGCGCCACCTCCACGCTCTCGATCTTCAGCTGCCCGGCGGCCATCGCCGCCGCGAGATCTTCCCGAGCTGGTGACCGGACGCCCTCGTCACGCAGGATGATCGAGGGCCGTGCCGCAACAGCACACGGGTCTCGACCGGCAGCTGACGCTGCAGGCGGCCAAGGAGCCGGAAGCTCGCGGCGAACAGCTCGGCAGGGTCGGTGACTCCCTGCATGAGCTCGTCGCGGCGGTCGGAGAAGGCTTCGAAGCTTGCCGAGATGGCCGCGTTGAACAGCTGCAGCTTCGACTAGAACGAGCCGAACCCGACGCCCGCACGGTCGGTGATCTCCTAGATGCTCACCTCTGTCCGGTCCTCCGCCATCACGGCCTGAGCGACGCGGATCATCGCCTGGCGGGTCTGGTTGCGCCGGGAGCTGCCACCGGCGCGCCTCCCGCTCGCTGGCCCCGCGTCACCGTGGGTGATCCGGGCAGCGCGTCGGCCGCGACCGGTTCGGCGGATGCGTCGCATGCATGGCCTGAGGCTAGTGCCCCGCCCCGGCACCGTCGGCAACCAGCAGCAGTTCGTGCCACCGCTCTACGATCGAGCCATGCCATCGACCCCCTCCGCCGGAGCTGAGGGGCTCTGGGGCGGGGCACTCACCGCACGTCCGCTGGAGGCGGCGACGCTGACGACGGCCGCAGTGGCGGCGGTGTCCGACCACCTGGCCTCCAGCCTGGCTGCCCGGGGCGACGAGGGTGTGGCCCGGTTGCTGGCCTGGGCCACGCCGGTCGCCGACGGGCGGCCGGTGCCTGGCCATGACGTGCGGCTGCTCCCGGAGCACGCGGCCCTGGCCGCCGGTGCGCAGGCCCACGCACTCGACCTCGACGACACCCACGCCGAGGTGCGCGGCCATCCGTCGGCGGTGCTGCTGCCGGCGCTCTTCGCCCTGGCCACGCCGGCGACGCCGGGTGCTGAGCTGCTCACGGCGTACGCGGTCGGGGTCGACGTGATGGCGCGGCTGGGTCGCATCGCGGGGCGTACGCACCACGTCGCCGGCTGGCACCCGACGGCCACCCTGGGCGGGGTGGCCGCGGCGGTTGCCGGAGCCCGGCTGACAGGGCTCGACCCGAGGCGCACGGAGGTCGCGGCTGCGCTGGCCGCGTCGCAGGCGGGGGGCGTACGGGCGCAGTTCGGCTCGGCCGCCAAGCCGCTGCAC
>ERZ501047.252-NODE-252-length-18909-cov-6.856794_pt1 | contig 18909 bp, 16 predicted proteins | sample MGYA00510868_ERZ501047 | MGnify/ENA primary metagenome ERZ501047 (study PRJEB25958, sample SAMN03398593) | human skin metagenome | study: EMG produced TPA metagenomics assembly of the Human Skin Microbiome Metagenome (human skin metagenome) data set. | reverse complement strand
GCCCGCAGCCCAGCCCGCACCGGCCCAGCCCGCGCCGAAGGCGCAGCCGGCCGGGGCGTCGGAGTCGCAGGCCAACGCCGTCGCCCCTCGCCGCGGCGGGGAGGAGGGTGACAGCTACGTGACGCCCTTGGTGCGCAAGCTCGCCGCCCAGAACGGCGTCGACCTGGCGTCGATCACCGGCACAGGCGTGGGTGGCCGCATCCGCAAGCAGGACGTCCTGGATGCGGCCGAGGCGGCGAAGAAGGCTGCCGCCGCTCCCGCGGCCCAGGCCGGCGCTGCGCCGCAGGCAGCCTCGGCCGCCACGGCCGATGCCTCGTCGGTGCGCGGCACCAGCGAGAAGATCTCCCGCCTGCGCAGCACGATCGCGCGCCGCATGGTGGAGTCGCTGCAGGTCTCCGCGCAGCTGACCGCCACGGTCGAGGTCGACCTGACCCTCATCTCGCGGCTGCGGGCCAAGGTGAAGGACGACTTCAAGAAGCGGGAGGGCGCCTCGCTGTCGTACCTGCCCTTCATCACGAAGGCGGCCATCGAGGCCCTCAAGCAGTTCCCGAAGGTCAACGCGACCATCGACACCGAGGCCGGCACCATCACCTACCCCGACGGCGAGCACATCGGCATCGCGGTGGACACGGAGAAGGGCCTCCTGGTGCCGGTCATCAAGGACGCGGGCGACCTCAACGTCGCCGGGCTCGCCAAGAAGATCGGTGACCTGGCCTCGCGTACGCGTTCGAACAAGGTGACCCCCGACGAGCTGACCGGCGGCACCTTCACCATCACCAACTACGGCTCGGCCGGCACGCTGTTCGACACGCCGATCGTCAACCAGCCGCAGGTGGCCATCCTCGGCACCGGCGCGCTCGTGAAGCGGCCCGTGGTGCTCGAGGACGAGCAGCTCGGCGAGATCATCGCGGTGCGCGACATGATGTACCTGTCGATGAGCTACGACCACCGGCTGGTCGACGGCGCCGACGCGGCCCGCTTCCTGTCGGCGGTGAAGGCCCGCCTCGAGGGCGGCGACTTCGGGGCCGAGCTCGGCCTCTGAGACACGCGACGACGGCCGTCCCGAGCGATCGGGGCGGCCGTCGACGTGCATCTACTCGAGCCAGAAGAACGACGTGTGGCGGCAGGCGGTGCAGATCATGGCCTGGAAGACGAACGAGCTGAAGCCGTGCCTGCCCTGCGCCCGCACCTCCTCGGCGCGGAAGGCGGTGCCCGCGCAGACTGGGCACACCAGCGTCACGCTGCCGCCGACCGCTGGTGGCGGCATCATCGCCTCGCCCTCACCCGGCGCGGGGTAGTTGTCGTAGGTCATGGGTGCCTCCTTGGTGTCGACGTCCCATGGTGCCAAAGGGCGGGCGCCCCATGACCGGTCTGCTTCGTGGGCGTACGGTCGCAGGGTGAGCGACCTGGAGATCCTGCGCGTGGGGCTGGACGAGCAGCCCCCCCGTCTCGTCGACTTCTCGGCGGCGTGGGACGAGCAGCGCCGCATCCATGCCGAGGTGGCCGACGGTTCCCGCCCGGCGACGGTGCTGCTGCTGCAGCATGCCGACGTGTACACGGCGGGCCGGCGCACGGAGCCCCACGAGCGACCCCAGGACGGCACCCCCGTGGTGGACGTGGACCGCGGCGGCAAGATCACCTGGCACGGCCCCGGGCAGCTCGTGGGCTACCCCATCATCGGTCTGCCTGACGGCGTGTACGTGGTCGACTACGTACGGCGCCTGGAGGAGGCGCTGATCCGGGCCATCCGCACGTACGGGCTGGACCCGGTGCGCGTCGAGGGCCGCTCGGGCGTCTGGCTGCCCGCCTCCGGAGGGAAGCCGGAGCGCAAGCTGGTGCAGATCGGCATCCGCGTGAGCCGCCACACCACCCTTCACGGGTTCTCGCTCAACGTCTGCCAGGACCTCGCCGTGTTCGACCGCATCGTCCCTTGCGGGATCGCGGACGCCGGTGTCACCACGCTCGCCGCCGAGCTGACAAGCCCACCCACGGTCGCCGAGGCCGCCACGGTGGTCACCCAGCACCTTCAAGAGCTGCTCTCACCAGCGGGGTTGTCGCAGCACCTGTCGCTGCACTGAACAGCCCGCCACCGACTCCCGACGGTGGCATTCATGAGAACATTCACATCTTTCTCGATATCCTCGCCGGAATCGCCATTCCACTGGTGATTACCCCTGCGTCGGGGAACGTCCGCGAGATCATTCAGAGCCAGACATCATCCCTAGTCAGACTGATATTGGCGGGGTTGTTTTGATGATGATGACAGGCCTCTCACGTTCGTTGCCGCCCACCCTTGCACTCATGGATAGTGCTCGTGACCCCGCAAGACCGGTGGCTGCTGCAGCACCGGGAACGCGGCCCGCCCGGGTGTGAATGCACGCTCCATCTCCCCGAACAGAAAGTCCGACTGACTCATGAACCGCCGAGTAGTTGCCGCCGTCGTCGCGGCTGTGATGGCCCTGGCCGGGCTTGGTCTCATCTCCAAGTACGTGGCCGGTGCCGACGCCCGCGCCCTTGCCGGCGTCGAGACCAGGTCCGTCTACGTGGTGGGGACGGCCGTGCCGAAGGGCACCGACGCCGCCGCCCTCGCCGCCAGCGTCGAGAAGCGGCTGCTGCCCGCCGCCGGCATCCCCCAGGAGGCCGTGACCGACCTGAACCAGGTCACCGGGCGCGTGACCAGCACCGACCTGGTGCCGGGTGAGGTCCTGATCCAGGGCCGGTTCGTCGACCCGGCCCTGCTCGACCGGGAGTCCGTCCAGGTGCCCAAGGGCATGCAGACCGTGTCGTTCCTGCTCCCGCCGCAGCAGGTCAACGGTGGTGTGGTCCAGGCCGGCGACAAGATCGGCATCATCTTCGGCACCCGGGTGAAGACGGACGGGGGCGGGACCAACCCTGCTGAGATCGCTCAGAAGATGGGCATCCAGACCGACTCCGGGGTGCTCGTCGCCTTCGAGTCCGAGGTCCTCGCGAAGCAGGTGCTCGACCAGGTGCTGGTGACGCGCGTGCAGGGTGCGGTCATCCCGGCCAGCACCACCAAGAAGGACGGGGAGACCCAGCAGGCTGCCCCGTCCGACGGCGTGCTGGTCACCGTGGCGGTGACCACCGCCCAGGCGGAGAAGCTGGCCTGGGGCCAGGCGATGGGCACCTACATGCTCGTCAGCGTCCAGAACAAGGACACCGACACCTCGTCCTCGAAGACCACCACCGGCAAGGTGGTGTACCAGAAGTGAGCAGGATCGTCCTCGTCTCCCAGTCCGCCGGCCTGACGGAGCGCATGGGGTACGCCACCGGCGGCTCCTTCCTCCTGGTGTCGCCCAACCCGCTGCCGACCAACGCTGGCCAGCTCTTCGCCGAGCTGCGCGGCGCGCCCACCCCCGACATCGTCGTGATCGACGCCGACCTCGACCCGGGCTCGGCCATCGAGCTCGCCCGCAGCATCGACCAGCTCTACCCGGTCGTCGTGATCATGGTGAGCAACAACCTCGACCAGCTCGCCCTCGCGGCGATGCGGGCGGGCGTGAAGGACCTCCTCCACCCGGAGGCCGACGTCGCCGAGCTGCGCCGCAGCCTGGAGCGCGCGACGCAGCTCGTCCTCTCCCAGCAGCAGCTGGCAGCGGCGGCGCCGGCGGCCCCGGCGGTGGTCAAGCCCGATGGCCGCGTGATCGCGGTGGCCTCGCCCAAGGGCGGTGTCGGCAAGACGACGGTGGCGACCAACCTGGCCGTCGGCCTGGCGAAGCGCTACCCCCAGCAGATCGTGCTGGTCGACCTCGACATCCACTTCGGCGACTGCGCCAGCGCGCTGAACCTGGAGCCGGAGTTCTCCCTGCCCGACACGATCCAGGGTGCGCACACCCAGGACATGCTCACCCTGAAGTCGCTCCTCACGCGTCACGAGACCGGCCTGTACGTCGTGCCCGGCTCCGACTCGCCGGTGGCGGCCGACTCGGTGACCACCGCCGACATCAACAGCCTGCTGTCGCTGCTCGCCAGCGAGTTCCAGTACGTCGTCGTCGACACCGCCCCGGGTCTGTCGGAGCACACGCTGGCGGTGCTCGACAAGGCCAGCGAGATCGTCCTGGTCACCAGCCTCGACGTCCCCGGGGTCCGCGGTCTCCGCAAGGAGATCGAGACCCTCGACGACCTCGACATGCTGCTGGAGTCGCGCCACGTCGTGCTGAACTTCTTCGAGAACAGCCGCGGGCTCACCGTCAAGGACGTGCAGGCGACGATCGGTGAGGACGTCGACATCGTCCTCAACCAGTCCAACCTCATGCCCCAGTCCACCAACCAGGGCATTCCCCTGCTGCAGGCCAACGGGCGCGACCCGATCACCAAGCAGCTCAACCTCCTGGTCGACCGCATCACCGGTCGCACGTCGGAGTCGCTGTCGGGCTTCACGGGCCGGCGCGGCGTCAGAGCGGAGAAGTGAGATGAAGCTCTCTGAGCGTCTCGGCGCCCGGCGCGCCGAGGGAGAGGTGCCCGGTCTCTCGCCCGAGGGCGGGCTCCCCCCGATGACCTACCCCGCCGCCGCTCCAGACGCCGGCACGCCCAGCCTGGCGGCTCGGGCCGCCGAGGCCTTCCCCCCGCTGTCGTCGACGACCTCCGCCACCGGACCCACGGGCCTCGCGCAGCGTGGCAAACCGGTCGTGACCCCGACCGTGCAGGTGCTGGACCCGGTGGGCAAGCTCAAGGAGCAGGCCGCGGCCCAGCTCTTCGAGCGGATCGGCGCTCACCTGAACGACGGCGCCCTGGACGAGGAGATGATCCGCGGCCACGTCCGCCAGGAGCTCAACGCGATCATCGAGGAGTCGACCACTCCCCTGACCTCGGAGGAGCGGCGCCGTCTCATCCGCGAGGTCGAGGACAACGTGCTCGGCCTCGGCCCGCTCGAGATCCTCCTCAACGACGACTCCATCTCCGAGATCATGGTGAACGGCCCAGACACCATCTACGTCGAGCAGAAGGGCAAGCTCACGCTGAGCCCGGTCAAGTTCGACGACGAGGCGCACCTGCGCCGCGTCATCGACCGCATCGTGAGCAAGGTCGGCCGTCGCATCGACGAGTCGTCCCCGCTCGTGGACGCCCGACTCATGGACGGCTCCCGAGTCAACGCGATCATCCCCCCTCTGGCCGTGAACGGCTCGACGCTGACGATCCGCAAGTTCTCCCGCGACGCCCTGGGCGTGAACGACCTCATCAGCTTGGGCACGATGACGCCGGACATGGCCGACCTGCTGCGAGCCTGCGTCCAGGCGCACCTCAACATCCTGGTCTCGGGTGGTACCGGTACCGGAAAGACCACGCTGCTCAACGTGCTCTCCAGCTTCATCCCGGCCAACGAGCGCATCATCACCATCGAGGACGCCGTCGAGCTCCAGCTGCAGCAGGAGCACCTGGTCAGGCTCGAGTCGAGGCCGGCCAACGTCGAGGGCAGGGGTGAGGTCACGATCCGCGACCTGGTCAAGAACTCCCTGCGCATGCGCCCCGACCGCATCGTCATCGGTGAGTGTCGTGGCGCCGAGGCGCTGGACATGCTGCAGGCCATGAACACCGGTCACGACGGCTCGCTGTCCACCGTCCACGCCAACAGCCCGCGCGACGCGATCGCGCGTCTGGAGACCCTGGTGCTGATGGCGGGCATGGACCTGCCGCTGCGGGCCATCCGCGAGCAGATCAGCTCGGCCGTCGACCTCATCGTGCAGATCTCGCGACTGCGGGACGGCACCCGTCGAGTGGTCGCCGTGACGGAGGTGCACGGCATGGAGGGCCAGACGGTCACGCTGCAGGACATCTTCCTGTTCGACTACTCCGCCGGCCTGGACGCCAACGGCAAGTTCCTCGGCCGCCCGGTCGCCACGGGCGTTCGCCCGAAGTTCGCCGAGCGGTTCGAGGAGCTGGGCATCGTCTTGTCCCCGCGCATCTTCGGCGGGAACCAGGAGTGGCGGCGATGATCGAGACGCTCCTGGGTCACGTGACCATCACGATCGCCTCGGTCCTACTGCTGCTGGCCGCCGGCATCGTCACCTTCCTCATCGTCCGGCCGGGGTTCCGGCGGCTCAACCGCAACCGGCGGCGGCAGCTGGCCGGCAAGCGCAGCGACAACCGCAGCACCCTGACCACGGCGGCCGACTTCACCACCGACACGGTCAACAAGATCCTCGCCAAGCGGGGCAGCAAGTTCACCACGCTCGTCGAGATGTCGGGCATCAAGACCAAGACCTCCGACCTGGTCGTGCTCGTCCTGGCCGCCGCGCTGGTGGCGGGGGCGGCCGGCACCGCCCTGGCCAGCCCGTGGGCGGGTCTGCTCCTGGCGGCGCTGATGCTCGGCGGGTTCTGGATCGCGCTCGGTCAGCTGGTGGCCCGGCGCAAGAAGCAGTTCGCCGGCCAGCTCGACGCCACCTTGCAGATGATGGCGTCCAGCCTGCGTGCCGGCTACTCGCTGCTGCAGGCCGTGCAGGCCATGGGAGTGGAGGCGGACAGCCCCACGAAGGAGGAGTTCGCCCGCGTCATCAACGAGACCCGTGTCGGGCGCCCGCTGAACGACTCCCTCACCGAGGTGGCCACCCGCATGGACAGCGAGGACTTCAACTGGGTCGCCCAGGCGATCGCCATCAACCGGGAGGTGGGGGGCAACCTCGCCGACGTGCTCGACGGGGTCTCCAGGACCATCCGCGACCGCAACCAGCTCCACCGCCAGGTGCAGGCGCTCGCCTCCGAGGGCAAGCTGTCCGCCATCATCTTGATGGCGCTGCCGTTCGCCGTGATGGCCTTCCTGAGCTTCTCCAACCCGCACTACCTGGAGCCGCTGTTCACCACGCCGCTCGGCATGATGATCTCGGCCGGCGGCGCGGTGATGCTCCTCATCGGCGGGGTCTGGCTCCGCTCCACCGTCAAGATCAAGTACTGAGAGGAGAAAAGACACCATGATCTGGATCGCAGCCTTCGTCGTCTCCTCGTCCTTCGGCTTCCTCCTCTGGCAGCTGGCGGCCGGCCCCGACGCGTCCCGCGTCCGCACCAGCGCCAACCTGAAACGCGGCATGCCGGCCAGCCGGGCCCTGCCCGGCGGCAGCGCGTCGGTGGGGCAGGCCAGCAAGGCACGGCACATGAGCGCCCTGTCCCGCCTGGTCGTGCCCCGCCGCTCCCGCAGCCGTCTGGAGAAGCTGTACGCCCAGGCCGGCCGCCCCGAGAGCTGGCCGATGGACCGCCTGCTCGTCGGCAAGGTGGTCCTCACCGTCGTCGGCCTGCTGTTCGGGGTCAACCTGGTCGTCAACGGTCAGACCGCGATGATCCGGCTCGCCGGCGTGGCGGCCGCGATCATCCTCCACTTCCTCCCCGAGCTGTTGCTCTACAGCAAGGCCCAGGAGCGCCGCGAGAAGATCACGCTGGAGCTGGCCGACACCCTCGACCAGATGAGCATCGCCGTCGAGGCCGGTCTCGGCTTCGACGCCGCCATGGTCCGCGTCGCCAAGAACGGCACGGGCGCGCTCGCCCAGGAGCTGATCCGCACGCTGCAGGACATCCAGGTGGGCCAGACCCGGCGGGTCGCGTACGAGGACCTCGTGGAGCGCACCCAGGTGCCCGACCTGAAGCAGTTCATCCGCTCGATCATCCAGGCGGAGGCGTACGGTCTGGCGCTGTCGTCGGTGCTCAACACCCAGGCGGCCGAGATGCGTCTCAAGCGTCGGCAGCGGGCCGAGGCACGAGCCATGCAGATCCCCGTCAAGGTGATCTTCCCGCTCATGCTGTTCATCCTGCCGGTGCTGTTCGTGGTCGTCCTCGCGCCGGGCCTGCTCGGCATGATGGCGAACTTCTAGTGGCTCCCGTGGCCGCCGCGCTCCTCGGTGCTCTGGTCACCGGGGGCGCGGCGTTCGCGCTGTCGGGCCGGGCGGCCGCATCGGTCGACCATCCGTCGCGCTGGGTGAGCCGGCCCGTGGTCACGGCCCTCGGGGTGCTGTCGGGCCTGGTGGCGGGCCTCCGGATGGAGACCTGGGCCGAGGCGGGTCTGTACCTGGCCACGGCCGTCACGCTGGCCCTGCTGTTCGCCACCGACCTGGCGGCCCAGCTCATCCCCCACCGCATCATGTGGCCCGGCATGCTGGCGGTTCTCGTCGGCGTCGGCGCGGCGGCACTGATCACCGGCCAGCCGGGGCGTCTCGGGCGTGCCGTGCTCACCGGGCTGGGGATCATGGTCGTCTATTTCGTCATCGGCTGGTTCGGCAAGGGCCGGTTCGGCCTCGGCGACGTCAGCCTCTCCCTGCTGATGGGCACCTTCCTCGGCTGGCTCGGGGTGGCCCACGCGGTCGCCGGGGCACTGCTCGCGTTCCTCGTGTACGTGCCGGTGGCGGTCTGGCTGCTGCTCGCTCGCCGGGCGGGCCGCACGACCGAGTTCGCGTTCGGCCCGTGCATGATCGTCGCCACCTGGCTGGCGGCGTTCTGGGGCCCGTACATCCTGAGCGGCTGGGCACGATAGCCGACGCGAGGCGCGGCGGGTAGTCTGTCGGGGTGACAGCCCAACCGAGCGGCAGGCGCCTGCTGCGCCTCGAGGTACGCAACTCGCAGACTCCGATCGAGCGCAAGCCGGAGTGGATCCGCACCAAGGCGGTGATGGGGCCGAACTACACCGACCTGCAGCAGATCATGCGCCGCGAGGGGCTCCACACCGTCTGCCAGGAGGCGGGCTGCCCCAACATCTTCGAGTGCTGGGAGGACCGCGAGGCCACCTTCCTCATCGGCGGCGACGCCTGCACCCGGCGCTGCGACTTCTGCCAGATCGAGTCGGCCAAGCCGACGTCGTACGACACCCAGGAGCCCGAGCGCGTCGCCCAGTCGGTGAAGACCATGGGGCTGCACTACGCCACGGTCACCGGCGTCTGCCGTGACGACCTCCCCGACGAGGGTGCCTGGCTGTACGCGGAGACCATCCGGGCGATCCACCGGGAGAACCCGGGCGTGGGCGTGGAGATGCTGGCCCCTGACTTCTCGGGCAAGCCGGAGCTCGTCGACCAGGTGCTGGAGACCCGGCCCGAGGTGTTCGCCCACAACGTGGAGACGGTCCCCCGCGTGTTCCGCCGCATCCGCCCCGGGTTCTCGTACGAGCGCTCGCTGGGCGTGCTCACCCGGTCGCGCGACGCGGGCCTGGTCACCAAGTCGAACCTGATCCTGGGCATGGGTGAGACCCGCGAGGAGATCTCCCAGGCCCTGCGCGACCTGCGCGAGGCGGGCACCCACCTCATCACGATCACGCAGTACCTGCGGCCGAACGCCTTCCTCCACCCCGTCGAGCGGTGGGTGGAGCCCGCCGAGTTCGACGAGCTCGCCGCCGAGGCCACCGAGATCGGTTTCGAGGGCGTGCTGTCGGGCCCGCTCGTCCGCTCCTCCTACCGCGCCGGGCGGCTCTACCGCCAGGCCGTGTCCGCCCTCGCACGATCGGAGCAGCCGCCCCATGGCCGGTGAACGCGCCAAGGCCCTCGCCGCAGAGCAGAAGGCCGCCAGACAAGCCGAGAAGCAGCGGCGCAAGACCTCGACGAACCCCGCCGACTGGAGCCGGACGCGCCAGATGCGCGAGGTCTACCGCGTCAGCGCCGAGCACGACAAGGCGCTCCCGGCCCTGATGGCGGCGGCCTTCCTGCTGCCGCTGGCCCTGATGGTGGCGCTGGGCATCTGGCTGCAGCCCTGGTGGCTGTACACGATCCTCGGCGTCATGCTCGGCCTGCTCGGAGCGATGCTCGTGCTCACCTGGCGGGCCAAGGGCGCCACGTACAAGCGGTACTCCGGCCAGACCGGTTCGGCCGAGGTGGCGATGAGCATGCTCAGCAAGGAGTGGGTGAAGTCCCCCGTCATCACCGCCACCCGGCAGCTCGACGTGGTGCACCGCGTCGTCGGCCCCGGCGGTGTGGTGCTGATCGGCGAGGGCGACCCCGGCCGGGTCCGCCAGCTGCTGTCGACCGAGGCGAAGAAGCACGAGCAGGTGCGGTACGGCACCAAGGTGACGCAGGTCGTCATGGGTGACAAGCCCAACCAGGTGCCCCTGGACAAGCTCGCCGACCACATCAAGAAGCTGCCCAAGATCATGCGGCCCGCCGAGGTGACGGAGATGCAGAACCGCCTCCGCGCGCTCGACTCGATGCGCCCGAAGGTGCCACTGCCCAAGGGCCCGATGCCGGCCGCCGGCCGGGGCTCCCGGCAGGCGATGCGCGGGCGCTGACGGCCCGGTGGCCAACCTCGTCAACGTCGAGCGGGTCTCGAAGACCTACGGCACCAGGATCATCCTCGACCGCGTCACGTGCGGGCTGGGCTCCGGCGACGTCGTCGGCGTCGTGGGGCGCAACGGCGGCGGCAAGTCGACCTTGCTGGCCCTGCTCACCGGTGGCACCGAGCCCGACTCGGTGAACCCCGACGGTACGCAGCGCGGGCGCGTGCTCCGCTCCGGCAACGTCTCGATCGGCACGCTCGACCAGGCGGCGACGCACACCGCCGGCACCACGGTGCGCGACGTCATCGTCGAAGGTCGTCCCGACCACGTCTGGGCATCGGAGGCCCGCGCCCGCGCCGTCGTCGGTCACCTGCTGGGCGACATCGACCTGGACGCCGACATGGCCCGCCTCTCCGGCGGGGAGCGGCGCCGCGCGGAGCTGGTGCAGCTGCTGCTCGGCCACCACGACCTGCTGGTGCTCGACGAACCCACCAATCACCTCGACGTGGAGGCCGTGGCCTGGCTGGCCGAGCACCTGCGCGAGCTGCAGCAGCGAGGCACGGCGATGCTGGTGGTGTCCCACGACCGCTGGTTCCTCGACGCCGTCTGCACCCGGGTGTGGGAGGTGCATGACGCGCAGGTGGACGCCTACGACGGCGGGTACGCCGCGTACACCCTCGCCCGCGCCGAGCGTGCCAGGCAGGCGGCGGCCGCCGAGGACCGGCGCCAGAACCTGCTCCGCAAGGAGCTGGCCTGGCTGCGCCGTGGCCCCCCGGCCCGCACCTCGAAGCCCCGGTTCCGTATCGACGCCGCGAACCGGCTCATCGAGGACGTGCCGGAGCCGCGCGACCGCCTCGGGCTGCAGCAGTTCGCCACCCAGCGTCTCGGCAAGGACGTGGTCGACCTCATCGACGTGGGCTATGCCCTGCCCGACGGCCGGGTGCTGCTCGACGACGTGTCCTGGTCGATCGGCCCCGGTGAGCGCATCGGGCTGATCGGCGTCAACGGGGCTGGCAAGACCACCCTGCTGCGGCTGCTGGCCGGCGACATCCAGCCCTCCGCGGGGCGGGTCAAGCAGGGCCGTACGCTCCGGCTCGGCCATCTCACCCAGGCCGTACGCGAGCTGGACGACTCCGAGCGGGTGCTGGAGTCGGTGCAGCGGCTGCAGCGGCAGGTGCGGCTGGAGACCGGCAAGGAGGTCTCCGCGACCACCCTGCTGGAGGACTTCGGCTTCACCGGCAACGGCCTGATGACCCGCGTCGGTGAGCTCTCCGGCGGCGAGCGGCGCCGGCTGCAGCTGCTGCGGCTGCTGCTGTCGGAGCCGAACGTGCTGTTCCTCGACGAGCCGACCAACGACCTCGACATCGACACCTTGCAGGTGGTCGAGGACTACCTCGACACCTGGCCGGGCACGCTGGTCGTGGTCTCTCACGACCGCTACTTCCTGGAGCGGGTCTGCGACCGCACGTACGCGCTGCTGGGCGACGGCCAGGTGGTGATGCTGCCCGGCGGGGTCGAGGAGTACCTCGAGCGCCGGCGCGCGAGCGCCGCCGACGCCACGGTCGCCACCAGCACGACGCCCGCCCCGGCCCGTACCTCGGACGCGGCCGCCCAGCGCCAGGCCAAGAAGGACCTGCAGCGCATCGAGGGACGCCTGGCCAAGATCGCCACCCGGGTCGGGCAGCTGCACGACCTGATGGCCGCTCATGCCGACGACTACGCCCGGCTGACCACGCTCGGGGAGGAGCTGAGCGGCCTGGAGGCCGAGCAGGCGACCCTGGAGGAAGAGTGGTTGGAGGCGGCCGAGGCCGCAGGCTGACGCCGCCTGCCTCATCCGCACCTGCCCCGGCCGCGTCTGGCGACGGTCAGCAGGGAGACGGCTGCTCCCGCTGCCATCCCAGATGAGGGACCTCTCAGCCGGTAGGCCCGCCCGGCCACGGGGCCCCTCGTTTGATCCCTTCGGGCGTACGCAGGCCTCGTGCTGCGACGCCCTCGCGCCACCGCCGAGCCCTGGCGGCGATCCGACCTGGAGGTTCTGCTGTTGTCTGCCGCCGCTCGTGCCGTCGTCTGTCGGCCGTGGGGCTCGCCCTCGCTCGGACCCTGCTCGGGCTCGTGTCTGACTCGTACGTGGCCGTGCGGCCCCTGGTCTCGGTGGGCGACCGGGTCTGGTGGGACTCCGACCGCGACGGCCTCCAGGGCGCCGGGGAGGCACCCGCCGAGGGCGTCACCGTGACGTTGTACGCCGCTGACGGCACCACCGTGGTGGCGACGACCACCACGGCTGCCGACAGCACGTAGGGGTTCGCCGACCTCGCGCCCGGCACGACCTCCCCGGCCCCGCCAAGCGGCGGCACCCTGCCGAGCACCGGGTCACCGGTCGGCCCGGCTGGTCTCGCTGGCGGCGTGGCGGTCGTGGCGACCGGTGCCCTCCTGGTCGCGGCAGCCCGCCGGCGGGCCTGAGTCAGCCCGCACGGCCATCCGGCCCCGCCCTGCGTCACCCAGCGTAGGAGCGGGGCCGACTGCGCATTCGAGGGGGAGCAGCACCGGCGTCTGGTGAGTCGACTGCGCGAGACGCAGCGCTTGTGTATCGTTTCAATCACACGCCACCGTCTCCTGTGAAGAGGGAGCGGTGAAGGCTCGTCGAGAGGACCCGCCATGACTCCCACCTTCGGCGACGGCGTCTGGCAGGCCCTGGAGAAGCAGGCCATCGAGCTGCCCTCCTGGGCGTTCGGCAACAGCGGCACCCGGTTCAAGGTGTTCACGACGCCGGGCACCCCGCGCGACCCGTACGAGAAGATTGCCGACGCCGCCCAGGTGCACCGCCACACCGGCCTGGCGCCCACCGTCGCGCTGCACATCCCGTGGGACCTCGTCGACGACCTCGGCGCGCTGCGCCGTCACGCCGAGGAGCACGGCGTGGCGCTCGGCACCATCAACTCCAACACGTTCCAGGACGACGACTACAAGTACGGCGCCCTCACCCACGAGGACCGAGCGGTGCGCCAGAAGGCGATCGACCACCACTACCGGTGCATCGACGTGATGGGCGAGACCGGGTCGCGCGACCTGAAGATCTGGCTCGCCGACGGCTCCAACTACCCCGGTCAGGCCGACCTTCGGGGCCGGCAGGACCGGCTGGCGGAGTCGCTGCAGCAGATCTACGCCCGGCTCTCGAGCGAGCAGCGCCTGGTGCTGGAGTACAAGTTCTTCGAGCCGGCGTTCTACCACACCGACGTCCCTGACTGGGGCACCGCGTACGCGCAGGTGACCGCACTCGGCGAGCGGGCGATGGTGTGCCTCGACACCGGCCACCACGCCCCCGGCACCAACATCGAGTTCATCGTCATGCAGCTGCTGCGGCTCGGCCGGCTGGGGTCGTTCGACTTCAACAGCCGCTTCTACGCCGACGACGACCTCATCGTGGGTGCCGCCGACCCGTTCCAGCTGTTCCGGATCCTGGTCGAGGTCGTTCGCGGCGGCGGCCTGAACAGCCCTGACGTGGCCTTCATGCTCGACCAGTGCCACAACGTGGAGGAGAAGATCCCCGGCCAGATCCGGTCGGTGCTGAACGTGCAGGAGATGACCGCCCGGGCGCTGCTCGTCGACGCCGACGCCCTGCGCGCGGCCCAGGTGGCGGGTGACGTGCTGGCCGCGAACGCGGTGCTGATGGACGCGTTCTACACCGACGTACGCCCCGCGCTCGCCGACTGGCGCGAGGAGCGCGGCCTCCCCACCGACCCCATGGCGGCGTACGCCGCCTCCGGCTACCGCGAGCAGATCGCCGCCGAGCGCGTCGGCGGCACGCAGGCCGGATGGGGCGCCTGAGATAACCCGACCGACAGGAGCACGTCGTGACCACCGCCGAGGACCTCATCCGCCGCTCGAACCGCCTGGGCGCCGACCCTCGCACCACGAACTACGCCGGGGGCAACACCTCGGCCAAGGGCACCGAGACCGACCCCGTGACCGGGGAGCCCGTCGAGCTGCTCTGGGTGAAGGGGTCCGGCGGCGACCTGGGCACCCTCACGGAGAAGGGCCTGGCCGTGCTGCGCCTCGACCGGCTGCGCGCGCTGCAGGGGGTCTACCCCGGCGTCGAGCGCGAGGACGAGATGGTCGCGGCGTTCGACTACTGCCTGCATGGCTTGGGCGGCGCGGCCCCTTCGATCGACACGGCGATGCACGGGCTGGTCGACGCGGCCCACGTCGACCACCTGCACCCCGACAGCGGCATCGCCTTCGCCACCGCTGCCGACGGCGAGCGGCTGACCGAGCAGGCGTTCGGCGGCAAGGTGGTCTGGGTGCCCTGGCGGCGACCGGGGTTCCAGCTGGGGCTCGACATCGCGGCGGTCAAGAAGGAGCACCCGGACGCAGTCGGCTGCATCCTCGGCGGCCACGGCATCACCGCCTGGGGCGACACCAGCGAGGAGGCCGAGGAACGATCGTTGTGGATCGTCCGCGCCGCGCAGGCGTACATCGATGAGCACGGCGAGGCGGAGCCGTTCGGCCCCGTACGCCCCGGGTTCGAGGCGCTGCCGGACCCGCAGCGCCGCGCCAAGGCGGCCGCCCTGGCCGCGACCATCCGTGGCCTGGCGTCGACCGACAAGCGGATGGTCGGCCACCTCACCGACAGCGAGGTGGTCACCGACTTCCTCTCCCGCGAGAAGGCCCCCGCGCTGGCCGCGCTCGGCACCAGCTGCCCCGACCACTTCCTCCGCACGAAGGTGAAGCCGCTGCTGCTCGACCTGCCCGCCGACGCCCCGGTCGAGGACTGCGTGGCGCGGCTGAAGGAGCTGCACGAGGAGTACCGGGCCGACTACACCGCCTACTACGAGCGGTACGCGACCGCCGGCTCCCCCGCCATCCGCGGCGCCGACCCGCTGGTCGTGCTGGTGCCGGGTGTCGGCATGTTCTCCTACGGCGCCACCAAGCAGACGGCCCGGGTCGCGGGCGAGTTCTACGTCAACGCCATCAACGTGATGCGGGGCGCCGAGGCGCTCTCGACGTACACCCCGATCACTGAGGAGGAGAAGTTCCGCATCGAGTACTGGGCGCTGGAAGAGGCCAAGCTGCAGCGGATGCCCGCACCGGGGACGCACCAAGGGCGGGTGGCGCTGGTCACCGGGGCCGCGAGCGGCATCGGCAAGGCCATCGCGACCCGGCTGGCCGCCGAGGGCGCCTGCGTCGTCGTGGCCGACCTCGACGTGGAGAAGGCGCAGTCGGTGGCGGCCGGGCTCGGCTCGGCCGACGTCGCCGTCGGCGTCAGCGCGAACGTCGCGGACGCCGCGGGTGTGCAGGCGGCCGTGGACGCCGCTCTGCTGGCCTTCGGCGGCCTCGACCTGGTGGTCAACAACGCCGGCCTCTCGCTCTCGAAGCCGCTGCTGGAGACCACCGAGGAGGACTGGGACCTGCAGCACGACGTGATGGCCAAGGGCTCGTTCCTCGTCTCCCGTGCCGCGGCGAGGCCGCTCATCGAGCAGGGCATGGGCGGGGACGTGATCTACATCTCGTCGAAGAACTCGCTGTTCGCCGGGCCGAACAACATCGCCTACTCCGCCACGAAGGCCGACCAGGCCCACCAGGTGCGCCTGCTGGCCGTCGAGCTCGGCGAGCACGGGGTGCGCGTCAACGGCATCAACCCCGACGGCGTCGTGCGCGGCTCGGGCATCTTCGCCGCCGGCTGGGGCGCCAACCGCGCCGCGACCTACGGGGTCAAGGAGGAGGACCTCGGCCAGTTCTACGCCAACCGCACGATCCTCAAGCGGGAGGTGCTGCCCGAGAACGTCGCCGACGCCGTGTACGTGCTCACCGGGCCCGAGCTCTCCCGCACCACGGGTCTGCACATCCCGGTCGACTCCGGCGTGGCAGCCGCGTTCCTGCGATGACCGTCGCGGCCGTCGACCTCGGGGCCACCAGCGGGCGGGTGATCCTCGGTCGCGTGGTCGACGGCGAGCTGCGCACGCATCACCTGGCCCGGTTCCCCAACGATCCCGTACGCACCCCGGACGGCCTGCACTGGAACCTGCTGGAGCTCCACCGGCAGGTGCTGCTGGCGCTCACGCAGGCCGAGCGTGACGCGCCCGGTGAGGTGCGCAGCCTCGGCATCGACTCCTGGGCCGTCGACTACGGGCTGCTGCGGGGCGGCCGGCTGCTGGGGGTGCCCTACCACTACCGCGACGGGCGCACCGAGGCGGGGGTCGCGGCGGTCCACGCACGGGTCGGTGCCGCCGAGCTGTACGCACGCAACGGCTTGCAGCACCTGCCGTTCAACACGATCTTCCAGCTCGCCAGCGAGGGCGACCTGCTGGAGGTCGCCGACCGGATGCTCCTGGTGCCCGACCTGCTGGGCCACTGGCTGACCGGCGCCGAGGTGGCCGAGCGCACCAACGCGTCCACAACCGGCCTGCTCGACGCCCGGACGCGGGAGTGGGACCTGGGCCTCGCCGGCACGCTGGGGATCCCCGCGCGGCTGCTGCCTCCGCTCGTCGACGCCGGGACGGTGGTCGGCTCGCTATCGCCCGAGGTCGCCGCCGTGGTCGGGCGCACCATCGACGTCGTCGCCGTCGGCTCCCACGACACCGCCTCCGCGGTGGTGGCGATCCCGAGCACCAGCCGTGACGTCGCGTACGTCTCCTGCGGCACCTGGGGTCTGGTCGGGCTGGAGCTCGACGCACCCGTGCTGAGCGAGGCGGCGCGGCTGGCGGGCTTCACCAACGAGGGTGGCGTCGACGGCCGCACCCGCTTCCTGCACAACGTGATGGGCCTGTGGCTGCTGTCGGAGTCGCTGCGGCACTGGGAGCCCGCCGCGACCGACGCGCAGCGCTCCAGCCGCCTCGCCGAGCTGCTCGCCGAGGCCGGGCGGGTCGACAAACCCGTGGCGGTGGTCGACGTCAACGACGACGCCTTCCTGCCGCCCGGCGACATCCCCGGGCGCATCCAGGCCTGGTGCCGGGATCACGGGGAGCCGGTGCCCGGGAGCCCCGCCGAGGTCGTACGGAGCATCGTGGAGAGCCTCGCCGCCGCGTTCGCCGCCGCCGTCGCGGAGGCGGGCCGGCTGGCCGACCGGGAGGTGAGGGTGATTCACGTGGTGGGCGGTGGGGCCGCCAACACGATGCTGTGCCAGTCGACCGCGGACCGCTCCGGCCTGCCGGTGGTCGCGGGCCCGGTGGAGGCGACGGCTATGGGAAACCTGCTGGTGCAGGCCCGCGCGCACGGATGGCTGCCGGGCGACCTGGAGAGCCTGCGCGCGGTGGTGGCGCGGTCGTCCCAGCTGACCCGGTACGAGCCGCGTCGCGGCAGCCGTCAGGACAGTCGTTCGTAGAGTCGGGTGAGCTCGCCCGCGACCACGGCGGGGCTGAACCGGCTCCGCGCGTACGCCCGGACGATCTCGGTGTCGTACTCGTCAAGCGTGGCCGTGAACCCCCGCAGGGTGTCGGCGACGGCGGCGGGTGTCGAGGCGTCGGTAAACCGGCCCACGTCGTCGTTGACGAACCCCTCCGGCCCGCCGCAGCGGCTGGCCAGCACGGGCACCCCGGCGGCCATCGCCTCCGCGTACACGACGCCGAAGGTCTCGAGCTCGCTCAGCAGCACGAAGCCGTCGGCCGCGGCGAGCTGCTCGGCGAGCCGTTCCCGCGGGAGCGCACCGAGCAGGGTGAGGCCGTCGACGGCCACCGCCTCGACCGCGACCCGGTCGGGGCCGTCCCCCACCACGGTCAGGGTGGCGTCGAGTTCCGGCCGCGCGAGTGCGTATGCCTCGGCCAGCAGCGGCACCCGCTTGCGCGGTGTGAGGAACGCGGCGGTGAGCAGGCGGGCGGGGGTGCCCGGAGCGCGGGGCACGCGTGGCAGTGCGAACGCGTCCACGTCGACGACGTTGCCGACCACGGTGGCACGCACCCCGTACACCTCCGCCAGCCGCCCCGCCAGCCACGGGCTCACGGCGACCACGGCGTCTGCGGCGGCGTACGCCTTCTGGGCGACGGCATCCTCCTCCGGCGTCAGCGTGCCCCCGAGCCGTGACGAGTGCTCGGTGACCACGAGCCGGTACCCGTCACCCCGTCCGCGACGCGCCGCCGCCCCGAACCGCGCGAAGTGGGCGTGCACCACGTCGGGCTCGCCGCCGAGCAGCGACCGCAGAGGGCTCCGTGCCAGGCGCCAGGCGAGCCGCAGTGCCACGTCGGTGGCCGCCGGGCCCACCCCGCCGACCGGGAGCGACACCAGCACGGCGTCGAGACCGGCCAGGGGCGTGCGGCGTACGCCCCAGGGCCGGCGGCGGCGCGCGCTGCGGACGTCGAGGGCCACGACCACCACCTGGTGCCCGGCACCGGCCAGGGCCAGGGCCTGGTCGACCTCGAACCGGCCGAGCGTCGGGTCGCCCGGCTCGGGCAGACCGCGGGCGATCACGGCCACCCTCATGCCGTACGGCCTTCCGCGCGGTTCACGACCACCGTGCCCAGGGCCAGGTCGTCGAGCCCGCGACGCTCGGCGCCGATCACCAGCGCCGGCAGCACGGCCGCCTTGACCAGGGCGCGCACCGCGGAGCGCCACAGGCCGATGGGGCCACCGGAGGTACGCACGACCGCGACCCGTGCCAGCAGCTGACCGAACGACCCCGACGTCAGCCACGTGAGCACGGTCTTCTGCACCACGTACACGCCGAGCACCGTGAACCCGCGCCAGCCCCCGCCGTGCAGGGCCCCCGGGCCGAAGAGCAGCGCGGCCAG
>ERZ501047.251-NODE-251-length-19024-cov-4.675471_pt1 | contig 19024 bp, 17 predicted proteins | sample MGYA00510868_ERZ501047 | MGnify/ENA primary metagenome ERZ501047 (study PRJEB25958, sample SAMN03398593) | human skin metagenome | study: EMG produced TPA metagenomics assembly of the Human Skin Microbiome Metagenome (human skin metagenome) data set. | reverse complement strand
ACGAGCCGCCCACCACAACGACCACGAGCTACACCCCGCCGCCGACCTCGACGACCAGTTACACCCCGCCGACCCCGACGACCACCCGGCCGCCGACGACCACCCAGCCGACGACCACGCGGCCCCCGACGACGACCCAGAGCGGTACCTCGTCCACCCCGGCCCCGACGTCGACCTCTCAGCCGAGCGGCCCCGTCCCCACCGGCACCACGACGCAGGCCCCCACCTCGTCGTCGTCTTCGGTCTCCTCCACCAGTTCCAGCAGCACCAGTAGCGGCGGAGCCGGCGCTTCGTCGACAACCACCGAGGGTCCGGGCATTCAGGAGAAGGTCGGCACCTTCGCCGAGGACATCTTCAATGGCGGCGCCAACTGGGGCCTGGTCAAGAAGACCTTCATCGGTTTGGCCCTGTTCGGCCTGGCCGGGCTCGCGTTTGCGGTCATGCGCCCGCGCCGCCACTGAGCTCAGCCGTTTAGCGCCACCGGGCCGGGACCCGCTGAGCCCGGTTCAGTCCCGGGCGACGGCCTGGAAGTAAACGGACCGTCGGCCCGCGGCCGCGCCCTTGCCCTCGAAGCCGTCCTCGTCCTTCCACGACGGGCGGGCCACTTCGCTGACCACGAAGCCGTCGTCGGCCGCGAACTGCTCGCGCACCCACGCGGCATACACCGGGTGGTCGGTGGCCACCAATAGAGTCCCGCCCGGCACCAGCAACCGCCGGAATGCCGCCAAGGTGGTGGGCTGCACGAACCGGCGCTTGGCGTGCTTGGCCTTGGGCCACGGATCGGGAAAGAGCAGGTGTATGGCGTGCACGCTGTGGTCGGCGAGCCCGCCGCCAAGCAGGTGCATCGCGTCCTCGGGATAGACCCGGATGTTCTGCGCGCCCCGCTGCTGGGCGGCAGCGAGCATGCGCACCACCCCCGGCAGGTGCACCTCGGCGGTCAACACGTCATGCCCGGGGTTGGCCAGGGCGTAGCCAATGGCGGCCGCACCATGACCGGAGCCGATCTCCAGCACCAGCGGTGCGCTGCGTCCGAACGCGCCCACCGGATCGAGGGGAAGGGAGACGGCATACCGGGGCAGGAGTTCGGTCATCCGCTGCTTGGTGAGCTCGGAGACGCGAAAGCGCGGGGTGAAGGTACGCACCGTGCGGGGATGATCCGTGCCGGTGGGCCAGCCGCCGCGGCTGCCCGGGTCCAGCTCGCTGAGGTTGTCCGGATGGCCGCTGCCGGCGGCCGTCACCAATGCCGCCAGACGACCAGCACCGTGCGATCGTCCTCGGTCCCACCGCGGGCATCGGCGACCAGCTCTTCCGCGAGCCCGGCGAAGGTACCGGCATTCATGGCGCGCTCGGCGAGCCCGCCCATCCAGTCGATCCCATCGGCGAGCTCGTTGTCGCGCGATTCGATGACCCCGTCGGTATAGAGCAGGAGGGCGTCGCCGGGAGCCAACTGTCCGCTCACCCGCGGGAAGGGCACCTCATTCATCAGACCGAGGGCGGGCCCGGAGGTCTGGGCGACCCGCGACCAACGACCGCTGGCCATCTGGAAGTGCATGGCGGGCGGATGCCCCGCGCCGCTCAGGGAGAACTGCCCGGAGCTCGGCTCGAGCTCCAGGTGCACCGCGGTCGCGAAGCCCTCTCCCCACTTCTGTCGCACCAGATAGGAGTTGGCGGCCGGTAGGAAGCGGGTGGGTTCCACCTGGCCGAGCAACCCGCTCAGGGCAGACGCCGTGGTCAGGGCGCGGGCACCGGCCCGGCTCCCCTTGCCGCTGACGTCGATGAGGCAATATTCCAGGTGACGGTTGGTGTAGCCCTCCGCGCACAGCAGTGCGTCGCCGGCGAAGGGGTCGCCGTGGGCACCGGCGATTGCCGCCTCGGCGTGCCAGCCCTGCGGCAAGGGGGGCAGATCGGCGAGGGAGCCGTGCCGGCGCTGCAGATCACGCAGCATCAACTCACTGCCGATGCCGAGCGTGCCCACCTCATCCCGCGCCCGAGCGAAGACATACATCGCCCCCATGGTCACGCCCACGGCCAGCACCGCCATGGTGGTGCGGACCGTGTCGGCACCGACGAAATACAGCCCGGCGAGCACGCAGACCCCCACCCAGCCGAAGAGGCCGGCCAGGGGGCGCGGACTGAGGAAGAGCCCGCCCAGGATCAGCACGGGGGCATAGGAGAACGCCGGAATCGTTGCCCCCCAATGCCATTGGCCGAGCGCGATGAGGCCGGAGAGGAGGACCAAAGCCGACCAGCGAACCCGCTCGGACAGGCGCAGCGCACTGACATAACCGGCATACGAGCGCCACCACCGGTGACGCAGTGCGAGTTGAGCCGGCTCGGCGCGAGAGGCCATGGTCAGGCCGGTTCGGGCAGCGGCGGCAGCGCGCCATCCGACGCATAGGCGTCGAGCATCGCGAGGCGCCGCTGATGGCGGGGATCCTCGGAGAACGGCGTGTCCAAGAAGGTGCGAACCATCGCCTTGGCCTCCTCGACCGTGTTCATCCGCGCGCCGATGGAGAGCACCTGGGCGTTGTTGTGCTCCCGTGCCAGCCGGGCCAGCTCCTCGTTGTAGGCCAGCGCCGCCCGAATGCCCGCGACCTTGTTGGCCGCCATCTGCTCGCCATTGCCCGAGCCCCCCAGGACGATGCCCAGCGAGCCGGGCTCGTCGGCGACGGCTTTCGCAGCGCGCAGGACGTAGACCGGGTAGTCGTCCTGGGGGTCATATGCGTGCGGTCCGTGGTTCACCGGCTCATGCCCGATCTCGGGCAGATAAGCCACCAGGGCCTGCAGGAGTTCGTATGCGGCGTGGTCGCCGCCGAGATGGACTCGCATCAGTGCCCCCAGCCCAGGCGTAGGGTGCGCAAATTCGACCGGGCAGCCGGCGATGCCGGATCCAGCGAGCCCATGGGGGAAGGGGTCACCGGGCCATTCTGTCACCTTCTGGGCCACATGTAAGTATGGTCAGCGGCCCGCTACCTGATCAGCAGCGCAATAGAGGAGAACCGACGTGCCCGGCACCAACCTGACCGCGACGGAGGCGCGCGAGCGCGCGCGGATCCTGTCGACCACGAGCTACCACGTCGACCTCGACCTGACCACCTCGCCGCAGACCTTCCGGAGCGTGACGACGCTGCGGTTCCGCTGCACCGAGCCCGGCGCCGAGACCTTCGTCGACCTGATCGCGCCGAGCGTGGAGGCGATCACCCTCAACGGCGAATCCCTCGATCCGGCAACGCATTTCGACGGCAACCGGGTCCGCGTGCCGGGCCTCGCCGCGGACAACGAGCTGGTCGTGGACGCCACCTGCGCCTATATGAACACCGGCGAGGGATTGCACCGGTTCGTGGACCCGGTCGATGAGGAGGTCTACCTCTATACGCAGTTCGAGGTGCCGGACAGCCGGCGGGTGATGGCGGTTTTCGAGCAGCCCGACCTCAAGGCCGAGTTCACCTTCCGGATCACCGGCCCGGACCACTGGCAGGTGCTCTCCAACTCGATCACCCCGCAGCCGCAGGCGCTCGGCGATGGCAAGGCGGTATGGCGTTTCCCCGCCACCGACCGGCTCAGTAGCTATGTCACCGCCCTGGTCGCCGGCCCGTATGACGTGGTCCGCGACTCGGTGCGAACCCGGAATGGCGAGATTCCGCTCGGCGTCTTTTGTCGCAAGTCGATGACCCCGCACCTGGACGCGGACAATGTGCTCGCCTGCACCAAGGCCGGCTTCGCCTTTTTCGAGGAGATGTTCGACTCGGCATACCCCTTCACCAAGTACGACCAAATCTTCACCCCGGAATACAACATGGGCGCGATGGAGAACGCGGGCTGCGTGACCATCAACGAGCTCTATGTTTTCCGCGGCAAGGTCCCGGATGCGCTGGTGGAGCGCCGCGCCCTGACGATCCTGCACGAGTTGGCGCACATGTGGTTCGGCGACCTGGTCACCATGCGCTGGTGGGACGATCTGTGGCTCAACGAGTCCTTCGCCGAGTGGGCCTCCACGACCTGCCAGGCGGAGGCCACCGAATGGTCCAGCGCGTGGACCACCTTCTGCACTCACGAGAAGGCCTGGGCCTACCGCCAGGACCAGCTCTCCTCCACCCACCCGATCGTTGCCCCCATCCGGGATCTGCACGACGTCGAGGTGAACTTCGACGGCATCACGTACGCCAAGGGCGCCTCGGTGCTCAAGCAGTTGGTCGCCTATGTGGGCCGCGAGCCCTTCGTCGCCGGCCTGCGGACCTATTTCGCCAAGCATGCCTGGGGCAACACCACCCTCGCTGATCTGCTCACTGAACTGGAAGCCGCCTCGGGCCGGGACCTGAAGACGTGGTCGGCCCAATGGTTGGAGACCGCCGGTGTCAACTTGCTGCGCCCGGTGTTGCAGACCGATGACCGCGGCCTGATCAGCGCCGCGCGCATCGAGCAGTCCGTCGCCTCCGGTGACGAGCAGTTGCGCCCGCATACCCTCGTGGTCGGTTTGTACGACCTCGACGGCGAGCGACTGACCCGCACCGACCGGATTGAGCTCGACGTGGACGGCGCTCTCACCGAGATCCCGGCCCTGATCGGTCGCCCGGCACCGGACCTGGTGTTGGTCAACGATGACGACCTCGCCTACGCCAAGACCCGGTTCGACGAGCGGTCGCTGGCGACGGTGCTGGCCCACCCGCGTGGGTTCACCGACACCCTGCCGCACTCCCTCGCCGTGGCCACCCTGTGGGATATGACCCGCGACGGGGAGATGAGCGCGAGCGACTACCTGCCCTACGCCCTCGACGTGATCGACGGCGAGAGCGACTCCACCCTGCTGCGCAGCCTGCTCTCCCAGATCTCTACCTGCCTGCTGACGTATGCCGCACCGGAGCACCGGGAAGCTTTGCACGCCGCTGCGATCGAGCGCCTGCGGACGCTGGCGCTGGCCGCCCCGGAAGGCAGCGATGCCCAACTGCAGTTGGTTACCGGTTACGCCTCCTTGCTCGAGCCGGGCGACGACACCGAACTGATCGCGGGGCTCTTGGACGGCTCGCAGAGCATCCCCGGTCTGGCCGTGGACACGGAGATGCGCTGGACCCTGGTGACCGCCCTTGCCGCGACCGGGGCCATCGGCGATGCGGAGATCGCGGCCGAGGCGGAGCGGGATGCCACCTCTACCGGCCGGGAGCGCGCCGCGCGGGCGCGGGCCGCCCAGCCCACCGCAGAGGCCAAGGAGGCCGCCTGGCAGCAGGGCATCGTCGCGGACACGACCCAGAACTCGGTCATCCAGAACCTGGCTCTGGGCTTCACCCGGGTCGCGGATCCCGCTCTGCTGCAGCCGTATATCGCGCGCTTCCACGAGATGCTGTTCGATGTCTGGAGCGCCCGCACCTTCGGGATCGTCGAGGAGATGAACAAGTTCTATCCGATGACGCTCGCCGGACCGGAGTTGCTCGACGCTTCCAATGGCTGGCTGGACGCCAACCCGCAAGCCGATGATGCCCTGCGCCGGGTGGTCGCCGAGAATCGCGACGCGGTGGCCCGGGCCGTCTCGGCCCAGGAACGCGACCGCGCCGCCGGGTGATGCTGCCCGCCGCCACCCCGGTGGCCCTGGCCGAAGTGAGCGCGCGCGAGGCCTGGGTCTGGTTCCAGGGCGCTCCGATCCGGATCCTGGCGACCATTGTGCTGGCCGTGGTGGCGCGCTGGGTACTGCACCGGATCACCGGGCGCACCATCGCGGTGGCGATCGAGCGCGGTGACCGAGCAGATCGGTCCCGGACCGGGTGGGTGCTCGCCCACGCGGCGGGCTGGTCCGCGGACCGGCATCGGCAGCGGCTGGCGACGCTGGGGTCGCTCTTACGCAGTGTGGTGACCTTCGTCATCGCCCTGATCGCGGTGCTTACGGTGATGTCCCTGCTGGGCATCCCGCTCGCTCCACTGCTGGCCTCGGCCGGGGTTGGTGGGCTGGCGCTCGGTTTCGGCGCCCAGGCCCTGGTCAAGGACTTCCTCTCCGGGATCTTCATGATCATGGAGGATCAATATGGCGTCGGTGATGTGGTCGACCTGGGCGAGGTAGTAGGAACTGTCGAGGAGGTCTCCCTGCGGATCACCACGCTGCGGGATGCCACTGGCGTGACCTGGCATGTGCGCAATGGCGAGGTGCTCCGCGTGGGCAACAAGAGCCAGGGTTTCGCCCAGGCCGTCGTGGATTTCCCGGTCGCCTATGACGCCGATCTCGAGGCGGCGCTCGCCGCCCTGGCGGGCGTCGCCGACGCTTTCCATGCCGATCCGGTATGGCGCGATCGCCTCCTGGGGCGCCCGCAGGTGCTCGGCGTGGAGGCGATCGCCGGTGGCGTCACCACTTTGCGCATGCTCGCCAAATGCGTTGCGGGAGAAGAGTTCGCGGTGCAGCGCGCATTGCGCTTGCGTGGCAAGGAAGCACTGGATAAGGCCGGGGTGCCGGGCGCACCCGGGCCCGGCAGCACGGCATACGGAGGCCCGGCATGAGCGAGACGACGACGACCTTCTACGACCAGGTGGGCGGGCACGAGACCTTCCGCCGGCTGGTCTCGGCCTTCTATGTCGGGGTGGCCCAGGACGAGCCGCTGCGGGCGCTCTACCCCGAGGAGGACCTGGGCCCGGCGGAGAACCGGCTGCGGATGTTCCTTGAGCAGTACTGGGGCGGACCGACGACCTACTCCGAACAGCGCGGGCACCCGCGGCTGCGGATGCGGCATGTGCCCTTCGCCGTCACCCCGGATATGCGAGACCGCTGGCTGCTGCACATGATGAATGCCGTGGACACCCTGGAGTTGGACGAGGCCCACTACCTGGTGCTGCGCGACTATCTGACCCGCGCCGCCTACTCCCTGGTCAACCGACTGGACTGAAGCTCACGCGCCCGTATGACGCTCACGGGATCCGGCCGCGCTCGGCCAGCACCTCGCGCAGCAGGTCGATCCGGTCGCTGACGATGCCATTAGCGCCGAGGTCGAGCAATTCGCGCATCTGGTCCGGGTCGTCGATGGTCCAGACGTGCACATGCTTACCGGCGCGATGCACCCGCTCCACCAGAGCTGAGGTCACCAGTCGCACCCGCCGTCCGCGCACCAGATAGTCGACCGGGATCTGCAATACCGGGGCGGGCGAATGCACCCACCGCTCGACCACGGCCGGCCCGAACCGCCAGCCGACGACGCCCGCCGGACCGGCGGCGGTCGCCAGCCGACGGCCGAGAGCCCGCCGGGTCGCCCACAGCCGGCGCTCCGAAAAAGACCCGACGCACACCCGCTCCCAGTCGTTCGTCGCTCGGATCAGCTCGACCAGCGGGGCGATTGCGCCAGCTGCCTTGACATCGATATTGATCCGGGCGTGCGGGAACTCCTCGAGCACCTGAGCGAGGGTGGGGATCGGGTCGCCGGCGCGGGTGCGCGCCCGACTCACCTGGGCGTACGGGGTCTGCGCGATGGCCCCGGTCTGATCGGTCACCCGGTCCAGACGGTCGTCGTGGAAGGCCACCAGGTGCCCATCCCTGGTGGCGTGCACATCGGTCTCCAGATAGCGATAGCCCAGCGAGACGGCCTGCGCGAAGGCCGCGATCGTGTTCTCCCGCAGATGATTCGGTGCGTATGCCGCCCCACCCCGGTGCGCCAGCCCGACCGGGCCGGTCAGGTCGAAGTAGGGGTGGTCGGCGGCCCGCATCTTTTCTCCTAGAGCTGTGCCCAGACAGCGGTGTCCACCGGAACCGCGCCATCCGTGGTCAGCTCGCCAGACGCCACCACCACCTGCGCGCCGGCCGGCAGGGCAACCGCTTGCTCGCCGAGGTTGAGCAGGATGAGCGTCTCGGCGCTCTGGCCGGTCCCGCTATTGAGATAGGCGACCACGTCCGGACCGAACTCGTCCGTCTCGGCCAGCGATCCCAGACCCAGCCCGCGCTCGGAGCGCTGGGAGAGCAGGCGACGGTAGAGCTCCAGCGTTGAATCGGGCTGCCCCAGTTGACGATCGGCGGCGAGGTCGGCATACGACTCCGGCTGCGGCAGCCAGGTCTTGCCGGTCGGTCCGAAGCCCAGCCCCGGCTCGTCGCCGGCCCAGGGCAGCGGCACCCGGCACCCGTCGCGACCGACCTCGACTCCCCCGGTGCGCGTGAACACCGGGTCTTCGCGCACCTCGTCGGGCAGCGCGGTGGCCTCGGGCAGGCCGAGCTCCTCGCCCTGGTAGACGTAGGCGGAGCCCGGCAGGCCGAGCATCAGCGTGGACGCGGCCCGCGCGCGGCGCAGCCCGAGGGCGGCGTCCGGCTGCGGATCACTGGCCCGTATGCCGTTGGGCCGCCGCTCCCCGATCGGCAGCGCCAGCCGGGTGGCGTGCCGGATCACATCGTGATTCGACAGCACCCAGGTGGTCGGCGCGCCCACGGAATCGCATGTCTGGAGCGACTCGGCGATGACCTTGCGCAGATCCGTTGCCCGCCAAGGGGATTCCAGGAAGGCGAAGTTGAACGCCTGGTGGAACTCGCTCGGACGCACATAGAGGGCGGCGCGCTCCGGCGGGTGCACCCAGCATTCGGCGCACATGATGCGCTCCGGGTCGCCATATTCATTGAGCACCTGACGCCAACCGGCGTAGATCTCGTGCACGCCGTCCTTGTCCCACATCGGGGCGACCGCCGTGGGCTCCTGGTCGTCGGGGGCCAGCAATTCCTGCGGGCCCGACCAGTCCGGCAGGCCCGGCTCTTTGACCAGACCGTGGGCGACGTCGACCCGGAAGCCGGCAACCCCGCGATCCAGCCAGAAGCGCAGCACCTCGTGGAACTCGGCGCGCACCTGCGGGTTATCCCAATCGAAGTCGGGCTGCTTGGTGTCGAAGAGGTGGAGATACCACTGCCCCGGCGAGCCGTCCGCCTCGGTGATCCGGGTCCACCCCGGTCCGCCGAACACCGACTTCCAGTTGTTCGGCGGCAGTTCGCCATTGGCGCCGCGGCCGTCGCGGAAGAGGTAGCGAGCGCGCTCGGGACTGCCGGGAGCGGCCGCCAGTGCCTCCTGGAACCAGGGATGCTCGTCGGAGGAGTGATTGGGCACCACGTCGACGATCACCTTGAGCCCCAAGGCATTCGCGTCCTCGAGCAGGCCCTCGAAATCCGTGAGGGTGCCGAAGAGCGGATCGATATCGCGGTAATCGCTCACGTCATAGCCGGCGTCGGCCTGGGGTGAGCGGTAGAAGGGTGAGAACCACACCGCGTCCACCCCGAGCGCCTGCAGATAGGGCAGCTTCGCCCGCGCGCCGGCGAGGTCACCAATGCCGTTGCCGTCCGCGTCGGCGAAGGAGCGCGGGTAGATCTGATAGATCACCGCGTGCCGCCACCAGGCCGAATCGGCTGCATTGTGCTGGTGCAGGGTGTGCAAGGAGGTCGGGCGCGAGGTGGCAAGGGTCACGAGGATCTATTGGATCGCACTTGAGCGCCGCCACCAAGTTCGCGGGCGCAGATGCGCGCTCAGGCGCCCAGGAGGCGCTCGGCCAGCTCCTCGACCACCGGGGCACTGCCGGCAATATGCCAGCGCTGGCCACGGTGATGCACGATCCGCCCTATTCCCCCGGCGGCCGTCACCAGCGCCAGGCCGGGGCACCAGTCCCAGTCGGCGGTGCCCGACTGCAGAAAGGCGCCGACGCGCCCGGTGGCCACATCGACCAGGTCGAGCGATCCCGAGCCGAGCATCCGGATCGTCGCGGCGCCTTGCACCGCGGCCAACCACGGACGCACGCAGTCGACGTCGCTCATCCTGGCCGGGTGCAGATAGGTGGCCACGGACACTGCACCCAGGTGGGTCGCGGTCAAGGCAGGCTGCGGTATGCCGTCCAGCGTCAGTTCGCCCGCGGCCGGCACCCCGACCCAGGTATGCGGGCGCACCCCGCTACGGATGGCACCGAGCAGCGGCTGCCGGGCGTCGTCGCAGAGGGCGATCGCGCTGCACCAGGCGGAGATCCGGTGGGCGTAGTTGTAGGTCCCATCGATCGGGTCGACGATCCACGTCCGTCCGGTCCGCGACGGGCGAGCCGCGCCCTCCTCACCCAGGACCCCATCATCGGGACGTAACGTCGTCAGGGCGGCCAGGATGTCGGCCTCGGCCCGGTGATCGGCGATGGTCACCACATCGGAGACCGAGGTCTTGGCCCGGCTGCCCACGTCGCCCTCGGCCATCACCTGCTGGCCGATCTGCGCCCCGCGGGCGACCAATTCTGCGGCCAGCCAACGATCATCCCCGGCGATGGCGGCAAGGGACGCAATCCAGGCCCGCGAATCCCCTTGGGTGTCAACGGATTCCGACTGGACCGAGGATGCGCGGGGCGGCTGCGCCGCGACCGGATCCGCTCCCAAGGCGTCCGCATCGATCCGGTCGGTATCGATCCGTTCTGGGGCAATGGGGGCCTGCATACCGGGCACCGTAGGGCGCTGGGGAATCACCCGGTGACGCTCAGTGGGCCAGGACATGTCCCGCCGGCGTCGAAAGCCGCCACCACGCTCCGCTGCGCCACAGGCTGGCCTCACCGCCGGGGGTGAGGAAACGCAATGCATAGGCGCCAAAGGCCAGCCCCGCGGGTGCCTCGGTGCCGGCAATGGGTGCACTCCATACCTGCGCGCGAGCGCTCTCCAGGGCGGCGGCCATCCCGCTGCCCTGCGACCCCAGCGCGGTGATCCCGGTGCGCGCGGTCTCCAGGAGCAGGGTCGAGTCGAGGCTGCCCGCCGGGGTCCACCCCGAGCGCGGCGGGCTCACCGCGGCCCAGGCGACGAAAGCGCTCATCGGCGGGATCGGCAGGCTGGTGCCGCTCGAGCCGGCCACCCGGGCAATCCGGTCCAGGACCGCGGCGGCGGGCACCGTGACGTCCACGGTATGGGGTGCCCCCAGCCGGTAGGTGCGCAGACCGAGCACGGCCCCGGCGCCGGTCAACCCGCGCCCGGGCACCACACAGGCATAGGTGGCCAAGACCTCCCCCACCGCCAACAAGCGCAGCGCGGCGTCCGCATCGACCTGCCGCGCCAGGGTGGCGAAGCGCTGTAGGTCGGCGAGACTCTCCGTGTCCGGGAACTCCAGGTCGCTCATCGCTGCCGCCACCGGAAGGGCACCGGGTCACCGGCCAATTCGCGTAGCGCGGCGCGTTCGGCCGCACCGAGCCGCCGGGGAGCGGCGTTGGCGAAGTCGTAGGCGACCAGGGTGGTCTCGGCACGGGCATACCGGCTCGAGCCGACCTCCGGGGGGTCGCTCACCTCATACCCGACATCGAAGCTCGCGCCACCAATAGCGGTGGGCCACAGGCGAACCCGGACCGGCTCATGCCGGAAGGTCAGCGGGGCGAGATATTCGATCTCGTGGCGGGCCACCAGCACGCCGGAGTTGAGCAGGCTCTCCTCGTCGCCGAACCAGCGCGCGAAGGCGGTGACCCGCGCGTCTTCGAGCAGGCGCAGGAATTGGACATTGTTGACATGGCCGTAGGCGTCCATATCGCTCCAGCGCAAGGGGACATCGACCAGATGGCTGTCGCTTTCCTGATCCACGATGTCGCGCTCCTGCGGGCTCACTCGAACAGGACTACGCCACCGACCGCGCGGATGCAAATCACTAGGGTGGAGGCCGTGCCCATCGCGACCGTGGAAACCCTGCTGGAGATTCTCAACCTCGCCGAGGAGGGTTCCGCCTCGCTGACCACGACGGACATCATGGAACCCGGTTTCCGCGGCACCTCCGATCTGCGGGTCTTTACCGGCCCCAGCCAGCGGATGCCGCACCAGCGGGTCTTCGGCGGGCAGGTGCTGGCCCAGTGTGTGATGGCGGCCGGCCGAACGGTCCACGATGTCTCCGCCACCCGCCGCATCCACAGCCTGCACGGCTATTTCATCCGCCCCGGGGATGACTCCCAGCCCATCCGCTTCGCCGTCGAGCAATTGCGCGATGGCCAGTCCTTCTCCACGCGGCGGGTGCACGCCCTCCAGCACGGCGCGGTGATCCTGTCGATGACCGCCTCCTTCCAGGAACCCGCCGGTGGGCTGGAGCACCAGGCCGAGATACCGGCCGTCCCGACCCCGGAGGAGGTTCCCGAACTCGACGAGTCGCTGCGGCTGCCCGCCTCGTCGGCCCGCGCCCGGGAGGTGCTGCCCGCCCGCCCGGTCGAATTGCGTCATGTCGACGGGGATCTGTTCACCGTCGCCGTGGACGACGACCGCGCCGCCCAGCACGTATGGATGCGCGCCGCCCCCGGGCTACCGGACGACGAATTGGTACACGCCGCAGTGCTCGCCTACGCCTCCGACTACAGCTTGTTGGAGCCGGTCCTGCGCCGCCACGGTATGGGGTGGGGCGACACCCGCCTGCGGGTCGCCAGCCTCGATCACGCGATGTGGTTCCACCGGCCGGCGCGGGCGGACGAATGGCTGCTCTATGCGCAGGAGTCCCCCAGCGCCCAGTCCGGCCGGGGGCTCGGACTGGGCCGGATGTTCACCCGCGACGGCCGATTGGTGGCCAGCGTCGCGCAGGAGGGCATGGTCCGGGTCAAGGAGTCCTGACCCGGACCGTCGGCACCGGCACGCGCCTTAGCTGGCCGAGGTGCGGATGCCCGGCGCGCGGGCGGCGCCGCGCGGCGGCTGACCGCTCTGTTCCGAGGGCCCACGCAGCACGAGCATGCTGCGCGGCTGGACCTCCAGAACGCTGCCGGCCCGCAGTGGCCGCTTGCCCACCATCGTTGCCGCCGTGTCGATCTCGACGCTCCAGCCCGCGCCATACTCCGGACCGGGCAGGGTCGCGGAGATGGCCTCGTGGTGGGCGTTGAAGACGAGCAGGAAGCTGTCGCCGCGGATCGGCATACCGCGCGGGTCGGGCTCGGGGATGGCGTCACCGTTGAGGAAGACCATGATCGAGCGGGCGTAGCCGTCGCGCCAGTCCGCCTCGCTCATCTCGGTGCCGGAAACGGAGAACCAGTGGATGTCGTGGATATCGCTCTCGCCGCCGTGGTCGGCGCTGCCGGCGAAGAAGCGCCGGCGCCGGAAAACGGGGTTCTCCTTGCGCAACTGCAACACCCGCCGGGTGAACTCGAGCAGGTCGGCCTGGTCCTCGTCGAGTTCCCAGTCGACCCAGGAGATCTCGTTGTCCTGGCAGTAAACGTTGTTATTGCCCTGCTGGGAGCGGCCCAGCTCGTCGCCATGGGCGATCATCGGCACGCCCTGGGAGAGCAGCAGGGTGGTGATGAAGTTCTTCTGCTGCTGCAGGCGCAGGGCGTTGACCTCGGGGTCGTCGGTCGGGCCCTCGACGCCGCAGTTCCACGAGCGGTTGTGGCTCTCCCCGTCGCGGTTGTCCTCGCCATTGGCCTCGTTGTGCTTGTCGTTGTAGGAGACCAGATCCCGCAGCGTGAACCCGTCGTGGGCGATGACGAAATTGATCGAGGCGATCGGCTTGCGCCCGGAGTGCTCGTAGAGATCGGAGCTGCCGGTCAGGCGCGAGGCGAACTCGCCGAGGGTCGCCGCCTCCCCCCGCCAGAAGTCGCGGACCGTGTCGCGGTATTTGCCATTCCACTCGGTCCACAGCGGGGGGAAATTGCCCACCTGATAGCCACCCTCACCGATATCCCACGGCTCGGCGATGAGCTTGACCTGGCTGACGATCGGGTCCTGCTGGACCAGGTCGAAGAAGGCCGAGAGCCGGTCGACCTCATGGAACTGGCGGGCCAGCGTGGCGGCCAGGTCGAAGCGGAAGCCGTCGACGTGCATCTCGGTGACCCAGTAGCGCAGCGAGTCCATGATCAGTTGCAGCACATGGGGATTGCGCATGAGCAGCGAGTTGCCGGTGCCGGTGGTGTCGTAATAGTGCGCCGGATTGCTCTGCACCAGCCGGTAGTAGGCGGCATTGTCGATGCCGCGGAAGGCCAGCGTCGGGCCCATGTGGTTGCCCTCGGCCGTGTGGTTGTAGACCACGTCGAGGATGACCTCGATGCCGGCCGCATGCAGCGCCTTGACCATCCCCTTGAACTCGAGCACCTGCTCCCCCCGGGTGCCGGAGGTGGCATAGGCATTATGCGGGGCGAAGAAGCCGATGGTGTTGTAGCCCCAGTAGTTCGACAATCCCTTGTCCTGCAAGTGGAAATCGTTGACGAACTGGTGCACCGGCATGAGCTCCAGGGCGGTGACACCGAGGTCGACGAGATGCTCGATGAAGGCCGGGTGACCGATACCCGCATATGTGCCGCGCAACTCTTCCGGTATGCCGGGGTGCCGCATCGTCATACCGCGTACGTGCGCCTCGTAAATCACCGTGTCGTGGTACTCGTGGCGCGGTGCGCGGTCTTGGTCCCAGTCGAAGAAGGGATTGACCACGACCGAGAGCAGGGTGTGACCCAGGCTGTCCAGACCGCTGCGCTCCCCCGTCGTACCCCGGTTGACGTCGCTCATCGGATAGCTGAACAGCGACGGGTCGCCCTCCATCTCCCCGTCGATGGCGCGGGCGTAGGGGTCCAGCAGCAGCTTGTCCGGGTCGCAGCGGTGCCCGTGCTCCGGGTCATAGGGCCCGTGCACCCGGAAGCCGTAGCGCTGCCCCGGCAACAGCCCGGGGACATAGCCGTGCCAGACGAAGCCGTCGACCTCCGGCAACTCGATCCGGGTCTCGCCGTTCTCGTCGTCGATGAGGCAGAGTTCGACCTTCTCGGCGATCTCGGAGAAGAGCGCGAAGTTGACCCCGGACCCGTCGTAGGTGGCACCCAGTGGGTATGGCCGTCCGGGCCACAAATCCATATTTTCCTGCTCCTCGTATGCTGACGTGCGACATACGAACTTAGCCGATGCCGGGGTTGCCCCCTCGGCCGGGTGAAGGAGTGACATGACGGACAACACCCGTGTGGCGATCGTCACCGGCGCGGCCCGCGGCATCGGCGCGGCCACTGCCCAGCGCTTGGCCGCGGACGGTTATGCCGTGGCCGTTCTCGATCTGGACGAGGCAGCCTGCGCGGGAACCGTCGAGGCGATCACCGCCGCCGGGGGCCGCGCCGTCGGCGTGGGAGTCGATGTGGCACACGAGGATCAGGTCAGCGCGGCGGTGGCCAGGGTGGCTGAGGAACTCGGCCCCCCGGTAATCCTGGTCAACAATGCCGGCATCATTCGCGACAACCTGATCTTCAAGATGTCCAGCGACGACTGGGACGCGGTGATCGGGGTGCATCTGCGCGGTGCCTTCCTGATGACCCGCGCCTGCCAGGCGTTCATGACTCAGGAGAAGTACGGGCGCATCGTCAACCTGTCCTCCTCCTCGGCCCAGGGCAACCGCGGCCAGGCGAACTATTCGGCGGCCAAGGCGGGTTTGCAGGGGTTCACTAAGACCCTGGCCATCGAGTTGGGCAAGTTCGGCGTCACCGCGAATGCGGTGGCACCTGGCTTTATCCAGACCGAGATGACCAAGGCCACCGCCGAACGCATGAAGCTGCCCTTCGAGACCTTCCTGGCCGGCGCGGCCGCGCAGATCCCCGTCGGGCGGGTCGGTCAGCCGGAGGACATCGCCGCGACCATCGCGTTCCTGTGCTCCGAAGAGGCCGGCTTCGTCTCCGGCCAGGTCATCTATGTGGCTGGCGGCCCGCTCGACTGATTTCTCTCTCGACTGAGCCTCGCCGGGGTTCGGGCGTCAGGCTCCCAGACCGAACGCTGCGAGGCAGTCGTGTCCTGATTCAGAGGTGCGCAGGATGAGTCGTCCTCGAGCGAGGGCGAGAGGTTGCCCGTAGATCCCCCTCACGCGTGTCAGACGTCGGCCTGTAGCCACCTCACACGCCACCAATTCCCCGCGCTGGCTGTCTTGGGCGTACTCGACTCCGCCACCGGTGACGAGGCCGTTGCCGATCGGCACCGCCCGGAACCATAGGCGCCGGCCGGTGCGTCGGTCGAAGCCAGCAAGCCCGGTTTCGCCGTTGACCACGAGTGTCTCGCCCGACAGGGCAATCTGGGACACTTGCGCGGGAGTCTCGGCGGCCCATCTGAGGGCGCCGGTGCCTTGATCCAGGGCTCGAATAACGCCAGGTCCAGCGTCGGCGCCCGCGACATATAGGGAACCGATCTCGTCCGCCACCGGCGTGACAAAATTTCGTGCTCCGTAGAGGCGGTCGGAGATCTGCCGCTGCCAGATCGGAACGTGCGACGTCCGGTCGAGTGCTGCAACCAAGGCATTGCACGCGCGGGTCAGGAAGACGCGGGATCCGAACACGGTCGCAGTGCTATTCGGCCGAGTACCGATGTCCGGACCCGTGCGCGGATCGGTCCACTGCCAACGATGCCGGCCCGTCATCAGGTCGTAGACGTGGAGCGTGTTCTCGTGACTGACATACACCTCGCTGCCCACAATCGTTGGGTCGCAGGTCGCGCCGGCGGGCAGCCAACTCGCCCAAAGTTGGGCGCCAGTGGCGGCATTGGCCGCTCGAATCTTTCGGTTGTCATCCTGGGCGGTAACAACGATCCCGTGCGCATACGCCGGCGTCGTTCCCGCCGCGTAGTTCTTCTGCCACACCACCGTCCCCGTGGCCGCATCAAGGCGGGTCAGCACCGGGGTGTGGGCATAGATGCTGGAACCAACCGCGATCGGCTCCCTCCCCATCCAATTGACGGGGGTACTCCACAGCAGACGCATCCGCTCGACGGTGCTCGGGGTCAGCGACGTCTCCCCGCGCTCCCAGGAGCGATGATCCGCATATCCCATCGGTTGCGGCCAGTCTTGCGGCGTCGCATCCGGTCCCGGCCAGGCCGCAGCCGCCCGCGCTGCCTCGGGCATCGCCAGCCCGCCGGCTGCCGCGACTCCACCCGCTAGCGCAACTCGCCTCGAAACGTCAGTCATGGAAAACCCCTCGGCTACGGCTCCGGACAGCCCCCACAGCCGACCACCAGCACTGCAGGCCACGCTATTGGTGAGAAATATTGCAGGTCAAGGCCCCCATACCCGCCACTCAGGGGACCTGCGGAAGGCCGTGCTCAGAGTCCGCTGGACAGGGTGACGCCGCCGTCCACGACCAGGGTCTGGCCGGTGATCCAGGCCGCGTCGGCGGACAACAGGAAGCTCACCGCGCCCGCAATGTCCTCAGGGATCCCCAGGCGACGCATCGGGTAGGGGCGCGCGGCGGCGTCCTCGTCCGCGGCATACAGGGCCTCGGCGAACTTGGTCTTCACGACCGCGGGGGCGACGGCGTTGACGCGCACCGCGGGCGCCAGTTGATAGCCGAGTTCGCGGGTCAGGGCGATCAGGGCGGCCTTGCTCACGCCATACATGCCGAGGACGCCGGTGGCACCCAGGCCGGCGATGGAGGCGACATTGACCACCGCGCCCGGGCCGTCCTGCCCGAGGCCCGCGGCCACCGCCTTGCTCGTCCAGGAGAGCGCGGCTAGCACATTGGTCTCCAGGATCTTGCGGGCCGCGTCCATCGGGGTGTCCAAGATCGGGCCGAATGCCGGATTGATGCCGGTGTTATTGACCAGCAAGGACACCCGGCCGTATGCCGCGACCGCCGCCGCGATCGCCGCATCCTGGTGCTCCGGGTCGGCGGCATTGCCGGCGACCGCCGTGGCGTGCTGCGGGCCGCCGAGGGATTGGACCGCGGCCGCCAGCGCCTCGGGCTTGCGCGCGGTAAGGATCACCCGGGCGCCCTCGTCGACGAGCCGCTGCGCGATTCCCAGCCCGATGCCGCGGGAGGCCCCGGTGACAATGGCCACCGCACCTTCGTGCCGACCACTCATATCCACTCCCCTTTTTTCCGGTATGCCGTAGGCCCGCATCTTGCCAACTCTCGCGGCGGGCGGCCGGGCTGGCGGGCGGCCGGACTGCCGCGTACGGCAGACTTCTGCCTTATGACCAGGGAGGCGCCGATGCCGACGCGTGGCTACGTCGCGGACCCGGTCCCCCTAACCGAGGGCCTCACCGAGACCGCCCTGCGGCTCATGGAAGCAGCAGCGGATGCGTTCGCGGACAAGGGTTTCCACGCGACCACCACCCGGGATATCGCCAGCCGGGCCGGATTGTCTCCGGCTGGGGTCTATGTGCATTTCGCGTCTAAGGAGGATCTGCTCTATGCGATCTGCCGGCGCGGGCATACGGCGGCGCGGGACATGATCGTCACCGCGGCGCGGCAAAGCACCTCCCCCACCGAAGCGATCGCGGCGATCCTGACGAATTTCTCTCGCTGGCATGCCGCGCAATACCGGGTCGCCCGGATCATCCAGTACGAGTTCGGCCACCTGACCCCGGAGCACAGCGAAGCCCTGTCCGACCTGCGTCGCGAGATCGACGTGGTGGTCCGTTCGGTGCTCACCGAAGGTGTGGCCCGTGGAGAGTTCGACAGCGAAGAGGTGCGGGACACCGCGCTGGCGCTGCTGTCGCTATGCGTGGACGTGGCCCGCTGGTATCGCCCGGACGGCCATCGCACGCCGGCGCAGATCGGGGAGACCACCAGCCGCCTTGGGTTGCGCCTGCTCGGGGCGCGTTGAGCCGGTGCCGGCTCGGGCTCGATATGCGAAAGCTAGGCACCAAACCCGGCACGGGAAAGCCGCCCCCGGCCGGGTGGCCAGGGGCGGCGTTCACGCATTCTGATTGGACTCAGTCGCGGGTGAGCTTGCGGTAGGTGACCCGGTGCGGGCGCGCCGCTTCCTCCCCGAGACGATCGATCTTGTTCTTCTCGTAGGCCTCGAAGTTGCCCTCGAACCAGAACCACTGGTCCGGGTTCTCGGCGGTGCCCTCCCACGCCAGGATGTGGGTGGCGACGCGGTCGAGGAACCACCGGTCGTGGCTGATGACCACGGCGCAGCCCGGGAAGTCCAAAAGCGCATTCTCCAGCGAGCCCAGGGTCTCCACATCGAGGTCGTTGGTCGGCTCGTCGAGCAGCAGCAAGTTGCCGCCCTGCTTGAGGGTCAACGCGAGGTTGAGGCGGTTGCGCTCACCACCGGAGAGCACCCCAGCCTTCTTCTGCTGGTCCGGGCCCTTGAAGCCGAACTGGGAGACGTAGGCGCGCGAGGGGATCTCCACATTGCCGACCTTGATGTGGTTGAGGCCGTCGGAGACCG
>ERZ501047.247-NODE-247-length-19141-cov-7.783139_pt1 | contig 19141 bp, 16 predicted proteins | sample MGYA00510868_ERZ501047 | MGnify/ENA primary metagenome ERZ501047 (study PRJEB25958, sample SAMN03398593) | human skin metagenome | study: EMG produced TPA metagenomics assembly of the Human Skin Microbiome Metagenome (human skin metagenome) data set. | reverse complement strand
CGCCGCCTCCGCCGCCTCCGCCGCCGGTCGCGTGCAACAACGGGCCGTACATCGTGTTCTTCGATTGGGATCGCGACAACATCACGGCTGAAGCGGCTCAAACGCTCGACAACGCCGTGTCGGCCTACGCGAACTGCAACAACACCCAGGTGATGGTTGCGGGTCACGCGGACCGTTCGGGTTCGGCCACGTACAACGTCGGTCTTGCCCAGCGTCGTGCCAACAACGTCGCGTCGTACATGTCGTCGCGTGGCGTCTCGGCCGGTGCGATCACCACCCGTTCGTTCGGCGAAACGGTCAACCGCGTTCCGACTCCGGACGGCGTGCGCAACGACCAGAACCGCCGCGTCGAAGTCAGCTACGGTCCGAACTCGGGCATGTAAGCCGACTTCCGGCGAGAGCTGGAACCAGGAGAGGGCGGTCCTTCGGGGCCGCCCTTTTCTTTTTGACTGCCCGCGCCTCACCCAAGGCTGGATCGCGCGTGGTTCGCTGTGCCGCGTTTAGCCGCCATCGCCTCGAGCTCCCCCGGGCACGTTGAAGCGGAGCTCCATGCTCAGCTCACTCGCTCCGACTGGCCTGGCCCACGCCACCTTGTCTGCCGCTCACGTCTAGCCGCACCGTCAAGCATCGGCGCTGCCGTAGCGGCGCCTGACGCCCGCTTGCGCGGGGACAGTGTTCGCGGCAGAGCGGTGCATCTCTCTACTTTCGCGACGCAAAGGATCCCAGCATGAGCCGCGATGCCGTCATCGTCTCCACCGCGCGCACGCCCATTGGCCGTGCGTATCGCGGCGCTTTCAACGCGACGCCGGGCGCGACGCTCGGCGCCCTGTCGCTCAGCGAAGCGGTCAAGCGCGCCGGCGTGGAAGGCGCAGAGGTCGACGACGTCCTCTGGGGCAGCGCGCTCCAGCAGGGGGCGCAGGCGGGCAACCTCGCGCGGCAGGTCGCGCTGCGCGGCGGGCTTCCCGTCACGGTCAGCGGGATGACCATCGACCGCCAATGCTCGTCGGGGCTAATGAGCATCGCCACCGCCGCCAAGCAGATCGTGCACGATCGCATGGATGTGGTCGTCGCGGGCGGTCAGGAATCGATCAGCCTCGTCCAAACCAAGGACATGCGCGTGCAGCCCGACCCGTCGCTGCTGGCGATGCACCAGTCGATCTACATGCCGATGCTACAGACCGCCGAAGTGGTGGCGAAGCGCTATAACATCAGCCGCGATGCGATGGACGAATATGCGCTCCAGTCGCAGCAGCGCACCGCCGCCGCGCAGGCCGCTGGCAAGTTCGACGACGAGATCGTCGCGGTCGACGTAACCATGAACGTCACCGACAAGGCGACCGGCGAAGTCAGCCAGAAGGACCTTCGCCTGACCAAGGACGAGGGCAATCGCCCCGAAACGACGCTCGAGGGGCTGAAGGCGCTGCAGCCGGTGATGGGCCCCGACGCGACGATCACCGCAGGTAACGCCAGCCAGCTCAGCGACGGCAGCTCGGCGAGCGTGCTGATGGAAGCGGGTGTGGCGGCACGCAAAGGCCTAACCCCGCTCGGCCGCTATGTCGGCATGGCGGTGGCGGGGACCGAGCCCGACGAGATGGGCATCGGCCCGGTCTACGCGATCCCCAAGCTGCTCGACCGGTTCGGGCTCAAGATGGACGACATCGGGCTGTGGGAGCTCAATGAGGCGTTCGCGGTGCAGGTGATCTATTGCCGCGATAAGCTCGGCATTCCGGACGAGATGCTCAACGTGAATGGCGGCTCCATCTCGATCGGGCACCCCTACGGCATGACCGGCGCGCGCTGCGTCGGCCACGCCCTCATCGAAGGCAAACGCCGCGGCGCACGCCACGTCGTCGTCACCATGTGCGTCGGCGGCGGCATGGGCGCAGCCGGCCTGTTCGAGGTGCTCTGACAAGGCGAGGCGAGTAGCGCAGCTACTCGCCGCTCTGCGCAGCGGACGCCGGAGTCCGGCCGACAGGCGCCGCCGCCAACCTGATCGACGTCATGGGATTTACTCCCATGACGTCCGCCGCTGCGAGGAAACCCCGGCCCCGGATTAAGTCCGGGGCGACGTGGGTGGTGGGGTCACCCTGAACTTGTTGCGGTTTCATCTCGGGCCAGGTGCGGTGGACGCTGAAACGAATTCAGCATGATGCGGGGAGGGGGCGCGCGCATCGTAAGAAGCCCCCTCACCGCCGCCGATAGCGGAAGTACCATACCTCGTGGCCCATCCGACGGGCCTTGCTTTCGTAGCGGGTTTCGCTCCAGCCGCCGGGGCGCTCGAGCATCGCGGCGGCATCGTCGATCAGCCATTCGAAGGCATCGCGGTGGCGCTGCATCACCATCAGCGCATGCTCGACGTAAATCGGGTGATCGCTTGAGAAGCGAAACTCGCCGCCGCGGCGCAGCTTGGCGGCGATGAGGCGCAGCGGGCCGTCGTTCATCATCCGCCGCTTGGCGTGGCGCGCCTTGGGCCAGGGGTCGGGGTGCAGCAGATAGACGAAGTTCAGCGCCCCGTCGGGCATGCGGTCGAGTACCTCCAGCGCGTCGCCATGATGCAGCCGCACGTTGGCGAGCGCGGGGCGAGAGACGGTCGGCTCGACATGGCCGAGCGCTGACGCGACGCCGTTGAGGAAAGGTTCGGCACCGATAAAGCCGTGAGCGGGCAGCAGATCCGCACGCGCGGCAAGATGCTCGCCACCACCAAACCCGATCTCGAAATGGAGCGGGCGGTCGTCGCCGAACAGCGTGACGGCGGAGAGCTGGCCTTCGGGCGGCACCGCGACGACGGGCAGCAGCCGCTCGACCCGCTCGACCTGCGCGGGACGCAAGGGCTTGCCTTTCGCACGGCCGTAGAGGCGACCGAGGTGCAGCGGATCGGAGGCTTCGGCCGGGTTCACGCGCGGGCGATTAGAGCGCTCGGGGCGCTCGGGCAAATGACAAATATTGTGCAGTTCGCTGCCTCACACCGTGGAGCGATGCGCGCATGCGTTCGTTTCCGACGGCAAGGCAAAACCCACGGAGACGACCCCATGGCCAAGAACGACACCCGCGCGCCCGCGAACGCAAAGGCGGACAAGGCAGGCGGGGCGCGGCCGAAGGGCGGCATGCCGTTCGAAGAAAATCCGATGGGCGACCAGCTGCACGACTTGAGCAACCGCAGTTCGTCGCCGCAGCGACCGAAGCCGCCGATCGACCCCAGCGCCAACGCGCCGAAGCCGAGCGGTCCCCTCAACGAGGCTGAGCGCGGGCAGGGCGGAGAGCTGCATCAGCGCGGCGGTCCGGCGCTGACCGACAATCACGGCCACCCCATCAGCGACAATCAGAACAGCCTAAAGGCCGGGGTGCGCGGGCCGACGCTGCTCGAAGATTTCCTCCTGCGCGAGAAGATCTTCCACTTCGATCACGAGCGTATCCCTGAGCGGATCGTCCACGCGCGCGGCACCGCGGCGAAGGGCTTTTTCGAGGCGACCGCGGACATCAGCAAGCTTAGCAAGGCGGCGGTGTTTAAAAAGGGCACGCGCACCGAAGTCGTCACGCGATTTTCGACGGTCGCGGGGGAGCGTGGCAGCAAGGACACCCCGCGCGACGTGCGCGGCTTTGCGGTCAAGATGTACACGACCGAGGGTAACTGGGACCTCGTCGGCAACAACATGCCGGTGTTCTTCATCCAGGACGCGATCAAGTTCCCCGACCTCGTCCACAGCGTAAAGCCGGAGGCCGACCGCGCCTTCCCGCAGGCCGCGAGCGCGCACGATACCTTCTGGGACTTCATCTCGCTGATGCCCGAATCGAGCCACATGGTGATGTGGCTGATGTCCGACTTTGCGCTGCCGCGGTCGTATCGCACGATGCAGGGCTTTGGCGTCCACACGTGGCGGCTGGTCAACGACGCGGGCGAAGGGACGCTGGTCAAGTTCCACTGGAAGCCTCGCGCCGGTACCCAGTCAACCTGCTGGGACGAGGCGGTCAAGATTTCGGGCGCCGACCCCGACTATCACCGCCGCGACCTGTGGGAAGCGATCGAGCGCGGCGATTATCCGCAGTGGGACCTCGGCATCCAGGTCATCGACCTCGATTGGGCGGCGAAGCAGCCCTACGACGTGCTCGACGCGAGCAAGCTGATCCCGGAGGAGGAGGTGCCGATCCAGTTCATCGGCACGATGACTCTCGACCGCAACGTCGATAATTTCTTCGCGGAGACCGAGCAGGTCGCGTTCCTGCCGTCGAACGTGCCGCCGGGGATCGATTTCTCCAACGACCCGCTGCTGCAGGGGCGGCTGTTCTCCTACCTCGACACACAGAAGTCGCGGCTGGGGACGACCAATTTCCACCAGATCCCGGTCAATGCACCGCGCTGTCCGTTCAACAATTTCCAGCGCGACGGGCTGATGCAGACGCTCGTCCCCAAGGGCCGCGCCACCTACGAGCCCAACGGGCTGGGCGAAAATGGCGAGGATCCGGGGCCGCGGTCGGTGCCGAACGGGTTTCGGACGTTCCCCGAGAATGGCGAGGATAACGACCCCACGCCGAAGGTGCGGGTGCGCTCGGAAACCTTCGCGGATCACTACAGCCAGGCGCGGCTGTTCTACGCATCGCAGACGCCGATCGAGCAGGCGCATATCGCCTCGGCGCTCGTGTTCGAGCTGTCGAAATGCGAGATCGAGCGGGTGCGCGAGCGGACGATGGCCAATCTGCGCAACATCGACGAAAGCCTCGCTCAGCGTGTAGCCGACGGGTTGGCCATGCCGCTGCCGCCGGCCAGCGAAGCGGCGCGCCCGACGCTCGACATGCCGACCTCGGACGCGCTGTCGATCGTCAAGCAGGGAGACCCGGTGATGAAGGGCCGGCTGATCGGCATCCTGATCGCCGACGGGTCGGACAAGAAGGACGTCGACGCGCTGACCGCCGCGATCAAGGCCAATGGCGGCACGCCGTTCCTGGTCGCGCCGAAGATCGGCGAGGTGAAGCTCAAAGGCGGCAGCCTCAAGGCCGATGGGCAACTCGCCGGGTCGCCGTCGGTGCTGTTCGACGCCGTTGCGGTGGTGTTGAGCGAAGAAGGCGCCGCGATGCTCACCAAGGAAGGCGCTGCGGTTCAGTTCGTCATGGACGCGTTCGGTCACGTCAAGACGATCGGCCACAATGCGGGCGCCAAGGCGCTGCTCGATAAGGCCGGCGTGGAGCCGGACGCGGGCGTCACCGACCTCAAGAGCTTCGCCAGCGTCGCGCCGAAGCGGCATTGGGATCGCGAACCGAAGGTGCGGATGCTGGCCTGACCCCCCTATCCGGGCCGATTCGCACCCTTGGTGCCCCCGTCCGCGCATCTCGCGGGCGGGGGCAGCTTCATCGGAGACGATGCAAGTATGATCTACGAGTCTTTGATTGTCGGGGCTGGGCCGGGCGGACTTTCCGCGGCGCTCTATATGGCGCGGTTTCGCCGCTCGACGCTGGTGCTGCACGACGGCAAGGCGCGCGCGCTGCGCATTCCCACCACGCACAATGCACCCGGCTTCAACGAGGGCGTTGCGGGCCCCGACCTCATCGACCGCATGCGCTGCCACGCGGAGCAATATGGCGCCACGCTCTGCGAAACCCATATCGCGAGCGCGCGGCATGATGGCGCGGTCTTCACACTGACCGACGACAACGGCGCGACCTATCGGGGGCGGACGCTCATCCTCGCGACGGGTATCCGGCTCAACCAGATCGACATGCCGCAGGACGTTCACGAAGCGGCGATTCGCGCGGCGGTGCTGCGCTATTGCCCGGTGTGCGACGGGTTCGAGCATATCGACAAGCGCATCGGGGTGATCGGCTGCGACACCGGCGGCGCGGCCGAGGCGCTGTTTCTGCGCCAATATAGCGCGGACATCACCGTCGTCCCTCAGCGCTTTCACGAGATGACCGCCGACGAACGCGGCGCAATGGCGGCGGCGGGGATCAAGGTCGTTGCCACGCCGGTCGACCATTATGTCGCAACCAGCGACTGCATGGAGGTGCACCTCAAAGGCGTGCCCGATCCGCTGGTGTTCGACGTCGTCTACCCCGCGCTGGGCGTGGCACCCCGCACCCGGCTGGCGGGTGAGCTGGGGCTGTCGCTAAACGACCGCGCGGAGGTGGAGGCGGGTGCGGTGTTCGAGACGCAGGTGCCCGGGCTCTACTGCGTCGGCGATATCGTCGACGGGCTCGACCAGATCAGCGTCGCGATGGGCCATGGCGCGATCGCCGCGACCAAGGCGCACAATTGGCTCCGTGAACAGGACGCCCATACGCTCGACGCGCTGACCGAGGAGGTCACGGTGCACGAAGGGAACACGGGCGCCGGAGCGGCGTAAGCCCGCGGCTTTGCGGCAGTCCGCTATCGCCGCGACGAAAGCGCGTCGCACGCCGCAATAAATCGGCTGGCGGGGGCTGGTGCGGCGACTGAAAGCGGTTATCCCTTGGTTGAGGGATGAGGGCACAAGCGTTCTTTTATTTGCTGCCGGCGATGTACGCCGTGTTCGCGCTGATCTTTTTCGGCGCGTGGCGGGCGGAGCGTGTCGCCGTGGCGCGGATCGGGACGATCGGCTTTGCGCTGATCGTCGTCGCCATTCCGGTCGATATGCTGCGCCCCGGGGTGGTGCCGCCGCCGTGGGACCATGCGTTCCTGTTCGCTATCGCGCTTCACTGGGCTTCGATTCTGGTCGTCAGCCAGGCGTTCCTATCACGCCACCACGCGCATTTCGACCGCCGCATCGCGCTGCTGACGGTGCTGGCAGGCACGGTGGCCGTCGTCGCGACGACCTTGCTTGACGCCAAGGAGCACCGCATCATCGCCGTCGCGCTGACGGCGGCGGCGTTGCTTGCCCCGGTCGCTTGGCAGCTGTGGCGGTGTCGCCGCACAACACTCGACCGCATCATCTTTGGCGCCTTTCTCCTCTCGATCAGCTCCTACCTCGGCCGGGCGCTGACGCTCAGGCTGTCGACCATGGGCAATGAGGTCGCGCGGGCGCCGGTGTTCTCCAGTTACTGGAACCTGTTCTACGTCCTGGTGGCGGTGATGGGGCTGATCCAGGGGCTGTTGCTGACCGTCGCCATCACCTTCGACCTTGCGCAGAGGTCGCGCGATCGGAGCCATCGCGATGCGCTGACCGGCCTCGCCAACCGCCGCGCGCTGGAGGATATTGCCGACCAACAAGGGCGCATCGGCACGGTGGTGATGATCGACCTCGACCATTTCAAGGCGATCAACGACCGCTACGGCCACGCGGCGGGGGATGAGGTGCTGCGTTGCGTCGCACGCGCAATCGCGCTGCACACCAACGACGGAACCGTCGTGCGCATGGGGGGCGAGGAGTTCGCGGTGCTGGTGCCGCGCGGCTGCGACGGACTGGGCCTCGCGCGGCAGCTACGCGAAGAAATCGCCGCGCTCGAGATCGTGCACGACGGACGCGCGATCCCCGTGACGGCGAGCATCGGCGTCGCCCGCCACGACGCCGAGTCCCCACTCACCGCGCTCGACGAGCTGCTGCGCAATTCCGACGCCGCGCTTTACCGCGCGAAGGACGCGGGACGGAACCGGGTCGAGCTGTTCCAGCGCGCGGTGGCCTGAGGGCGAGGCCGACGGATCAGCTGAGCGCGGTCTTCAGCCGGTCGACGAGGTCGGTGCGCTCCCAGGGGAAGGCTTCGCCCTGCGCCTTACGGCCGAAATGGCCGTAGGCCGCGGTCTGGCGGTAGATCGGACGGTTCAGTGACAGCCCTTCGCGGATGCCGCGCGGGGTGAGGCCGCCGAGCAGTTCGAGCCGCATGATCGCGTCCTCGATCGCGCTGTCCTCGACCGTGCCGGTGCCGTGCGTGTCGACATAGAGCGACAGCGGCTCCGACACGCCGATGGCGTAGGCGAGCTGGATCGTGCAGCGCTTGGCAAGCCCCGCCGCGACGATGTTCTTGGCGAGGTAGCGCGCGGCATAGGCGGCGGAGCGGTCGACCTTGGTCGGGTCCTTGCCCGAAAAGGCGCCGCCGCCGTGCGGTGCCGCGCCGCCGTAGGTGTCGACGATGATCTTGCGCCCGGTGAGCCCGGTGTCACCGTCGGGCCCGCCGATCTCGAACCGGCCGGTCGGGTTGATGTGGTAGACGGTTTCGTCGCTGAGCCATGCGGCGGGGAGCACGCGCGCCACCACCTGCTTTACATAATCGTGCAGCTCCGCGCCCTTGTCGCCATCGTGATAGCCGGGCTTGTGCTGGGTGGAGACGACGATCGCCGTCGCCGCGACCGGGCAGCCATTCTCGAAGCGCAGCGTCACCTGGCTCTTTGCGTCGGGCTCCAGGAACGGCGCCGCGCCCGAATGACGATCCTTCGCCAGCTCCTCGAGGATGAGGTGCGAATAATAGAGCGTCGCCGGCATCAGCTCGGGGGTTTCGTCGGTGGCGAAACCGAACATGATGCCCTGGTCGCCCGCGCCTTCGTCCTTGTTCTCGGCAATGTCGACGCCCTGCGCGATCTCTGCCGACTGGCCGTGAAGGTGGTTGGCGAACTCGAACGTCTGCCAGTGGAACCGGTCCTGTTCGTAGCCGATGTCGCGCACGACCTGGCGCACCGCGGCCTCGACCTCTGCCTCGACCCCGTCGGCCCACTGGTCACCGCTCATGATCCCCGCCCCGCGGATTTCGCCGGCGATGACCACGCGGTCGGTGGTGCAGAGCGTCTCGCAAGCCACGCGCGCTTGCGGATCCTTGGCGAGAAACAGGTCGACGATCGCATCGCTGATCTGGTCCGCGACCTTGTCGGGATGACCTTCCGAGACCGATTCGGAGGTGAACAGGTAGTTCGAGCGCATAGGCCTCACGTCATATAAAGTTTGCTTTAAGTGACCTGCGCCCTAGCGACGCCGTCGGCGCGATGCAATGGCTCCGCCGATCAGCAGCGCCGCGGCGAACAGCAGCGTCAGGACATTGCCCAGCCGCGCGAAGGGCGTGGGGGCACGCGCGCCGGGCACCGCCATGTCGATGCGCCCCGCACGACCCAGCGGCACGCTCGCCAGCACGCGCCCGCTCGCGTCGATCACCGCGCTGATTCCGGTGGGGGTGGAGCGGATCACCGGCAGCCCCTCCTCGATCGCGCGCAGCCGCGCCTGGGCGAGGTGTTGCGGCGGACCGGCGGGGCCGAACCACGCGTCATTGCTGGGGTTGAACAGCCAGCGCGGGCGGTGCGTTCGGTCGACCACGCGGCCGGAGAAGATGATCTCGTAGCACACCGCGACGCCGACCCCGCCGGTCAGCGGCCAAGCGAGCGTGTGTGGCCCCGACCCCGGCCAGAAGTCGAAGTCGCCCGGGGTCAGTCGCGCGAGGCCGAGCGGCGCCAGCACGCTTCGCATCGGCAGATATTCGCCATAGGGGACGAGGTGCGCCTTGTCGTAGCGCAGCGGGTGAAGTCGTCCGCCCTGGCTCAGCGCGAACACCGCGTTGCGTGCGCCGATGACGCGGGTGCCGCTGCGGTCGACCTCCAGCCTCGGCGCGCCCGACAGCAGCCAGTCGGCTGGGCCGAGCGCGGCGGTCGCCTCCGCGCGCGCCCACTGCGGGGCGATGTCGTAATAATCGATCCGGTAGCCGCTCTCGATATAGTCGGTGATGCCCGCTTCGGGCCACAGCAGCAGCCGCGGCGTGGCGGCGGGGAGCGCGGCGGGGCGTCCGCTCTGGCGCAGCAGCCGCGCCATGTTCGCCTCACGCACCGCGGGGTCCCATTTCTCGCCCTGCTCGATCAGCGGTTGGACCACGGTCACGTGCGGCCCCGGCGCGGTCATCGGCAGTAGCGCGAGGGTGAGCGCGCTGGCTCCCCACAGCGCCGCCGTTCCCGCCAGCGTGGTCAGCGCCGCGCGGCGATCCCACGCCAGCAGCGCGAGTGCGGCGCTCAGCAGCACGATCAGCCCCGACTGGCCGTAGCTCCCGACCAGCGCGGCAGGGGCGGCTGCGGCGGGGGCGATGGCGGCGATCGGGTTCCATGCAAAGCCGGAGAACACCCAGCTGCGCAGCCATTCGCCCAGCGCCCAGGCGCCCCCGAAGACGAGCGCGAAGGGGAGGGTGACGCGCTCGCTCCGCCCCACCAGCGCGCGGGCGAACAGCGCGGCGAACCCCGGCCAGACCGCGAGGTAGAGCGCGAGCGCGGGCACGGCGATCCAGCCCAGCCACGCGGGCATGTTCGACTGGAAGGTGAAGGCGGTGGCAATCCAGCCATTGCCGATCGTGAAGACGCCGACGCCGAACCCCCAGCCGCGCCAGAATGCGCTCGCGAGCGTGGGCGCGCGCGCGATGCCGATGCTCAGCAGCGCCAGCGCCGCGATGGTCAGCGGGGCGAGGTAGGTGGGCGCAAACCCCAGCGCCGCCGCCGCACCCAGCGCCAAGGGCAACCACCGCCGCGCGCTGCCGTCCCAGGCGGCAGAGAGGCGGTCGGCCATGCGGGTCGAGGCAGGTTCGCGCGCTGCGACGTCGGAATGCTTCATCGCCGCCCCTTTAGCGACCGCCTGCCCGCTTCGCCAAGCAAACCAGACGTCACGCGGTGCAGGGATTCCCTCCCCTGCAAGGGGAGGTTGCGCCAGAGGCGACGGAGGGGTGAGCACGTCTCCGTCCAGCGCTCCGCTCCCACGATAGGGCGACACCCCCCAACCCGCTGCGCGGGCCACCTCCCCTTCGAGGGGAGGGTTGTGGTGGGGTGATGATGAGGGCTAGCGCGCGTGATAGAGGATCGTGCTATTCCCGCCCGCATGACTCTGCGCCCATTCCATCTCGCCATCCCGGTCGATGACCTTGCCGCCGCGCGGCACTTTTACGGCGCGCTGCTCGGCTGTGCGGAGGGGCGGTCGTCGGAGCGGTGGATCGACTTCGATTTCCGCGGGCACCAGCTCGTCGTCCATCGCGTCGAGGGGGCGGGGCGCGATGCGGGGGCCAATCCGGTCGACGGCCATCAGGTGCCGATCCCGCACTTCGGGATGGTGCTGTCGCTCGCCGATTTCGATGCACTCGCGGCGCGGCTGGAGGGGGCGGGGGTCGCTTTCGGCATCCCGCCGACCACGCGTTTCGCCGGTCAGCCAGGGGAGCAGCGCACGATGTTTCTGCGCGACCCCGCGGGCAACGCGCTCGAGTTCAAGGCCTTTGCCGACGACGCGATGCTGTTCGCGCGATAGGCCCGGTTCTAACGCGCGGCGGGCGCGCTGACCGCCGCCGGCTGACCCGCATGCGCGCAGCGATCGGCGCTGCCCCCGGGCCCCTCGAGCATGCCGGCGAGGACGAAGCCGCCGACCAGCAGCAGGATGAACCCGGCGGTCACCCAGCCGAGATATTTGTCGATGAACGCCTTGATCGGCGCGCCGAACAGGCGGAACAGCACGCCCACACCAAAGAACAGCAGCGCGCGGCTGAGGATGCTCGCCCAGATGAAGGTGGCGAGGTCGAGCTGGATGAAGCCTGCGGTGATGGTGATCAGCTTGAACGGGATCGGCGTCGCGCCCTTGGCGATGATGATCTCCGCGCCATAGGTGCGCAGCATGCACGCCGCCGCGGGAAAACTCTGCGCCAGCCCCAGCGCGTCGAGCATCGCGGTGCCGACGCTTTCGTAGAGGAAATAGCCGATCGCATAGCCGACCAGCCCGCCCAACACCGACGCGACGGTGCACACCATCGCGTAGCGCAGCGCCTTTTTCGGTTCGGCGAGGCACATCAGCCCGAGCAGCGGATGCGGCGGGATCGGGAACACGCTCGATTCGAGGAACGCCACCGCAAACAGCCACCAGACGGCGTGCGGATGCGACGATTTGGCGAGGGTCCAGTCGTAGAGGCGACGCAGCATGTCGGCGCGCGCTTAGGCGGGGCTGAAGGGCTTGGCTAGGGGGTGTCGCTCCGCCGTGGGCACGTGGCCTGCCGGGGGCGCAGGATACGCCCCAAATGGGGGATGTGCCAGACCAGGTTGGCCGATAGGGCGGGGCGCATGTTCGAAGCCCTAGTTCTGCTCGCCCTCAGTGCCGCGCAAGCTACCGCGGCGCCGCCCGCGGCCCCGACCCAGGGACCACCAGCGCCAGCCAGCGCTCCCGTCCCACGCGGGCCTGCTGCCGCCACGGCCCCGGCGACCGACGATGCGGCTGCTGCGCCCACGCGGCGGGCAGCGGGTTGGACCCCCCCCCGCTCCCGGGCAAACAACGGTGAGCCGCCACCGGCGGCGCAGCTCGATAGCGCCGAACCCGCACCTCCCGCAGCGTTGCCGTCGCCCGCCGCAGCCGAACGGCGTGCGCAGCAGGATTTCGAGCGACGCAGCCGCGCACGAGCCGAGTGCTTCGCCGCCCGCGTCCGCGGAGAGCGAAGGGTCTGCCCGAGCTAGCGAGCGGCCTGGCGCCCGATTCGTTGGAACCGGCGCGGCGTGGTCAGACGAAGAACTGCGTGATCCATTCGGCGATCAGCGCGGGCTTTTCCTCGCCCTCGATCTCGACCGACAGTTCGAGCGTCTGCTGCCACTGGCCGGGGCGCTTTTCGGTGAGGTCGAGCAGCTTGAAGTGCCCGCGCACGCGCTTGCCCGACCGCACCGGGGTCAGGAAACGGACTTTGTTGCCGCCGTAGTTGATCCCCATCTTCACCCCTTCGATCAGAGGGGCGTCGGACTGCGCCATCATCACCGGGAACAGCGAGAGGGTGAGGAAGCCGTGTGCGATGGTCCCGCCAAAGGGGGTCATCGCCGCCGCGGCCTGATCGACGTGGATGAACTGATGGTCGCCGGTCGCGTCGGCGAACTTGTCAATCATCGCCTGGTCGACGGTGATCCAGTCGCTGGTGCCGATGATCTGGCCGACGCGCTGCTGCATCGCCTGCGCGCTGATGGTCTCTCGGTTCATTGGCTCGCCTCCTTGGCTGCGGACGGGGTGAGTGTGGCGGGTGTCGGAGTGGCGCCCTCCACCGGCGCGTGCAGCGCGAGCTGGGTCGGCACCGAAAAGCTCAGCCCTTCGCGGGCGAGGATTTCCACCAGCGCGACCGCCGCGCGGTGGCGGGCGGCGGTGGCGGCGACGATGTCCCCCTCCGCCACGTCGATCAGCCATTCATGGTCGAAGGAAGACGCGCCAAAGCCGGTGAAGCTGCACCGCACCAGCACCGCGCCCGCACGCTCCGCCGCTTCCCGAGCGAGCTCCGGCACGCGCGCGAGGTCGGCGGCGCGGGTCGCGTCGCTGACTCCGAACGGCATCGAGAAACGCCGTCGCTGAAGATCGGAGAGATTACGCACCTCCTGATCGAGCAGCTTCTGGTTGGAGATCACCACATGCTCGCCGGTCAGCGCGCGCAGCCGCGTGGTCTTGAGGCCGATGCGCTCGACCGTGCCGGTGGTCTGGCCGTAACTCACCGTGTCGCCGACCTGGAACGGACGGTCGAAGATGATCGCCAGCGCGGAGAAAAGGTCCTCGAATATGCCCTTGGCGGCAAGGCCGATGGCGATGCCGCCGATGCCGAGCCCCGCGACCAGCGCGGTCACATCGATGCCCATGCTGCCGAGCACCACGATCCCGGCGATGGCGAACAATACCACCGTCACGATCACGTTGATCAGCGTCATCGCGTTGTTGAGCGTCTCCCTCTCCCCGCTGCGCGCGCGCACGCGGATCGAATTGATGATCAGCGACCGCAGCCAGATGGCGACCTGAAACGTCGCGACCGCAGAGAACAGGAAACCGACCACCGCGCGCACGCGATCGGGCGCGTTGGCGAGCGGCATCGCCAGCCACAGCGCGACCAGGGCGATGAACCACGGCTTGGTCTTGGCGAATACGGCGAGAGCGACCGCCACCACTCCGTCAGGTTCGCGATGCTTGCGGGCAAGCCGGCGAACGTGCGCACGCGCCAATTGCAAGCCGAGAAACAGCGTCACCGAGAGGGCAGCGGCGAGCGCGATGTCGTCAAGGTGCGTCGCCCACCATGCCTGCGTGTCGGTCGCGATGGCGGAGAGGGTCGAGGATAGTTGCTCCCCGGTCGGCGGCGCCTCCCCCGCACGCGGCGCGGCAGCGGGAGCGCGAAGGGCGAGAAGGGCGGTCGACATCGACGTGGCTGTGCCACTCGTCAGGGACGGTGACAACCGCAGGAGCGGCAAGGGCATAAGCCGCTCCCCCAGCCGACCCAACGCGCTGTAGGATTTTTCCTACTCGCGCATTGCAATGTTGGATTCTGTTCCGCAAATGTTCTCACACGCGAACGAGTCTAGGCGGGTGGAGCCGCCGGCAAAGTGAGGGATGGACGGATGATCGAGGAACGCCCGCTGCTACTTCAGATCCAACAATTCATGCGCGATCACGGCATGGCACGCACCCGCTTCGGGCGTGAGGCGGTGGGCGATCCGCGGCTGGTCGATGACCTGTGCGGCGGGCGCGAACCCTCACAACGCGTGCGCGACAAGGTCCGCGGCTTTATCGCCGAGCAGCGTGCGCGGGGGGTGCCGGTGGTTGCCGAAAAGCCGCGCCGCGAGCCTGTCCGACGCGCTCCAGCGCCCGTTTCCGAACTCAACCTGCGCGCCGCCGCGCCCCGTCCGCACCACGATGTCCTCCCCACTAGCGAAGGTGAGCGGCGGCAGCGGTCGAACGCGCCGCGGCTCATCGCGGAGGTGTTGCTGCGCGGGGGTGGCGCGCTCGAACTGATCGACGCGACCGAGCGCGACTGGTTCAGCGCGACGTTCGAAGGTGCCCGCCACCGCCTCCGCTTCGCGCTCGCCAAGGAAGCCGCGCTCCCCCCCCGCCGTCGCGCGCCTGACCGCGCAGGACATCGAGCTGCGCGGCGGGATGGTGATCGACTGCCGCGTCCAGCGCGGCGAAGGCGCAGCGGCTGGGGAGGTCACCGTCGACCTGCTCACCGTCGACGCCATGGGCGAGCCTTGAGGAGGCGCGTGCAACGGGCGCGATGCTGCCGCTAGTGGAGCGTGCAGGATCCGCGCAATTCCCACGTTTTTGGTGTGAACTTTGCCTGAACTTCCGCGTCGGTCTCGCGCGGTTAGCGCTATCGTTCGCCTGCCAACGCCCCGGCCTGCGCCGGAGGATGTAGGAGGGCGCGATGAGGCGCTGGAGCGTCTTAGGCCGCGGCGTTCATGCGGCGGAGCGTGCGCAGCGCGGCGGCGAGGGCGGGGTCGTTGAGGAGCGCAGCCTCTTCGGGGTCGTTGGAGGCGGGGTCGGGGGTGGACGCATCGCTCGCCAGCGCCGACTCGCGGCGCGCGGCGCCACGCTCCAGCCGCGCCACCAGCGCATCCAGTCGCTCCACCGACAAGTCGATCGGCGGCGGTGCTGACCGGGGTTCACGCGTGAATGCGGGCGGCGGCGGTGGCGTGCGCACCAGCTCCGTTTCGCTAAGTGGAGGAGCTGCCGAAGCGACCTCAAGCGGGACGTCATCAGCATCTGCCGCAAACGCCTCGTCCGCGTTCACGGGCGGGATCGGCGTCGGTTCGAGCTCGCCCAACTCCTCTATCGCCGACGCGTTGCAGGGCGCATCGTCGACCTCGACGGCTTCCTGCGGTAGCGCTGGCTCGGGCGGCGGCGGCTGAACTTCTGCCTCCCAATCGGAGAGGCTTGGCGCGGGGAGAGTGGTCGCCTCCAACACCGCGAGCTCAGCCGCTTCGACGTCCGCCGGCGTATCGAGCAGCAGTTCGTCCGCGTCGAACGCGTCGGCATCGCGCGGGGGCACGAGGTCGCGAAGGGGGGAGAGCGGGCGACGCGCAGGAGCGTCCGGGTGGCGATCGGCGCGATTGATGCGCGGCGCGTCGGCTTCGTCGGCGGTAACGCTCACGCCGCGCACACGCTCGAGCAGCCGCGTCCAGCCTTCGCCATCGTCGGCGACCCGGAATGCGCGCGCCAGCGCCCAGCCGAGCAGCGCCCCCAGCGGCGCCAGCGCGAGCGCGAACACCAGCCGCTCGGTCAGATCGAACGGCGGCACCGCGTCGGGCATCCAGCGCACCAGGCCGATTTGGGCGGCGATTCGCTCGAGCCAGGCGATGGGCACGAGCAGCGCCACTGCCGCCAGCGACAGCGCGAGCAGCGTCGCGACCGTCAGCGTGCCCCCCGGCACGAACAGCGCGCCCGCGTGGCGGCGAATGCGGAAAGTCTCGTCCATTGCCCTATCCATAGCTCATCTGGCCTCCGCGCGCACGCGCACGGCTTTGCCGCCGCCGCGACTGGCGAGCAGCCGCTGATAAACGGGTTCGTAACGACGAATGTTTGACGCCCAGTTACGCTCGCGCTCGACGAAAGCGCGCGCCCGCCGGCGTTGGGCGTCCCAGTCGGCGCGACGAGCGAATACCGCGCGTACCGCTGCGGCGATCGCCCCCGGATCGTCGGGCGCGAACAGCGTGCCCGTCTCCCCGTCGGCAATCAGCTCGCGATGCCCGCCGATGTCGGAGGCGGCGACGAGCTTGCCTTGCGCCATCGCCTCCAGCGGCTTGAGCGGGGTCACCAGCTCGGTCAGCCGCATCGCCTTGCGCGGGTAAAGGGTGAGGTCGACCAGCGCATAGTATCGCTCCACCTCCGCGTGGGGCACGCGTCCGACGAAGCGGATGCGGTCGGCGGCGGGGCTTGCCTGCGCCTGCGCCTTGAGGTCCGCCTCCATCGGCCCGCCGCCCACCAGCAGCAGCGCGGCGCGGGGGTTGTCGGCGACGATCTGCGGCATCGCGGCGATGGCGAGGTCGATCCCCTCATAATCGTAGAAGCTGCCGACGAAGCCGATCACGTCCGCGCCGTCGAGCTCCAGCTGCGAGCGCAACGCTGCGTCGGGCGCGGGCGGCTTTCCGAACAGCGACAGGTCGACGCCGTTGGGGGAGACCATGATCTTGTCGGGCGCGATCCCGCGCGCGATCAGGTCGCCGCGTAAGCCTTCACAGATCACCGCGACCGCATCGGCCGCGTGGGCCGCGCGCGTTTCGAGCCAGCGGGTGGCGCGGTAACGGGCGTCGCCCTCCACTCCGGTACCGTTGCCGACCGCCGCATCCTCCCAAAAGGCGCGGATTTCGTAGAGCCACGGAAGCTTGTGCCGCTTCGCCACCGGCCACGTCGCGAGCGCGCCGAGCACCGGCGAATGGGCGTGGAGGATGTCCGCCCCCTCCTCCCGCACCAGCGCGTCGAGGCGGCGGGAGAGCGCGGCGATCTCCTCTGCCTCGCCGAACGGCGCAGGAAACGGCGCCCGGCCAAGCGCAGGGGTGCGAACGAACTCGATCCCGTCGATCACCTCGCGCGGCGGGCCTTTGAGCGGGTGTCGCCGCCCGGTCAGCGCGGTGACGTGCCAGCCAAGCGCCTGCTGCGCCTTGAGGATCGCGCGCGTGCGAAAAGTGTAGCCCGACTGCGCGGGCAGCGAATGGTCGAGGATGTGGACAACGCGGATCACGGCCGCGCATTAGGCGCGCAATGTTTAAGCCCGCGTCAACCGGTTTCGCGCTAGGGGAGCAGGGCCATGATCGACACGATCGCCATCCTCACCACGCATATCCTGCTCGGAATCGCATTCTGGAAGCTGTCGGCGCGCGACGACCTCGACGCCGACGACGCGGTGCAGCGCGGCGAGCCGGGCTTTGCCTGGCGCGCGCCGAACTGACGCGGCACCGCCGCTTCGAAAGCCGCCCGGCGCCCAACGGATCATGCTCAAAGAACTGTTCCTGATCGGCTTTCTGCTGGTCATCCTGGCCGCCGCGGCGAAGCGGCCGTTCCTGTTCATCCTTGCCTATTGCTACGTCGACATCGTCGCGCCGCAGCGGCTCTCCTCGGCGATCCTGCCGCACATGCAGCTGTCGCTGGTGCTGTTCGCGCTCGCGGTTGGCACCTGGCTTATGTTCGACAAGAAGCGCGGCACCCGCTTCGATCTCGCGCAGGGGCTGCTGACCGCGCTGCTGCTCTACTGCCTCACCACCACCATCTACGCGCACGAACCGAGCGTTGCGTGGGACAAATGGTCGTGGGTGTGGAAGGCGCTGCTTTGGTCGATCTTCCTGCCGCTGACGCTCACCACGCGGCTGCGGATCGAGGCGCTGCTGCTGACGATGGTGCTGGCCGCGGGCACGCTGGCGCTTTCGGGCGGCCTCAAGACGCTGGCCGGTGGGTCGGGCTACGGGTCGCTGCGCATCCTGATTTCCGACAACAGCGGGCTGTTCGAGGGGTCGATCTTCTCGACCGTCGCCATCGCCACCATTCCGATCATCCTGTGGCTGGCGCGTTACGGCACGGTGTTCCGGCCGAGCCGCGCGGTGTGGGCGTTCGCTATCTTTCTGACGCTCAACTGCCTGCTGATCCCGATCGGCACCCAGGCGCGCACGGGGCTGTTGTGCGCGGCGCTGCTGGTGCTGCTGGGCCTGCGGGAGACACAGCGGCGCGGGCTCTACCTCTCGATCATCGCGGGACTGGCGGTGTTTGGCGCAGCGCTCGCCCCGGCGGCCTTTTCCTCACGCATGGGCACGATCGGCGACTATAAGAGCGACGAGAGCGCCTCCACCCGGGTCGCGGTGTGGAAGTGGACCTGGAACTACGCGCTTGACCATCCGCTGGGCGGCGGCTTCAACGTCTATGTCAAGAACCGGCTGCAGGTGAACCGGGTCGAGACCACGGTCAACGGCTCGTCGGTATCGCGGCGGATCGTTCCCTACACCGACCAGTCGCGCGCATTCCACAACAGCTATTTCGAGATGCTGGGCGAACAGGGCTTTCCGGGGCTCGCCCTATGGCTGTCGCTGCAGCTGATCTGCCTGGTGCGGATGGAGCGGCTGCGGCGGCGCTTCCGCGGCGTCGGCGGCGATGACGGTTGGATCCGCCCGCTCGCCGGAGCGCTGCAGGGCGGGCAACTGGTCTATCTGCTCGGCTGCATGTTCGTCGGCATCGCCTTCCAGCCGTACATGTTCATGCTGCTCGCTGCGCAGATCGGCCTGTGGAGCTACGCGCGGGGGAAGTTCGCGCAGCAGCCGTGGCGGGTGGTCGAAAGCTTCGCTCCGCCCGGGCCGACCCGCGGGTTCGCGCGAGGGTAGCCGTCGTTAGCCCGCCCCCTGCCGACGCAGGGCGTTGGGCTCCGGTCAGGGCGTGCCCGCGGTCGCAGGGGAGTTGCCGGTCGCCTTGGCCGGGGTCGCTGCGGGAGCGCCGGTCGTCGGCGCCGCTGCGCCCGCTGCTGCCGCGCCGGTCGAGCCAGATCGGAA
>ERZ501047.246-NODE-246-length-19162-cov-4.956717_pt1 | contig 19162 bp, 13 predicted proteins | sample MGYA00510868_ERZ501047 | MGnify/ENA primary metagenome ERZ501047 (study PRJEB25958, sample SAMN03398593) | human skin metagenome | study: EMG produced TPA metagenomics assembly of the Human Skin Microbiome Metagenome (human skin metagenome) data set. | reverse complement strand
GTGATGATCGCTCTGGCCTTCGACACCGCCGCATCTGACCAGCGCCGGACTTTCCGACATTCGTCGCATTGAATGAGAATCTCGGCCGGGAACTGTTGGAACTGCATACAAGGTCGCCCGGGTCAGGGCGGGCGCCGCCTCCCACGGGTGACCGCTGGTGTACGCGTGGACGTCGGCGCCCTTGCGGAAGTTGATTACCGGGTACCACTTGGCGATGAGGGCCTCGACCTGGGTGTCCGGGATCAACTCCGGCCGCAATTGCCAGGCGACCCAGCCCGCCGGGGTCCGACGCTGGATCTCCGCGGCGATGCTCGCGGTGGGGGCGATGCAGGCCCGCCGGGCCAGATGCCACTGGGGCGTGGTCTTCTTCTGCAGGTTGGGGAAGGGCGGCGGGACCAGGGGGGCGGAGCCGCCGGTGGCGGCCTGCGCCACGGTGGGGACGCTCACCTCGGTGGCCGCCGCGGCGGCGCCGGCGAGCAGGCCGCCGACAGCGAGCCGGCGAGTGGATGCAGGGGAATGCTGCTCCGCGCTCAAGAATGGCCTCAGATCGGATGCGGAAGCAGGGGAGTCAGCCCGCTGGGCATGTTAGCCGCGTCACACCGAAGCTACCGCTTCTCGTTCACCACGTCTCGGCCTATCGCGCGCGCAGGTAGCGCTCTATATTGCGCATCATCGAACTCGCGTCCCGCCTAGCGATCACCCTCCACACGGAGATTTCGACCGACATTTCGCCGGTGAGCTCCCCATTGTCCGGGTCTTCCCTGCGCACATAGGGGCGACCCACGTAGGGATTGTGCTGCGATCTCGCGCCTTCGGGATAGGCCCACTGGCCGCCCCCGTGCCGTCGGACGGTATCGCCCAAATACCGGCACGCACCCACGAACGCCGGATGCGCTAACGAATCCTCCTCGCGGATGTCGATGTCACCGGCCGCAAAGGTCTCCAGCAACCACGGACCCAGCAGCGCCAACGAGGCCACGCTGCCATCCCAGCGCTGCGCCGGAGCCGCCGGGCCTTGCCGCCATATCTCGATGTCCTGGTCCATCGAGGCCAGCCAGCGACCCAGCCGAGACTCGGGATCGACCTGCGAATCCCGTCTCGAGAACGCCGGACCCTGTGCACCCAACTCCTGCGCACCCAACTCCTGGGCCGCCGTCCAATGGATGTCGATTAGCCGTCCCAGGACGTCCTTGTCGCGATAGCGCACGACGTTTTCCAGCACCCCTCGCACATCGATCGGGTCGTCGTCGGTCACTCCGGGCACATCCAGCACGAGACGCGGGCGCCCCTGGAAGATCCATCGGCCCCCGAACTGCCGGATCAGGGTCTCACCCACATACCGGATGGCTCCGTCGACGAAAGCAACGTCGCTGCCGTCGCGCACCTGGGCGCGGCTGTCCAATCGATCGCGCACGACGTCCTGCAGTTGGACGAGAGCATCCCGGGTGTAGTGCTTGGCCGACCACTCCTGCGGCAGGCCGAACATCAAGAAACCCGTCAACTTCGCGTCCATGTCCGCCAGCCACGTCTCGAACAGCTCGAATGACGCCGGCCGGATCTCCCCGGCACCGTTCGACTCCCTCGGCTGCTCCTCGCTCCGGGCCCCCCGCTTCCACCAGCCCACGTCAGCGCCTCTCGGCGTCGTCGCGGCGGGCGGTGACCAGGAAGAGCGGGAAGTCACGAGGTTGCCCGCCCACCTCCTTGGTGAGCCGGGTCGCGGTGGTGAAGGCGATATCCGTGAAGCCGACCTCCGCGAGGGTGTCGCGCAATCGCTCGCGGGAGAAGCCGTCGTGACCATGGAAGTCGCCGTGCGCCGCATGGAAGGCCCCCTCGGGGTCCTCGTCCAGATCGGCGATGGCGAGCCGGCCGCCGGGGACGAGCAACTCCCGCAGCCGGCGTAGGGCCGCGGCCGCGTCCGGCACGTGGTGGAGGGCGAGCAGACTCCATACCAGGTCAAAGCTGCCCGGGTCCGGATCCGCGGAGGTGGGATCGAAGCGTTCGGCGCGCATGCGCGAGCCCAGACCCAGCTCGGCGATGCGTTGGCGGGCGACCTCCACCATGCCCGGCGCGGCGTCGGTGATCAGGATCTCGGCGACGTCGCCGGCGAGCTGCCGGCTCAGCAGGCCGGTGCCGCCACCGAACTCGAGCACCCGCTCCGTGCCGTCCAGGGGGAGTTGGGCGCGAATGGCGTCGGCCACCTCGCGCGCCCGCTCGCTCTTGTCCGGGTCGTCGTCCCAGGTGGCCGCGCGTTCGCTGAAGGTGTCCACGCGCGCTCAGGCCTGCGGGGGATAGGGGTAGGGAGCCGGTGCGTCCTGGATCGCGGGTCCGCGCTGGAACCCGCGAAAGAGCGTCCCCTGGGACGCCAAGGTGCCGGTATCCCCCTCTGCGAGCAGGCCGAATTCGTCCCCGCGCATCGCCAATTCCGCGCGGGTGCCATCGGGGAACTCGAAGGTCGCGTAATAGGAGGAGGAACTCGAATGGTTGCTGCCGCGCACTCCGGTCCGCTTCGCAACGACCCGCGCCGGCCGGCTAAGCAGGGGAGCGTTCCGATTGGCCCGATTGCGCGCCACCGTCTTCGCGAACACCCAGATCAGGGTGCCGGTGATGAGCGCAAGAATGCCCACCACCATGAGGAAGATGACGACGGCGAACGTTGCCGGCGCGCTGGCTGCTGCCCAGTGGCGAATCATTGACGGCTCCTGTCGGTATGCGGGGCATTGTGTCAGCCCGACTCGCCGCGATGGCAGCGATCGGCCCCGGATAGACGTGCGGCGCGCCCGGGCGGCTCCCTGCGGTGCTGCGGGTGGCAGCCTCGCCCGCCGGTCCGATCCGGCTCGTCGCGCGCCGCGCTGCTACAACAGGACGCATGCGCTTCGACCTCGACCCCAGCCTTGACGATCTCCTCGACCGAGTATCGGCCTTGCGCCCGGCGCCGGGGGAGCGCGTGGTGATCGGCATCGCTGGGGCGCCGGGGGCGGGCAAGTCGACCCTGGCGGCCGCGGTGGTCGCCGGGCTGGTGGCTCGCGGCATACCGTCGGTGCAGGTGCCGATGGACGGCTTCCATCTCGCGGATGTGCAACTCGACCGGCTTGGGCTGCGCGCGGTGAAGGGCGCGCCCGCGACCTTCGACGGGGCGGGTTATGCGGCGCTGCTGCGGCGGCTGCGGACCGAGCGCACCCAGACGGTCTATGCCCCCGACTTCGAACGCACCCTGGAGCAGCCGCTGGCCGGTGCGATTGCCATCGAGCCCGAGGTGGAGTTCGTGGTCACCGAGGGAAACTACCTACTGCTACAACAAGATCCGTGGACCGCGACCCGGGCCGAGTGCACCGAGGTCTGGTATGTCGATCTGCTCGCCGAGGTCCGCTTGGAGCGCCTGATCGCGCGCCATGTGCGCTTCGGCAAGGACCCGCAGGCAGCCCGGGAGTGGGTCTTGCGCAGCGATGAGGCGAATGCGGCGCTGGTGGCCGGCGGCGGCGAGTACGCCGATCTGGTGATTACCACCCGCTGAGCGATACCGGCAGCCGGACCACCTCGCCGGAGAGGTTTTGCGCGATGGCGGTGACCCCCGGCTGCGCGCAGGCCGCGACATCATCCGCGGTTGCGGCGGCTCCGGCGGGCAGGCGGTCCAGGAGTTGGCGTGCGGTCTCGGCCGCGGCGGCCTCGCCCTCGTCGCCGGCCGTATGCCGGATGGCCAGCGAATCGGCGTGCTCGCCATCGCCGGGGCGCCGGGTGCGGATCGTCAACCAGGCCTGCGCGCCGGTATGCGGTCGCACCGGCACGATGTCGTCCGAATCGTCCTCGTCGGCGATCAGGGCGTCGCCGTCAGCGGCGCGGGTGGGTTGGGAATCCCCGGCCGGGCCGGAGTCCTCGGCCGAGTCGGCAGTGCCGCGGACCACGGCGACCAGGGCCTGATCATCGGTGGGGGCGGGGCGCCATACCGGCTCGGCGGCGAACAACTCCCGGGCTGCGGCCTCGATCCGGTCCCGGTCGAGATCGGCGCCGGCCTCCGGGTCGGCCTGCGGGGGATCGAGCAGGACGACCCGGCCGGTCGGGAAGACGCGTTCGGTCCACGGAGGGAAGTGCAGCAGTCCGGGTTCGCCGATGAGCACCACGTCGGCGCGCAGGTCGTCCTCGAGGTAGACCCGCTCGATGGTGGCGTCGTCGATGAGGTCGAGTAGCGCCGGGTCCAGTGGGGCTTCCTTGGGGGCGTATGCGGCCAGGTCCTCCAGGTGCAGTAGGCCGACGCGCAGGCCGGCGGCATGCAGGGCACGCGCCCGCTGCGCGGTCTGGGCGACGGCGGGCGGGCCGGTGCGCACGTCGGCGACCAGGACCACGTCGAGTACCCGCGGCACCGCGAGCCGCGGATCGACCGGCCGTTGCCAGCGCGCGGGAGCGGGGAAAATTCGCGGTGCCTCGGGGTCGAGATAGGGATCGCCGCCGTCGCGGATCGCCTGGTGCCACCGCCCGTATGCCTGGCGGTAGGCCGAGCGGGCCTCGTGCCGCCAGCCGGGGCTGAACTCGCCATACGACAGCGAGGTCGCCTCCAGGCGCGCCATGGTCAGCACGTCCTCGCGCAGGGTCTCGATGCGGACCGGGAAGGCGGCCTCCAGGCGCACCGCGTATTCGGTGTCAGCCGCCTTCCGTACGGTGTCGAACAGGCCGATCCGGTGGACGGCCGGGTACATCCGCACCAGCAAGGAGGGAGCGTTGATGAGGTAGCCGTGATAGCCCGGACGCGTGATGACCAGGTCTTCATCCGCCCGCACGCCCATCGAGCGGGTGGCCATCAGTTGCGGGTCGGCGAGCAGCGGGGCGATGCCCTTCTCCAGCCGTTGCGGGTGGGCCCAGTCGTCGGAGTCCAGACAGGTGAAAAAGTCCGCCCCGGTCTGGCGCAGCGCGGTATTGCGCGCGCGATAGGTGCCGCCATTGACCGCCTTGCGGATCACGCGCACGCGTGGGTCCATCGCCTCCGCCTGCTCCAGGATGCCCGGCGTCGGCGCGGGCGAGGCGTCGTCCACGATGAGCAGCTCCCAGTCGGACCAGGTCTGGTCGATCAGGGAGCGGACCGCGGTGAGCAGGCGCTCGTCCGGGTCGAAGGCGCTCATCACCACCGCGATCAGCGGCCCGTTGAGGGTGCCGGCTCGGTCTGGGGCGCCCGTCGTCAGCCGGTCGTATGCCGTGCGTCCGCTCGGCAGCAGCGCGAGCGGCACGGTGTCCGGGGCGAGGAGGGCGGCGGACAGCGCGCGCCCCCAGTCACCGGGATCGCTGCCGGGTCGTAGCGAGGGGTTGAGCGCATCGGCGCGGATCATGTTCGCGACGGTGGGGCGCACATTCTTGGCTTGGGCCGCCGTCAGCGCGTCATCCAGGCGTCCGGCCGCGAGCAGGAGTTGGGCGTAGGTTTCCGCATCCCGCTGCTTGAGGGTGACACCCTCCTTGACCAGTGCGCGGTACAGACCGAGTGCAGCCCACTGATCGGGCGCGGTGCCTAGTTGCACGGCGAGTAGGTAGGCGTAGCTCGCCAGCCCACCCCGGTCGGCTCGGGGCAGGCCCGACAGGCCACCGTCGGAGGCGGCGCAGGCACCGGCCAGGTCTTGCAGGTCGGCGGCGCCGAGCGCACCATCGGTGATCCGACGCGCGAACACCTCGCGGCCGGCGACATTGCGCCCGCGCAGCAGGCTGGCGGCGAAGGCCGAATCATCCGGTTTGAGGCGCCCGACCAGCGCACTCACCGGATCCGGAGGCGTCATGCCCGTCCGGCGGTCCGGTCCGTCCCGGGCAGCACCACGGTGACCGGGTGCAGGACGTCCCGGGCATCGCTGACCTGGGTGACCGCATCGGCGAGCCCGGAGGCTTCCAGGCGTTCGCGGTCCGCGCTGTCGGCGACCACGACGGCGACGGTATGGCCGGCATCCAGCGCCGCCTTGGCCTGGGTCAGCGTGGCGTCGTCAAGGTGGTGCAACACCACGGTGCTGCCGTGCGGCAGGCGCGCATACGGCGAGTCGACGTCACCCGGCATACCGACCTCGAGTCGGGCGGCGGCGCGCTCTAGCGCGCTCTGGGCGCGGTCGAGGCGGGCGACATATTGCGCCTGCAGCAGACGTACGGTGCCGGTGAGGTCGGCGGCAGAACCGCCACCGCCCTTGGCGGGCGTAGCCGCGACGGCGGCCGGGGCGGTGCGCGCGGGCACCCGGCCCAGCTTGTCGAAGGCCTTGCGGTGCGAGCGCACCAGCAGGTTGGTGTTCAGGGCGACGACCCCGACCATGCCGATCATCCCGGCGAACGCCAGCGCCACGAGCGGCCACCACTCCAACACTGCCGCGAGGAAGGCGATCAATCCCAGGGCGCCGAGGACGCCGATGCCGGCAAGGACGCGCTTGGACCTCATATTGGCGGCTCCCAGGGGCTCGGCGGGGACGGGACTAGGCTGCGTCAGTATTCCACGCACGCCGACCCCGTCCGAGGACCGAATGCCGATACCGCACGCGACCGAGGTGCTCGACCTCGCCGTGGCCCGGTTGGCTGCCCGGCCACTGACCGACGGCGGAGTATGGGGTTTGGGCCAGGCCGCGATGCGCACCTCCGCACCCAAACTCCTCGACGTCCTCGCCCTGCGGGCCACCGACGGGCAGATGATCGCCGCCGAGGTGGCCGCGCATCTGCAGGAAAACGGCCGCTGGCCGGATGCGGCGCTGACCAATACCCCGGCGGCGCTCGCCCTGGCCAACCAGTGGGCCGGCGGGTCGGAGGCCCTGCATGACGCGCGACTGGCGCGCACGGCATACGAGGACATTCTCGCCCGGGTGGGACGCTCGGCCTTCGAGGATGCCGACGGGTCGGCCCAGTTGGCCGCTCAACTCGCCTGGTTCGACCGGGACTTCGCGGCCGTCCGACGGCTCGTCGAGCAACTCCCGCTGACCAAGGCGCAGGCGGCGGACCTGCGCACCGACCTGGCCAATCCCTTCGCCACTGGTCAGGAACCCACCGCCGCGGCGATGTCCGCGTGGTTGCAGTTGTTCAACGCTCGGATCCGCGAGGCCGACCGCGCGCCGGTGAGCGTCGATGTGGCGGCGCTGCATCCCTTCGACGGCCTGTCCGCGCCGACGGGGCCGTCCGTCGACGGGCCGCTGGTGACGATCATCGTGCCCTGTTATGCGCCCGACGAGGGTTTGCTCAACTCGATCCGTTCGATGGCGGCGCAGAGCTATGGCAACTTCGAATTGTTGCTGGTCGATGACGCCTCCGGGCCCGCGTATGCCGAGATCATCGAGCAGGCGGCGGCCATCGACGAACGGGTGCGGGTCATCACCATGCCCGTCAACGGCGGTAGTTACCTGGGCCGCAATGAGGCGCTCAATCAGGCACGCGGGCGGTTCATCACCACCCAGGACTCCGACGACTGGAGCCACCCCGAACGCATCGCCGACCAGGTCCGCCTGCTCCTGGAGCGCCCGCTGGCCCCGGCCAGTCGCAGCGACGCCATTCGCGCGCTGGACGACCTGAGCCTGCAGTGGCTGGGCAAGGAGTCGCAGCGCCGCAATGCCTCCTCGCTGATGATGCGCCGCACCACGGTGGAGACCATCGGGGTCTTCGACACCGTCCGCAAGGGCGCCGACAGCGAGTACCACGAGCGGATCGAGCGCCGACTCGGCCCGACCGCGGACACGCTCACCCCGCTGGCGATCACCCGTCTGCGCGGAGGATCGTTGTCGCGCAGCGATTTCCGGCTGCAATGGATGTCCCCGGACCGGGTGCTCTATCGTGCCGCCTTCCGTGCCTTCCATGCCGGTATGGAGCCCTCCCGCCCCCCGCTGCTGCCCGGTCCCCAGTTGCGGCGGCGGGCGTTCCCGGCGCCGCGGTCTTTCCGGCGTCGGCTGCCGGGGGCGCCGGCGCTGCCCACGCACTTCCGCGCCGTCTTCCTCGCCGACCTGAGCGTGGAAAACCCGCTGGCCAACCCCGGGTTGACCCGGCGGCACCTGCTGCCCACCGACGGTCCGGCGGCGATGATCTTCCAGGAGGACCCCACGCTCGGACGCCCGCGACGGCCAAATCCATTGCCGGAGAGCATGGAACTGCCGATGGCCGGGCGCCTCGAGCTGATCAGCGCCACCGACGCGGTCAGCGCGGACGTCCTGGCCATCCTGACCCCGGGCCTGCTGGAAGTGCCCAGCCTCGATTCCCCACGCGTGGACGCCGCGAAGATCGTCCTGGTCATCGAAGAGCTCGACCCCGATGTCGACTATCCGGCGGTGCTCGCCGAGGGCCGCGAACTCTTCGGCCGCGACATCGAGATCGTCGCGCTGATGCGCAAGCATGCGACCGCGTGGACCAAGGATTCGGGCCTGCCGATCCGCACCTTCGGCGAATTGCTCGCCGAGAGCGGGGCCGGGACCGCCGCCTCCGAGGCGGCCGCGCGCCAGGCGGAAGCCGCTGCGGCGCAATCGGTTACGGAAGCTGACGTGCCGGCTGAGCCAGCGCCTGCGGATCACACCGCAGTCGCCGCGGGCGATGCGCCCCGGACCGAACCTGCCGGCCAGACCGATCCTGCCGGCCAGGCCGACCCTGCCCGCCAGGCCGACCCCGCCGACCAGACGGACCGCGCCGCCCAGGCCGATCTTGCTGCCGACTCTGGCCACCAGGCGGCCAGCCCGGACACCAAAGAAGCCGCGGTAATGGCCGCCGCGGGCAGCGATGGCTCGGCGACCGACGATCCCGAATCCGGGGCGACCGGCGCCGAACTGGCCGGGCCGGTTCCGGTGGTAGAGAACGCCATACCGGGCGGGAATGGGATCCCGGCCGGGGAGCCGGTGGCGGGGGAGAGCGACATACCGGCGGCGGAGGTGCCTCTATCCGAACCCAGAATGGCGCCGAGCGAGCCCGTACCGGTGGAACGTCGGGCGACGCTGTTGCTGGCCGAGGACCCCGCGGCCATGCGAATGCTTGCCGGTATGTGGTCGCAGGTGCACGCCGAAGAGGGCGACGAGCTGATCGTCGTGCACCGCGGCAAGCCGGTGGCCACCCTGCCGGTCACCGCGACGCAGGTGGCACTGGGGGCGCAGGGGTGGTTCGGCGGCGGGTCGATCGCCTCCCCGGGCAAGCGACTGGTCGAGGCACTGTCATCGCATGAGGATGCCGCCGCCGCCCTGGCCCGCACCGCGACGCTGGTGGTACCCGACGGCTTGGTGAATTCTGGGCGCAGTGCCGTGCGCGAGCAGCCGATCACGGTCCAGCCCTGGAGCGAGGCGGCCGCCCAGGTGCGAGCCGATCAGCTCATCTCCCTGCTCGCCCGGGCCTCCGGGCGTGGTTCCCGCCGCCCGGCCACTGCGGCCCTGGTCGCCGAGGCCGTCGACCTGCTCGCACCCGGATCTGGGAGTCGGGCCGAAAGGCTCCAGGAGGCTGCCCGCCCACCGCTGGTGGCGACCCTGGGGCGCGCGCTCGCGGTCCTGCAGGCCCAGGGCGGGAACACCGAGATCGCCGCGCTGGCTGATGAGCTGGCCCGGCTGCCCGCCGCGGACCGGGACGCCCAGGGCATCGATGCGATCCTGCGCTCCAGCGAGATCTCCCTCGGATCACCGTGGCGGGCAACGGATTCCGATGCGGCAGCCGCGGCCTTCGCCGCGGCCGACGAGGCTCGCCGCGACGCCCGCCCCGAGGACGCGGTCCGGCTCGCGACCGCCGGTCTGCGGTTGCTCTTCAATGGCGAACTCCATACCGACTCCGAACGCAGCCGCCTGATCGACGATCCCGCCGGACATCTGGCGTCATGGCGGGACTCGGCATTCGCGGTCTACCTGCGCGACGCCGTGGCCCGCCGTCCGCGCCCCGCCGCCCCCGTCGACCAGTCGGCCCCCGTAGACCAGTCGGCCGCCGGCAGCCAACCGATCCCCGACAACCAATGGGCCACTGACGACCCAACGACACCCGGTGACGGGTCACCGCGCGTGGTGGTCCTGCCCGGGGCGTATGGGGATTTCGCCGGCCCCGTTGTCGCCCTGCTGCGCGAGGCGGACGTGGACCTGCATGCCGTCCCGCGCGAGGCCCTGGGCTCGTTGCTGAGCCGCCACAATCTCACCGAGGGCTTCCTCAGCCAGTGGTTGCGTCTGGTCGATCCGGATGGCTGGGCCGGCCTGCCGGAGGATGCCAACGCCGGGACCCAGGTCGCGGCACTCGCTGGCCAGATCGCTGGCGCCGACGTGGTCTTCGCCGACTGGTGCGACCCGGCCGCCGCCCTGGCCAGCCTGCTGGCGCCGCCCGGCACCCGCCTGGTCGTCCGGGTGCATCGGGTGGACGCCATGCGGGTCTGGCATCAGTTCGTCGACTTCACCGCGGTGGCCGAGGTGATCCTGGTCGCCGACCACGTCCGCGACGCCTTCGCCGGGCAGATCACCCCGCCGGGTGGCGACCTCCCCGTGCCGCTGCGGGTGCTCAACAACGTCATCGACGTGGACCGCTACCGGCTGCCCAAGACCGATGGTGCATCCCGGCGCCTGGCCCTGGTCGGCTGGGGCCGCCGGGTGAAGGACCCGATCTTCGCCCTGGACATCCTCGCGGAACTGCTTCGGCATGACCCCGACTGGGAACTGCACCTCATTGGCCGCGACTTCGGGGATCTCACCGCTCCCAGTGCGCGCGCATATGCCGAGCGCTTCCGCCGCCGAGCCGCCGAGCCCGATCTGCGTGACCACATTCGCTGGGTCGGCTTCACCTCCCGGCTCGAAGAAGCCTTGCAGGAGTGCGGTTTTGCCCTGTCGACCTCGCACGTCGAAGGCTGGCCGGTGGGGGTCGTGGAGGCGGCCGCATCCGGGGCAATCCCGGTGATCCGCGACTGGCCGCAGGTGCAGGCCGTCGGCGGTGCTCGCGCGATCTATGCCGACACTCCCGACTGGGTGGTGGCCACTCCGCAGGAAGCCGCGGCGCGGATCCTGCGGTTCGCCGAGCCCGACGCCTGGGCCGCGGAGGCCGCCGCGGTGCGGGCGAGCGCGGACCAACTCTGTCGTGGCGGCGCCACCTCGACCGAGTATCTGGACGCGATCCTGGGCCGCTAACCGCTAACCGCCCACCGCGCAACCGCCCACCGCGGGGCCGGGAGCACGGTCAGGCCGCGGTGGCCGCCAACCGGCGCAGCACCGCGAAGACGGCGCTCGGGTGGTCCGTCGGGGCGTGATAGGCCACCGGCAGCCGGCTGAGCGGCGAATCTTGCTCGCACACCAGGATCACCGGGGTGCCGGAGGCCGTGTGATCGGCGAGTTCGGGGATGCCGGCGGGGGACCACGGCATACCGTCCGGGCGCGGTAGGTCGAGCACCAGCGCCCAGTCCGCGCCGGTGCGCACCATCGGAGTCGAATCCGCGCTCACCGTTACCCGGGCCTCGAGCCCGCGCCGACGCAGTTCGGCGCCGATGGCACCCGGGTCATTGGTCACCAGGTGCAGCGGGAGTCGGTGCATCTCCGCCTCGCTGAGCATTCCGTATGCCGTGAGCACCGGCCCGAGCGTCGCCAACCGCGCCGGGTCGAGGGCGCAGATCAGTCCCGGGGTGCGTTCGCGCCGATAACCGGGCGGGACCAGCACGCCGGGACGCTGCCATACCCGGGCCTGGGGAAGTTCCAAGGCGTTCGCCAGCGCGGGAGTGCCGACGAGCACCTCGTCCGCAGTGGCGATCAGCGCCACAATCCAATCCGCGACCAGCGGCCCGCGGGGGTTCATCCCGGGCAGCGCGGTGACCACCTCGCGCAGCGGTCCGTCGGTCACCTCCGCCAACCGTCGCGAGCCGTCCGCCTCGTGCGTCGGCAGATCGATGACGTGGGCGGTCCACCGGCCGACCAGCGAGCGGGAGCGCAGCAGCGCCATCACCAGGTGATCGACCAGCCCGACGGGGCCCGAATATCCGTCCGCCCAGCCGTCGTCGCCGGCCCAGCGGCGCGAGGTGGTGACGGCCGCCTCGGCATACGCCTCCAGCTGCGCCCAGGTCAGCGGCATCCGGTCCGCGCCAGGCAGGCTGGCGGTGCGTCCCAGCGTGGCATCGATCGCCGGCCGGGGCGTTTCGCGCGGCACCACCGCGTCGAGGTCGGCCCGGATCACATCGCATCCGTCGCGACCCGCGGCGGTCAACCAGGCCGCGGCGGTGGTCGCCCCCTCATGCCGCCACGGCGCGAAAGCCCAGGAACAGGCAAGATGCGAACTCACATCCGACTCCTCTGCACGGTGGTCCGAGGCTGTCTGCCGCCCATGTCACCATGGAGGGTATGCCAGTTGCTGCTCCCCTCACTGCTGTGCGCCCGTCCGCCCCTGGCCGCCGTGGGCGTCGTGCCGCCCTGAGCGTCGCCGTGGCCATGCTGCCGTTGGCGGCCATGCTCCCCGCTTCGGGTGCTTCGGGTACCGCCACCCCCGCACCTCCCGCGGCCGATTCCGCCCAGTTGCGTGCCGCGTGGACCACCCCCACCTTCGTGCGCGCCATCGGCGCCCGCGGCAGTGCCGGGCTCTATGCCTGGGGTGCGGCATACAACCCGGTGACCCGCGAGATCCTGGCCGGTGACTATCTCAACTACCAGGTACGCCGCTTCTCCACCGGCGGCACGCTGCTCGGCTCCTTCTATCGCTCGGCCTCCGACCGGCGCGGTCAGCCCGAGGGCATCGCGGTGGACCCGCGGGACGGATCGATCTATGTCTCCGACCACTCCCGCGACAACGCCGGCTATGTCGCCAAGTTCACCGCCGCCGGCCATTTCGTGCGCGAATACAAGCTCACCGCGCGCTATCACGCGTGGATGGCCGTGGACGCCAATGGCTATCTCTACGTCAGCGACAGTCACTCCTGGAACTCTGCCACCAACCCGCCGCAGATCCGCAAGTACCGGCTCTCGGACACCAGCAGCACCGTCACCGAGGTGGCACACGGCGGCAGCTATGGGACCGGCGGCGGGCAGATCCGGTGGATCACCGGCCTGACCGTCGACCCCACCAATGGGCGCATCTATGTCGCGGACACCGCCAACAAGCGGGTTGTCATCTTCAACGCCGATTTCACGCCGCACCGGACGATCCCCGCCGACCGCTTCACCGGAGACCTGCGCGGGGTGGCGCTCAACGCCAACACCCGCGTCCTCTATGTCGTGGATGCCAATGCCGGCCAGATCGAGCGGTTCAACGCCGACACCGGTGAGAGCCTGGGCAGCTTCGGCTCGTTGGGGACCGGCCCTGGAGAGTTCGGTGATGGGGCCCGCCAGATCACCGTGGACGCCTCGGGCAATGTCTGGGCGGCCGACTATGGCAACACCCGGCTGTTGAAGTTCACCGCCTCCGGCAGTTTCGTCGCCGCTTACCCCAGTCCGCCGCAGGACGCCCCCAAGGGTGCCTTGGCCCTGCCGCGCGATGTGGCGGTCAGCCCGAGCAATAAGGGCATCTATGTGGTGGAGCAGAACAACCACCGGGTGCAGCGGTTCAACTCCGACGGCTCGCCCAACCAGATGTGGGGCCGGCGCAGCAGCACCGCCCCGCAGGGCCTGAACTACCCGCGCGGCATCGCCATTCAGCCAGGGAATGGCCGGATGTGGATCGCCAACACCACCTCCAGCCTGGTGCGCATGGTTAGCCCCACCTTCGGGATGGTCAAGGACCTCAAGGGCTTCAGCGAGCCGATCGACATCGAGTTCGGCAATGGCAAGGCGTATGTCGGGGACGCCAACGGCGGTGAGGTGCGCATCCTGGACGCCGCCACCGGAGCGACCGAGGGCAAGCTCAACGTGCGCGCCGCCGGCGTGGCCGTGGACCCGGCCAGCGGGGACATCTATGTCAGCTCGTGGTACGACGACCGGGTCTATCACTACACCGCCAATGGCGAGCAGGGTTCGCCCGCGGTGATCGGCAGCCGGGGCAGCGACGCCGGGCAGTTCCTCAACCCGTGGGATATCGACATCGTCGGCGGCCTGCTCTATGTCACCGATGCGGACCGCTCCGTGGTCATCGTCTATACGCGGGACGGGCAATTCGTCGGCGAGTTCGGATCTGCGGGCTCCGGCCCGGGGCAGTTCCAGAACCCCTCCGGCCTGACCCACGACGGCGCCGGCAAGCTCTATGTCGCCGATGCCGGCAATGACCGGATCCAGGTCTTCGACACCAAGGGCTTCCCCAAGAGCGACACCACGCCGCCGCAGGTCTCCATCGGCTCACCCGGCAACAACGCGCAGGTCACCGCCCCGGTCACCATCTCGGGCACGGTCAGCGACGGGCTGCGCAATGGCACCGTCGAGGTGGCCGTCCAGGATCGCGGGAGCAAGCTGTGGTGGGACGGGCGGATTGCCACCTGGACCACCACCAAGCAGTACACCACCGCGGGCATCCAGGGCGGCGACGTCAAGAACGGGCGCTGGTGGTTCCCGCTGATCGGTGCGCAGGCCCGCAGTACCTATGCCGTGACCGTGCGCTCCTGGGATGCCGCCGGCAACCTCAGCGCCAGCGACACCTCGGTCTTCAGCACCAACCGCTGAGTTCAGTACCCACCGCTGAGCCCGGTATGCCGCCCGCGGGGCGCGGGCGGTATACCGGGCCAGGGGTGGTTCAGGCCTGGGTGGTTCAGGCTTTGGCGCTGCAGGACGGCTGCGGGTTCAGTGCTTTGAAGCTGTCCCCGAGCACCAGATCCACCGAGGTGTCCGTGCGATCGTCTTGCTTGTACTTGGCGGCCTTGATGGCCAGGCGGGCGGCACGGGCATTGGCCAGGCCGGGCTTGCCATAACGGATGACGGCCGGATCCGTGACCTTCTTCTTCAAGGGGTCGTTGTCGATATCGCCGACCTGATAGCCGCGCTCGCGCAACTGGCGCGCGACATCGGCGGCCAGCCCGGGTCGCTTGCTCGCGTTATACACATTGACCACGGTGTCGCTGGGCTTGGCCGCGCTGCCGATGGTGCAGTCCGCGGCCGCGGCAGCGGGGGAGCGGGTGTCCTCCTGGATGTAGGAGTAGGCCTTGTAGAAGGCCACCCCGAGGAAAGCCAGCGTGAGCAGCAAGGTCACTGCCGCGCGGATCTGGCGAGTGCGGCGTGGCGACCCTGCGACAACCTGGGCAGGCATCTCGCATTTCCCTTCCCCTGGCCCGCGGGCCGGTGTGCTCCGGGAACTTTGCGCCCCCACCGTCTAGATTGACTCGCGTGACCCAGACACCCCCATCGACCCCGTCCGAGGACGCGGCCGCGGCAACTGAGCCCACTGCTCCGCTTGACGCCACCGGCTCGCACAATGTTGCCGACCCTGCGGTGTCGAAGGCCCAGGGTAGCGTCGCGGAAGCCGTGGACGCCCCAGCCCGGGGCGACGGCGCGGCCGAGGCGCTCGCCGCCGAGATCCGCGAGGGCTATTCCTTCGAGGGCCCGGCGGTCGAATTCGGTGCCGCGGTCGTCGATGGCCAGGCGTATGCCGATGCCCCCGTCCGCATCCCGCTGGCCGTGATGAACCGCCACGGCCTGGTCGCCGGCGCCACCGGCACCGGCAAGACCAAGACGCTGCAGTTGCTGGCCGAGCAGCTCTCCGGGAATGGGGTTCCGGTCTTCCTCGCCGACATCAAGGGCGACCTGTCCGGCCTGGCCACGGCGGGCGCAAGCAACCCGAAGATCGCCGCGCGCAGCGCGGACATCGGCCAGGAGTGGGTGGGCACCGCATACCCGACGGAGTTCCTGTCCCTGGGCGGGCAGGGCAAGGGGGTGCCGATCCGCTCCACGATCACCGCCTTCGGCCCCACGCTGCTGGCCAAGGTCCTGGGGCTCAACGAGACCCAGGAGTCCAGTCTCGGGCTGGTCTTCCACTATGCCGACAAGAACGGCCTGGCGCTGCTGGACCTCAAGGACCTGCGCGCGGTGATCTCGCACCTGACCTCCGATGAGGGCAAGGCGGAGCTGAAGAACCTCGGCGGTCTGTCCAAGGCCACGGCCGGGGTGATCCTGCGCGAGCTGATCGCCTTCGAGGACCAGGGCGCGGATGTCTTCTTCGGCGAGCCGGAGTTCGACACCCGGGATCTGCTGCGCACCGCGCCGGATGGCAAGGGGCTGATCACCTGCCTCGAGCTGCCCGCGGTCCAGGACCGCCCGGCGCTCTTCTCCACCTTCCTGATGTGGCTGCTGGCCGACCTCTTCCACGACCTGCCCGAGGTGGGGGATCTCGACAAGCCCAAGCTGGTCTTCTTCTTCGATGAAGCGCACCTGCTCTTCAACGACGCATCCAAGGCCTTCCAGGAGTCCATCGAGCAGACCGTGCGCCTGATCCGCTCCAAGGGTGTCGGGGTCTTCTTTGTGACCCAGTCGCCCAAGGATGTGCCGCGCGATGTGCTCGCCCAGTTGGGCAACCGGGTGCAGCACGCACTGCGCGCATTCACCCCCGAAGACGCCAAGGCGCTCAAGGCGGCGGTGTCGACCTATCCGCACACCGCATACGACCTGCAGAAGTTGCTCACCCAGCTGGGCACCGGCCAGGCGGTGATCACCGTGCTCTCGGAGACCGGAGCGCCGACGCCCGTCGCCTGGACGATGATGCGCGCACCGCAGTCGTTGATGGCTCCCAGCGAGCCGGCGGTGGTCGATGCCATCGTCGCCGGGTCGTCGCTGAGCACGAAGTATGCCGCGGTCGCCGACCGGGAGTCGGCCTACGAGATCCTCACCCGGCGCCTACAGCAGGCCCCGGTCGGTGACGGACCGCAGGATGCACCCCACGACGCGCGCCAGGATGCTGGCCCGGGTCAGCGCATTCCCGCACCCCAGGCCCCCGAACCGGAGCAGCCCCGGGGGCGCAAGAGCAACTCGCGCAGCGAGCGCGAGGACCCGGGCATGGTCGAGACCGTGGTCAAGTCGAGCGCCTTCAAATCGATGATGCGCTCGGCCGGCACGGTCATCGGCCGCGAGATCACCCGCTCGATCTTTGGCACCGCCCGCCGGCGTCGCTGAGCAGCTCGCTGACACGGGGCCGCTGACTCGGGGCCGCTGACCACCTCCGCTCGCCGCGTCGCGGTGCTTTGGGCCGATCGCTTGATGCCTCAGCCCAGGAGCGCCGCGATGAGCAGCACCACGGGGGCGCAGGTCACGGTGGTCACCAAGATGGTGTCCCGAGCCAGCGCCTCTGCGCGGTGATAGCGGGTGGCGTGGGTGAAGATGTTTTGCGCCGTGGGCAGCGCCGAGGTGACGGTGACCGCGAGCAGCGCGTGCCCGCTCAGGCCGAGCGCGTAGCGGGCCACCAGGTAGGCAACCAGCGGCTGCACCACCGATTTCAGGATGGCGGTGTAGGCGACCTCCGCGGGAGCGCCGCCGCCGAACCGGGGCCCGAGGCGCAGGGCAACGCCATACCCGATGAGCATGGCGGGCACGGCGAGCCCGCCGATCAGTTCGATCGGATCGCGCACCGGCCGCGGCAGAGTGGTGCCGGTCAGCGAGAGCGCGACCCCGAGCAGCGAGGCCAGGGTCATCGGATTGGTCAGCGCGGTGTGCAGTACCGACCATGGCCGAATCCGCCCGCTGCCGGCCCGGTCGTGGTCCAACACGGTGAAGGCGACCGGCTGCAGGACCAGCAATTGCAGCAACAGGGTCGGGGCCACCAGTGCCGCGTCGCCGAGGACGTATGCCGCCAGCGGCAACCCGAGATTGCCCGCATTGACGTATGCCGAGGACAGCGTCCCGATCACCACATGTCCCAAAGGCCGCCGCCAGCGCAGCCGGGCTACCGCCACATACAGCCCGGCGGGTACGAGCACCCCGGCAATGGTCGCCAGAAGTTGTTGGGAGAGTAGGGAGCGGACGTCGGCCTCGGCGAGCACGGTGAGCAGGAGCGCCGGGCTGCCGACGAGGAAGGACAGGTTGGCGAGCATCCGCTGATCGCCCAGATCCAGCACGCCGAAGTGCCCGAGCAGCCAGCCGACCGCGATCACCACGATCAGCGTCGTGAACCCTTCGAGCACACCTCCCACGCCCCCACCCTGCCACCGCCGGTATGCGGTGCCCCCACCCCGCTCACTCCGCGGCAGGTCACTGGTTTCTCTCCGGCTGCCGAAAGGTTGCGCTTCCCCCTGCTGCAAGTGGGGTCAAGGTCAACGTTCCCGGGGGAAGCTGGCCGGCGAGAGGCGTCGCTCAGCTCAGGCGCCGGCGCACTGCCCGAATCGACCGCCCTTGACGGTCACCCGGACGGTGGGCGCCGGGGTGTTGGCGGTGCAGGACAGCTTCCCCTTGATGGCGCTGTCGCGCAGCGACTTCGCGCCCGGCTTGGTGTTCTTGTTCAGCGTGACATTGCCGTCGAACGAGCTGCTGGCCACGGTGATCGTGGCGCCGACGGTCAGGGTGGTCGCGCCCCTGACGGCGACCGTGCGCAGGTCCACCCGGCGGTGTCCGACGCTGGTGAGGTCGTCGCTGATCGAGGTGGCCGAGGCGATCAGGGGGCATCCGCCCCCACGTTGACGGAACCCTGCAGGACGAGGCATTCCTGGTGCAGGTCGCTCCGGCGGGCACCTGGACCGGGCCACTGACATACCCGGGGCCCATGGTGCCGCGGCATACCCGCCCGGCTGTGGCATCGGACACCGGGGCGATCAGGCCCATCGTGGCGAGGGTCGCCGCGGTAGCGGTGGCAAGGATGCTTCGGCGAGTGCTCACGTCATACCTCCAGTCAAGGCCGGGCCCAGTGCCCAGGTAGGGCGATCTTGACGCGGCAGCCGAGCGCGCGCAGGTGAATACCGCCCAAAGTTCCGTATGCCGGCCCACCCGGCCGACCTCACCCGCGGGAGGTACGCAGGGTCTCGGTCAGCGCGTCGAGCACCGAGGCATCCTCGATGGTGCCCGGGACGACCGGGGTCTTGCCGTCGGCGATCTCGCGCATCGTCTTGCGCAGGATCTTGCCGCTGCGGGTTTTGGGCAGTGCCGCAACGATATCCACCCGTTTGAGCGAGGCCACGGCGCCGACCTCCGAGCGCACCCGCTGGACGAGTTCGGTGGTAAGCGTCTCGCCCTGGGTGGCTGCGTCATAGCCGCCCTTGAGCACCACCAGCCCGCGCGGAACCTGCCCCTTGAGTTCGTCGGCGACCCCGATCACCGCGCACTCGGCCACCGCCGGGTGGCCGGCGAGGGCGGCCTCGATGGAGCCAGTGGACAGGCGGTGCCCGGCGACGTTGAGGACGTCGTCGGTGCGTCCCATGACGTAGACGTAG
>ERZ501047.245-NODE-245-length-19171-cov-17.009521_pt1 | contig 19171 bp, 14 predicted proteins | sample MGYA00510868_ERZ501047 | MGnify/ENA primary metagenome ERZ501047 (study PRJEB25958, sample SAMN03398593) | human skin metagenome | study: EMG produced TPA metagenomics assembly of the Human Skin Microbiome Metagenome (human skin metagenome) data set. | reverse complement strand
GCTCCCACCATCGGTGGGAGCACCCCTTCCGGGCGTAACCCTGGGGCTTCCCAATCGGGCGAGGCCGGGGGCGTCTCCTGCGTGACCCCCACCCGATCGCCCCGCAATCCGTGCAAGTGCGTGCGTGCGCAGGCAACGAGCCGTTCCTGGACCACGGAATCGGCGACGCTGCGCATCTGGTCGCGGTCCCGTGACGACGAGCTCGACGAAGCCCATGACGCGGATGCTGCCACCGCGGCGCGACGGAGCTGGAGAAGGGACTCGAACCCTCAACCACCTGTTTACAAGACAGGTGCGCTACCGATTGCGCCACTCCAGCGGGATGACGGGGGCGCGGCCGTGCGGCGGGCTCCGTCATACATGCCGTCCGATCCTAGTCGGCGACGCGTGGCGGGCCCTAAACGGGGTCGGGCCGGGGCGGCTGCACACCGCGGCGAGGATGTCTCGCCCTGCAACGTGAGACGGGCGAGGCAGCGGTGCACGCGAGCGTGCGCGGGCATGACTGAGGGCCGGCATCCCCCTCAGAGATGATGCCGGCCCTCGATGTCACGAGCTGGGGCAGGGCGTGCGCGACGCCCCGCGATCAGCGGCGGACGTAGACGCGCACGTAGTAGCGCTTGCCCGAGCGGGTGTAGCGCTTCTTGAGGACGTAACGCTTCTTGGAGACGTAGCGCTTCTTCTTGACGACGCGCTTCTTGACGACCTTCTTCTTCACGGCCTTGCGGACCGTGGAGCGGGAGGCTGGAGCGGCGGCGCCACCGCGGGTCAGGCCGGCGCGGCGGGAGCAGACGGGCCACGCACCCGGGCCCTGGCCGGCGAGGACGCGCTCGGCGATGGCGATCTGCTGGGCCTTGGAGGCGCGGTTGGCGGTGGGGGCGTAGGCGCCGCCACCGTAGGCGAGCCACGTGGAGCGGGTGAACTGCAGACCGCCGTAGAAGCCGTTGCCGGTGGCGATGGACCAGTTGCCGCCGGACTCGCAGGCCGCGACGCGGTCCCAGGTGCCGACAGAAGCCGCGTTGGCGGTGCCGGCGGTGGCGAAGCCGCCACCGAGCGCCAGGGCGGCGGTCGTCAGACCGACGGTGGCGATACACTTGGAGGTGCGCTTGGGCGCGGCCGAATGACGGGGGGTGTAACGCATGGTGGGGGGAGATCCTCTCCTGACGACGCCTGTGAAGTGAGCTGTCGGGTTCGGGCGGTCAGGTGCCCGGCCGCTGCTGCGGCTTCACCCCAAGACCCGCGGGGCGGGTCGAAGTGGGTCCTCCACTGTCATCCTGCGCCCGGACCAGGTGTGTCCGGCGGGGGTGCCCTCTGGATGACGCTCGGCGTAGGGGGCATGCGCTGCTGAAATTTCGGGGGTATGGAGTTGTGCCCGAGGCGGAGACGGTCTCTCCGCGACAAGCCGCCGGCCCCCGGGGGGCAGCGGCGACGTCAGAGGAGACTCTAGGGCCCGTTATCGGTTTGAGACAAACCACAGGTTCGGCTCAGGCTGGCAACAAGGTTGCTCTCAGTGACGAAGGGCCGCCGGGACGGCCCACACAGGAGGGAGTTGTCCCGATGTTTCCGCTACGTACCGTATGGGTTTGTGGGATACCTCACGTCGCGCCCGACAGCGTGTCGTTTCGCGTCAGGACCCACACGTTCGGACGCGGACAGCCGTGTGGGGGCCGACCCGTTTCGGGTCGACCCCCACACGTGAGCTGGTGCTCAGAGAGGCGTGGTTCAGCTGGCGGGCGCCATGAGCTTGGCCCAGGTGACCGGGCCGGGGTAGCCGCTCACGTCGGAGCCGGTCCAGCCGAGGGACTTCTGGAAGGCGGCGACGGCGGCCTTGTCGGCCGAGGTGAACGTCGGGCCGGCACCGACCTTGTAGAAGCTGCCGAAGCCGTGCGCCTGCAGACGCTTGCCGAGCAGGGTGACCGCGGAGTCCTGGTGGCCCAGCACGAACGCGCAGGCACCGGGGTAGGACGACACGGAGGTCTGCGAGGAGGCGCGCTTGGTCGCACGCTTCGGCGCGGCCTGCTCCGCAACCTTGGTGGAGGAGGTGGAGCGCTTGGTGCTGCGCGGCTCGGAGGACGACACGGCCTTGCGCTCGGTGGAGCGGGAGGCACGAGCCTGGGTGGCCGAGCTGCTGTCGGCACCGCCGCTGCCGCGGGTCAGACCCGCCTTGCGGGAGCAGACGGGCCAGGCGCCGGGGCCCTGGCCGGCCAGGACGCGCTTGGCGACCCGGATCTGCTCGGACTTGGAGGCGCCGGCCGCCGAGCCGCTGCCGCCGTAGGCGCGCCAGGTGCTCGGCGTGAACTGCAGGCCACCGTGGTAGCCGTTGCCGGTGCTGATCGACCAGTTGCCGCCGGACTCGCAGGCGGCGACGCGGTCCCACACGCTGTCGTCGGCGTGGGCGGTGCCGGTGGCGGCGATGCCGCCGCCGACGGTGAGGGCCGCGGTGGCGAGGCCCGTCGTGGCCCAGCGGGCGGTGCGACGGGTCGAGGAGATGGCGTGACGAGGTGCGTAGCGCACAGAGATCCTTTCCTGACGACGCCTGTGAAGTGAGCTGTCGGGTTCGGACGGTCAGGTGTCCGGCCGCAGATGCGGCTTCACCCCAAGGCCTGCTCGCGCAGACCGCCACGAGCCGCTCTCGCGAGTCGTGAGTGGGTCCTCCACCAGCACCCCAGGACCCGGACGAGAGATGGTGTCCGGCGACGATGCCCGTCGGGTGCTGCTCGGCGCAGCGGGCATGTCCTGCATGTGAATTCGGGTCTATCCAGTTGTGCCCCGAGACGGGGGGAGACCCCCGTGACACACCTCGACCAGCCCCAGGGGGGCGTGGGCCGACGGCGCTCGACGACCATAGGCAGGTCCTCGGCCCGATCCCAAACCGAGCCCCCCGCCCCGGCGTGTTCAACCCCCACCTGGTGGATCGACGGGGGCGCTCCTCCACCTCACCTGGACGTCCCGCGGCGACCACGGCCTCAGAACTGCCAGCCGAGGGAGCGTCCCGTCACCGGGTCCTGCTGCAGCGGCCACCACACCGGCACGCCGTGCCGCAGCAGCGCCCACAGCCCCAGCCCCAGGACCAGGGCCACGAGCAGGGCCGTCACGACCTCTCGGGTGAGCTGGCCCGGCGTCAGGCCGCGCATCAGCATCCGCGAGCCACGCCGCAGCGAGATGCCGCCCGCACCCCACCAGCAGGTCCAGCACCCGACGAGCGCGCCGACTGCGATGGGGACGGCCCCGGTGGGCGCCTGGCGGACGCCGAGCAGGGAGCTGCCGAGGGACACCGCGAACATCACGGCCACGGTCACCAGCAGGCCCAGCAGCCCCGTGGCGATCGTGCTCACCGTCGCGGCCAGCAGCTGGAAGGGGCTGCGCGCCACCGCCACCGCCAGGTCGGTGCCACGCGCCCCGCCCGCCTCGTGGCGTCGCAGCACGGTGGCCGTGACCGAGCGGTCGACCGTGCGGGCGAGGACCGACCAGCCGAGGGCCACGCCGACGGCGATCATCGGCCACGTCGCGGCGAGCGCGGCGACGGCCCCGGTGAGGCCGATCAGCTGGGCCGTGCGGGCCGGCTTGCCGACGCGGGGGTCTCCGACCGGCCCCACCGGCTGCTCGTCCCTGCGGGACTCCACGCCGTATGCCGGTCCCCCGGCGCCAGGCGGTGTCGCCGCGGCAGCGGGAGGGACGGAGGAGGCGTAGGGACGGATCCGCGCGTAGGGCGAGGCCCCGGCAGCACTCGCGCCGCCACCCGACGGGATCGCGGGCATGACCCGTGTCGATCCCTGGCGGGGACGCTGCTGCCCGACGAGCTCCGTCCGGGCGGCGAGGGACTCGGTGGGTGGAGCGATCGACTGCGTGACGGCGGGGAGCACCTCGGTGCGCCCGCTCGGACCGGTCGCCAGGTGCGGGGCCTCGCCGTGGGCGAGCTGCTCGAGCGCCGCGAGCACCGTGCCCGCCGAGGGCCGCTGGGCGGGGTCGGGCGCGAGCGCGGCGGCCAGCAGCGGGCGCATGCGAGCGTCCACCCCGGTGAGGTCGTGCTGCCCGGATCGCACGCGGTCGAGGATGACGTCGACGCGCCCGCGACCGAACGGTGGGGCGCCGGTGGCGGCATACGCGAGGGTGGACGCCCAGCCCCACCAGTCCGTGGCCTCGGTGACCGGCGCTCCCGAGAGGACCTCCGGGGACAGGTAGCCCGGCGTCCCCATGACGAGCCCGGTGCTGGTGAGGCGCACGTCGTCGGCGACGTGCGCGATGCCGAAGTCGATGACGACCGGGTCGTCGTCGACGACCAGGACGTTGCCGGGCTTGAGGTCGCGGTGCACCACGCCCGCGGCGTGGATGGCGCCCAGGGCATCGTGCAGCCCGCGCGCCAGGCGCAGCAGCGCCTCGCCGCGGAACGGACCGTGGGTCGTGACGTAGTCGTCCAGCGGCGGGCCCGGCGCGTAGCGCGTCACGATGTAGGGCCGCTCCCCCTCGGGGTCGGCGTCGAGCACCGCCGCGACGCGGGGGTGCTGGACACGCTCCAGGGTCGCGACCTCGCGCGCCAGCCGGGCCCGGGCGTCCGGGTCACCGGCGATGTGCGGGCGCAGCGCCTTGATCGCCACGGCTCGGCCCGCACGGTCCAGGCCGAGATAGACGACACCCATCCCCCCTTCCCCCAGCAGACCGGCCAGGCGATAGGGGCCGAGGGTGTCGTAGGCCGCGGGCAGCCCGGCGGGCGGCGTGGTCGACGACGTGCTCATGCCCTCCACGGTACGTGCTCGCCGTGGGACGTCGCTGGGACCACCGCCGCCCGGAGGGTGACGATCCGGCGACTGCCGGCCGGGCCGGCGCGTGCCGGCTACTGGTTGATGTAGCCGACCAGGTGGTCGCGCTCGTCCTGCAGCTGGCTGATGCGGTGCTTGACCACGTCGCCGATGGTCACGATGGCCGCGAGGCGACCGTCCTCGAGGACCGGGACGTGTCGGATGCGCCGCTCGGTCATGGACCCGGCGAGGTCCTCGATCTCGTCGCCGAAGGAGCAGGTGTGCACCTCGACGGTCATGATCGTGGAGACCGGCTCCTCCAGGACCGCGGCCCCGGACCGGCCGAGGTGCCGCACCACGTCCCGCTCGCTGACGATGCCGGCGACGCTCGAGCCGTCGTTGCTCACGACGACCGCGCCGATGTTGTGGTCGGCGAGCACGCTGAGGAGCTCACCGACGGTGGCCTCCGGTCGCATGGTGACGACGTCGGAGCCCTTGGACCTGACCACGTCGGAGATCTTCATGTCGAGACCCTAGGCCCCCGCCCCCGCGCGCGCCAGAGGTGCCCCCGCCTAGAGTGGCAGTGCGCCGGGTACGTGCAGGACCGGCGGGCCCGTCGGCCCGTCATACGACACCGGCCCGCACGTCAGGATGCCCAGGCGCACCGCGACGACCAGGGCGACACCAGAGGAGCTGAACGCACCATGGCGGACACCGCCGTACGGTACGACTTCGTCATCGCCGCCAACCGCCTCCCCGTGGACCGGGTGGTCGGCGAGGACGGACAGGTCGAGTGGCACCGCAGCCCGGGAGGTCTGGTCACGGCGATGGAGTCCGTGATGAGCGGCCGCGACGGGGTGTGGGTGGGCTGGGCCGGAGAGCCCGGCGAGGCGCCGGAGCCGTTCGACGAGGCCGGCATGCGCCTGCACCCCGTTCCCCTCTCCGAGGACGAGATCGAGGGCTACTACGAGGGATTTTGCAACGACACGCTGTGGCCGATCTACCACGACGTGATCGTGCCCGCCCAGTTCCACCGCAAGTGGTGGAACCAGTACCGCGAGGTCAACGAGCGCTTCGCGAGGACCCTCGCCGAGGTCGCCGAGCAGGGCGCGACCGTGTGGGTGCACGACTACCAGCTGCAGCTCGTGCCGGCCTTCCTGCGGCAGCTGCGGCCCGACCTGCGGATAGGCTGGTTCGACCACATCCCCTTCCCCCCGGTCGAGCTCTTCGGCCAGCTCCCGTGGCGCCAGGGGATCCTCGAGGGGCTGCTCGGGGCGGACTTCCTCGGCTTCCAGCGGCCCGGCGACGCCGAGAACTTCCTGCGGGCCTGCCGCAGATACCTCGGTATGACGGTCAAGGGCGACGTCATCCACGTCGGCAAGGCGACCGGCGGGCACGACGTCCGCGCCGCCGCCGTGCCGATCTCGGTGGACTTCGCGAGCATGGACGAGCTGTCCCGTCGACCCGAGGTCAAGAAGCGCGCCAAGGAGATTCGCGAGTCCCTGGGCAACCCCAGCGCGCTGCTGCTCGGCATCGACCGGCTCGACTACACCAAGGGGATCCGGCACCGGCTGAAGGCCTACGAGGAGCTGCTCAAGGACGGCTCGCTCGACGGCGCCGACACGACCTTCATCCAGATCGCGACGCCGAGCCGCGAGCGCATCGACGCCTACATCGACCTGCGCGAGCACGTCGAGGGTGCGGTGGGACGGATCAACGGCAACTACTCGGCCATCGGCTCCCCCGCCATGGAGTACCTCCACCAGGGCTACGGGCGCGAAGAGCTCGCCGCGCTCTTCCTCGCCGCCGACGTCATGGTCGTGACGCCGCTGCGCGACGGCATGAACCTCGTGGCCAAGGAGTACATCGCGTGCCGCCACGACAACGGCGGGGCGCTGCTGCTGTCGGAGTTCACCGGCGCCGCCGAGGAGCTGCGGGAGGCCTTCATGGTCAACCCGCACGACATCATCGGCCTCAAGCGCACGATCATGGACGCCATCAACGCCTCCCCCCAGGAGCGCTCGCGGCGCATGCGGGCCCTGCGCCGCCGGGTCCGTCGCCACGACGTGCAGCACTGGGCCCAGGCCTTCCTCGCCGCGCTGGAGGCCGCACCCGACAAGCCGTCGCGCCAGGGGCAGCAGACCACGCGCGACGCCGAGCGCCGCTCGCAGGAGGACTGATGGACGACGCCCTGCGCTCCGCGATCGACGAGATCGCCTCGCGCGCAACGATCGTCGTGGCGACGGACTTCGACGGCGTCCTGTCGCCGCTGGTCGAGGACCCCATGGCGGCGCGACCCCTCCCCGGCACGATCGAGGCGCTGCGCGCACTGTCCCGTATGCCGGGAACCACCGTGGCCGCCGTGTCCGGGCGGGACCTCGAGACGCTCGGCGCCCTGACCGGCCTCGCCGACCTCGGCGACGACGAGCACGTGGTCCTGGTCGGGAGCCACGGCGCGCAGACCTCACGACCCGAGGCCGGCGCCGAGGGCCTGAGCGAGGCGCAGCGCCTCGACCTGCGCTCCCTCGACGAGTCTCTGTCCGCCATCGTCGAGGCCCACCCCGGCACGCGCATCGAGCGCAAGCCGGCGGCCGTGGTCCTGCACACGCGCGGCGTCGACCAGGCCGTCGCCGACGCGGCCACCGCCGCCACGGTGGCCATGGCGGCCCAGCACTCCAAGGCCCACGTCATGCCGGGCAAGTGCGTGGTGGAACTGTCGGTCGTGGACAGCGACAAGGGTTCTGCGCTGGTCGATCTCGCGGCGTGGTGCGGGGCTGACGCGGTCTACTACGCCGGGGACGACGTCACGGACGAGCGGGCCTTCGCCCGGCTCGGCGACGACGACCTGACGGTCAAGGTCGGCGAGGGCGACACCGTGGCCCGGCACCGCGTGGCCTCGCCCGAGGAGGCCGCCGAGGTCTTGGAGGCGTTGGTCGCGGCGCGGGCCCGGCATACGGCCTGAGCAGTCCCCACACCCCCTCCCCCAAGGTCCTGCGGGTGTCCTTCACCATCCTTGGAGCAGACCCTCACGATCCTGGTGACGGGTGGGCGGCTCGACGGCCCCCGGACGCGCCCCCGGCCGCCGCGGGCGCCGGAGCGGTGGAGGCGCGGACCACGAGCTCGGGCTGAAAGAGGTACTCCGTGCGCGGCACGGGGTTGCCGGCGATCTCGTCCAGCAGGGACCGCACGGCCGCCTCCCCCATCGCGACCACGGCCTGGTGCACGGTGGTGAGCGGCGGGTTGGTGAACGCCATGAGCGCGGAGTCGTCATAGCCGATCACCGACACGTCCTCGGGCACGCGCAGCCCCCGGGCCCGCGCCGCACGGATCGCCCCCAGCGCCATCAGGTCCGAGCCGCACACGATCGCCGTGCAGCCCTTGCCGATCAGCCGGGTCGCCGCGGACGCGCCGCCCTCGACGCTGAACAACGTGGTCTCGATGAGGGAGTCGACGTCGGTGCGCCCCAGCTGACGCGCCATCACCGCCCGGTAGCCCTCGATCTTGCGGATCACCGGGACGTACCGCTCCGGGCCCACGGCGAGGCCGATCTCGGTGTGTCCCAGCTGGATCAGGTGCGTCAGCGACAGCTCCATGGACGCCACGTCGTCGTTGGACAGGAACGGCGCGTCGATCCCCGGGTAGTAGCCGTTGACCAGGACGAGGGGCAGCCCCGCGTCGCGCAGCCGTTGGTAGCGGTCGGGGCTCGTCGTCGTGTCGGCGTGCTGACCGCTCACCACGATCATCCCGGCGACGCCGCGCTCGAGCAGCATGTCGGTGTAGTCGTCCTCGTGCATCCCGCCCGGTGTCTGCGTGCACAGCACGGGGGTGTAGCCGTGCACCGCGAGCGCGGTCTCGATGATCTGCGCGAGCACGGGAAAGATCGGGTTGTCGAGCTCGGGGACGATCAGCCCGACCAGCCCCGCGGTCTTGCGCCGCAGCTGCAGCGGCCGCTCGTAGCCGAGCACGTCCAGCGCCGTAAGGACCGACTGCCGCGTGGCCTCCGCGACGTTCGGCTTGTTGTTGAGGACACGGCTGACCGTCGCCTCGCTCACCTTGGCGTGAGCCGCGATGTCCACCAGGCGTGGTGGTCGCATGTGATCTCCTTCGACGACGGTCCGGGATGGGTGCTGATGCTGCCGGGCGGGCTCACCAGGGGGCCCGGGGCGCCCCTGGCCACACCCACACCGACGCGCCGGCCCCGTCCGCCGAGAGTCTGATCGAGTCCTCCTGCCGGTCCAGGCCTGGTCCGTATGCCGACACCGCCGACTCGACGCCTCGAAGGTACCGCGTCGAGATCCGGATCGGCGCGTGCGCGCTCCTGGCGACGTGCACGAGTGCCGTCTGGTCAGGGTGCTCACGTAGGTAGGTCAAGGAGTCGTCGTCGGCGTGCACCCACCGCAGGCCACCGCGTCGCAGCGCGACGTTGTCACGGCGTGCGCGCACCAGCGCGCGGTAGGCCTCGAAGATCGTCGTGTCCCAGCGGGACTCGTCCCACGGCATCGGACGTCGACCATCCTCGCCGGAGTCCCCCTGCATCCCGACCTCGTCGCCGTAAGTGATCATCGGGATGCCGGGCATCGTCAGGAGCAGGCCCGCCCCCGCAACCACGAGCCGCGGGTCGTCCCCGACTAGGGTACGGACGCGCGTGGTGTCGTGGCTGCCCAGCAGGGTGAAGGAGTGGGCGCGGACGCTCCACGGGGACTGGGCCATGAAGTCCTCCACCGTCTCGAGGAAGGCCTCGCCCCCGCGTCGGGGCACCCTGAGCGGGGATCCGAGGAACTTGGGAGCGAATCCCTTGTCCCGCAACCAGGTCCACGCAGGCCTCGTGAACCCTGCGTAGTTCATCGCACCGTGCCAGCCGTCCCCACGGATGTCGGTGCTGAAGTCGTGGGTGTGCTCGCCGACCAGCAGTGATCCTGGTGCCACCTCGTCCATGACGCGGCGCATCTCGCGGGCCACCGCGCGGTTGTGGTCCTGGGCGCCGTGCCGACCGGTCATGTTGGCGACGTCGACCCGCCACCCGTCCAGGGCGTGGGGCTCGGCCAGCCAGCGCCGCACGACGCCCGTCTCGGAGGTGAGCACGCGGTCCCACAGCTCGGCGCAGTCGTAGTTGAGCTTGGGCAACGAGGGGACACCGAGCCAGGAGACGTAGCCGCCGTCCTCGTCCCACAGGTAGAAGCCGCGCTCCGGCGAGTCGGGCCTCGCCACGGCCGTCTCGAACCACTCGTGCCGGGCGCCGGTGTGGTTGGTCGTGAAGTCGCCGACCACCTTGAGACCTCGCCGATGGGCCTCGTCGGTCAGCCGCGCCAAGGCCTCGTCGCCACCGAGCAAGGGGTCCACCCTGTCGAAGGTGTCGGCGTCGTACCGGTGGTTGGACCGCCCCGGGAAGAACGGGGTCAGGTAGAGGACGTCCGCCCCGAGCCGCTCGAGGTGGTCCAGGTGCTCACGTATGCCGTCGAGGTCCCCGCCGTAGAGCTGGTCACCGATGACGCGGCGGTCCCGCGTCACCGGCTCGTCCCAGGCGGCCGGGATCGCCCACGGCGGCGCCGGTCGCTCGTCGGCCGCGGCCGACCGCGCGAAACGGTCCGGAAAGACCTGGTAGACGACGGCGTCCAGCGCCCACGGCGGCGGTGGGGCGTCGGAGGCGACCAGGCGGAAGTCGGCGGCATCCGGGACGTCCCGGTCGTGCAGCCCGGTCCCGTTGAGCCACCGATAGTCTGCGGGACCACCGGAGAGCAGGAAGCGATACCCCGTGACGGGGTTGTGCACGACCACGTCGGCCTGCCACCAGTCCTCGTGCTCGTCCTCCCGCACGAGAGCGGCCTCGGCGTAGTGGACCTCGGCGTCCGGGGTGGTTCGCACGTGCACCGCCGTGACGGAGCTGGGCGCGCCGGGCCCCCTCGGCAGGCGGAGGCGGACCTGGACGGTCTGCCCCAGCGTCGGAGCCTGGGTCGACACGTACGACGGGGAGCCGTCGTGGTGGGGCTGGTTGAGCAGCCCCACCACGACCGGGTTGTCCGGGAGGGTGCCGGTCACTTCACCGAGCCCTGGGTGAGACCACCGACGAGCTGCTTCTGGAAGAGCGCGTACAACGCCATCACCGGGAGCGAGCACAGCAGGGAGCCGGCGGCGAAGAACCCGAACTTCTCGTTGGCGTCCCTGCCCTTGGACAGGGCGCGGAGCCCGACCGCGAGGGTCTGGTTGTCCACGTCCGTGAGAAAGACGCTGGCGAGCATGAACTCGCCGAAGAGCCCGACGAAGGTGATCATGAACACCGTCACGAGGATCGGCATCGCCAGCCGGAGGATCATCGTGAAGAACACGCGAGCGTGGCTCGCGCCGTCCACGATCGCCGCCTCGTCCATCTCCTTGGGGACCGTGTCGAAGTACCCCTTGAGGAGCCACACGTTGCCCATCGCCCCGCCGAGGTAGGCCAGGATCAGGCCCCACGAGGTGTTGAGCCCGAACTCCGGCATCACGTCGGAGATCTTGGCGAAGGTGATGTACATCGCGACCAGACCGAGGGTGGCCGGGAACAGCTGCAGGAGCAGCAGCGCGAGCATGCCCTCCCGACGCCCGCGGAAGCGCATCCGCGAGAAGGCGTAGGACGCGCACGCCGAGATGAAGGTGCACAGGAACGCACCCACGACGCAGATCACGACCGAGTTCTTGAACCAGCTCCAGTAGGGGCGGCTCGGGTCCTGGCCGAGGGCCGCGAAGTTCTCCAACGAGAAGTGACGCGGGATCAGGTCGGAGGAGGCCAGCTGGCCCGAGGGGTTGAGGGCCGCGGAGACGAGGAACAGGATCGGGAACAACGCCCAGGCCAGAGCGAGGACGCCGAGCACGTGCCGCCACCACTGGGACCCGCCCTCGGCACCGCCGGACCGCGGCTTGGTCAGCTGCTGCTGCTCCTCCGCAGGGAGAGTGGTCGCGACCGGCCCACGGACGTCTCCGACGCCGGCCGCGCTGTTGGTTCCGGGGTTCAGCTGGCTCATCACTGCACCTCTTCCAGGGACTTGGTGGCGCGGAACCCAGGCAGGGCCTGGATCGCCACGAGCGCGAAGATGACCACGGCCACGGCGGACGCGAGCCCGAAGTTGGGGGCCGCACCCGAGAAGGCCAGGCGGTAGGCGTAGGTCACGAGCAGATCGGTGCTGCCCATGCCTGCGCTGCCGCCCTCGAACGGCCCGCCCTCGGTGAGCAGGTAGATGAGGGTGAAGTTGTTGAAGTTGAAGCCGTACGACGCGATGAGCAATGGTCCCACGGCGACCATCAGCAGCGGCATGGTGATCCGCGTGAGCGTCTGGAAGGACCCGGCTCCGTCGATCTTGGCCGCCTCCTTGACATCGCTCGGGATGGACTGCAGCGCACCGGTGCACAGCAGGAACATGTAGGGGAAGCCCAACCACAGGTTGGTGATCAGGATGGCGACCTTGGCCCAGAACCCGTTACCCAGCCAGTCGACGTCGAGGCCGGTCAGGGTGTTGATGAGCCCGTAGTCCTGGTTGAACATGCCCCGCCACAGCAGCGCGGTCACGAACACCGGGATCGCGTACGGCAGGATCAGCAGGGTGCGGTAGACCGCCTTGCCCTTGAGGTTGGGCGAGTTGAACAGCAGGGCGATCAGCATCCCGAGGATGAACGTCGAGATGACCGTGCCCGCCGCGAAGACGACGTTCCAGACGAACATCTTGAGGAACCCGGACCGCATCGTGGAGTCGCTGAAGATCGTGGCGTAGTTCTTGGTGCCGACGTTCTCCTGCCAGCCCTGCGAGAACGACTGGCCGGAGCCGTCGGTCGCGACGTACTTGCTGTCCTGGGGCTTGTAGGTGAGCTTGCTCTTGGTGTCCGTCAGCGTGTCGGAGGCGGCGTCGTAGGTGATCGTCGCCCGGCCCTCGTAGGCCGCCGAGAGACCCTGCATCTTGATCCCGCTGCCGTCCTTGCTGGGCACGGCGAGCTGGCCGAGGTCCTTGGAGCGCGCGTTGGCCTGCTTGCCCGTGAGCACGGTGTAGCCCTCGGCCTTGGTGATCTTGCCCAGGGCCGACTTCTCGACGTCGGCGCCGGTCAGGTCCGTCAGTCCGTTCGCGTCGCCGACGAAGCTCTTGCCCTGGGGGTCGGTCAGCAGGAGGGACAGGGCGCCCGTCGCCGGGTCCGTGCCCTCCTTCACCGCCACGCTGGCCTTGTATCGGGTCGAGCCGGGCACCACCTGGACCGAGTTGGCGACGATCTGCTTGACCGCCTCGTCCTTGGTGCCGAGGTGTCCGTCCCCGTAGTTGGTGAAGGACACCATGATCGTGAAGATGATGGGCCAGATCTGCAGCGCGAGCAGGCACAGGAATCCGGGCAGCAGGTACTTCATGGGCACCGCGCGGCGGGTCGCGTAGACCGCGAGGATGCACAGGCCGACGAAGGCCACCGTGCTCACGCCGAGCCACATGCCCTGGGCCGACATGCGCGTCGCGATCCAGAAGACGAGCGCCATCGCCAGGGCGATGCCACCCCACTTCAGGACCAGCGCGGGGGCCGAGGTCCGAGACATAGGAGGGTCCTAACCAGTACGTCGTTGTAGCGGGGGTGGTGCAGGTATGCCGGCTCGCGGGGCGCGAGCCGGCATACCTGTCATGCGGGACTCGGTCAGCCCTTGGCGATGTTGGTGGCGATCTCCTTGGCAGCGGCGTCCAGGCGAGCCTTCGGCTGAGCCTTGCCGGAGATGATGTCGGCCGTGGCGAGTCCGAAGGGCTCCCACACGGCGTTCATGGCGGGGATGTTGGGCATCGGAGAGCCGTTCTTGCCGGCCTCGAACCACGCCTTGATGTCCGGGTTGGCCGCGGAGACCTCGTCGTAGGCCTCCTTGAGGGCCGGCGGACGCTGCCCCGCCTCGAACAGCGCCAGCTGCACGTCCTTGCGCGGCACGTAGTTCGTCACGAACTCCTGCGCCATCTGGGCGTTCTTGGCCTTGGAGGAGACGTAGAACATCTGGACGCCGGTGAAGGGCTTCATCTCGCTGCCGCCCTCGAGCGACGGCAGGTTGGAGATCGCGTACTTGATGCCGGCCTTCTTGGCGGGGGCGACCGACCAGGGGCCGGTGATCATGAAGGGCACCTTGCCGGTGTCGAACAGCTGGTCCATGTTGGTGTCGTCGACGTTGGTCGACAGGACCTTCTGCTGGCCCAGCTTGGCGAGGACCTCGCCACCCTTGACGGAGCCGGCACTGTTGACCAGGACCTGCTTGGGGTCGTAGTCGCCGTTGGCGCCCTTGCCAAAGATGCCGCCGCCCTCGAAGGCCGACAGGTAGGGGTAGGAGTAGTAGGCGTTGCCCTTCTTGCCGACGAACTGGATGAGGGGCTGCGTCGCCTTGCCGGCCTTGACCAGCTCCTGACCCTTGGCGACGAGCTCGTCCATCGTCTTGGGCGCGTCGGGCGCGAGGGCGGTGTTGCGCAGCAGACCGATGTTCTCGATGGCGTAGGGGACGCCGTAGATCTGGTTGTTGAACTTGGTGCCCGCCATGGCCTCGGGCAGGAACTTCTCCTGCGTGGCCTGGTCGAGCTGGATCGGGCTCACGGTGCCGTTCTGGACGAGCTCGCCAGCCCAGTCGTGGGCGCCGACGACGACGTCCGGGCCCTTGCCGACCTTGGTGGCGTCCTTGAACTGCGTGCGGGTCTCGGTGGCGATCTGGACGGCGACCTTGATGCCGTTCTCCTCGCCGAAGGCCTGGGCGTACTTGGTGACGGCGGGCGCACGGTCGGCGTCAGACCAGATCACCAGGTCGGCGTTGGCGTCGCGCGCCGCGTCCTTGGTGCTCATCGTGGTCGGCGCGGCAGCGGTGGCACCGGCGCTGGACGAGGCAGAGGCAGAGGCGGAACCAGCTGACGTGGTGCTGGACGACGTGGTGGTCGCGCCACCACCGCCGCAGGCGGTCATGAGCAGAGCAGAGGCACCGACGACGGCGACGGGCCCGAATGCACGCTTGTGCATGTCATCTCCCTTGATGTTGGTCTCACGCGGACTGCGCGTTGGCAAGATTTTGCAGCATGCCCTCCAACTTTGCAAGAAGTTGCAAACTCTGGGCGCTTGCACGTTCCTAAACCGTTGCGGCGCCCCGGCCTCGGCGAGGCATCGGTCGACAGCGCTGCAACATGTTGCATACTGGCCGAAGCGACAAGGACGTCCGCCAGCTCATCGGCAACGCCGGATCGCCTCCTGGAGCCTATCGGCACCAGGACCACCTTTACGACGGATCGTCCGGCACGTTCCTGCCGGTGAAGGAAAGGCAGACCATGGCAACGGTCAAGTACGACAACGCAACCCGCCTCTACCCGGGCAACGACAAGCCCAGCGTGGACCGGCTCAACATCGACATCGAGGACGGCGAGTTCCTCGTCCTCGTCGGCCCGTCCGGCTGCGGCAAGTCCACCTCGCTGCGCATGCTCGCCGGCCTCGAGGAGGTCAACGGCGGCAAGATTTGGATCGGTGACCGCGACGTCACCAACCTGTCCCCCAAGGACCGCGACGTGGCCATGGTCTTCCAGAACTACGCGCTCTACCCCCACATGAGCGTCGCCGACAACATGGGCTTCGCGCTCAAGATCGCCGGCGTCGACAAGGGCGAGATCCGCAAGCGCGTCGAGGAGGCCGCCAAGATCCTCGACCTCGAGCAGTACCTCGAGCGCAAGCCCAAGGCTCTCTCGGGTGGTCAGCGTCAGCGCGTCGCCATGGGCCGCGCGATCGTCCGCAACCCCCAGGTCTTCCTCATGGACGAGCCGCTGTCCAACCTCGACGCCAAGCTCCGCGTCCAGACCCGCACGCAGATCGCGTCGCTGCAGCGTCGCCTCGGCGTCACCACCGTCTACGTCACCCACGACCAGGTCGAGGCCATGACGATGGGTGACCGCGTCGCGGTCCTCAAGGACGGCATCCTGCAGCAGTGCGACTCCCCGCGCCGCATGTACGACCACCCGGACAACGTCTTCGTCGCCGGCTTCATCGGCTCGCCCGCCATGAACATCATGGAGGTGCCGGTCACCGACGGCGGCGTCCGCCTCGGCCACCACACGACGCCGGTCCCGCGCGACGCCCTCAACGACGCCGGCCGCAAGGTGATCATGGGCGTCCGTCCCGAGGACCTCGAGCTGTCGAGCGAGGGCCTGCCCGTCACGGTCGACGTCGTCGAGGAGCTCGGCGCCGATGCCTACGTCTACGGCTCCACCGACGACGCCCACGGCTCCGGCCAGATCATCGCGCGCGTCGACGGCCGCCGTCCCCCGATGAAGGGCGAGCAGGTCTTCTTCGCCCCCAAGGCGGACCACATCCACCTGTTCGACAGCGACTCCGGCCTCCGCCTCAACGACTGACCTGCCTCAGGCCGGTCGGCCGGTCTCGGCGGATCACCGACGACAGCGGCGGTCACCCCCACGTGGGGTGACCGCCGCTTCGTCATACCCCACCACCACGGCACGGCTCCGCGGCGAGGCGCGTCTCGCCCGCCAAGACGGGCATCCACCGTTGGGCGCAAGGGTTCTGAGACGATGGGGAGATGGCGCTCGAGATCACCGCGGTCCGCCCGGACCCCGCCCTGCTGGACCTGCCGTGGGCCACCCCCCTGGAGGACTGGCCGGAGGAGCGGCTGGCCGCGCTCCCCCGCGGCATCTCCCGGCACATCGTGCGGTTCGTGCGCGTGCCCGAGGGCGTCATCGCGATCAAGGAGATCAAGGACGAGATCGCCTTCCGCGAGTACCACATGCTGCGCGCGCTCAACCGGCTCGCGATCCCGTGCGTGCGGCCCTACGGCGTGGTGAGCGGGCGGGTGGGGGCCGACGGCGAGCCGCTGGACTCCTGCCTGCTCACGCACCACCTGCAGTACTCCCTGCCGTTCCGCGCGTTGTTCAGCCAGACGCTGCGGCCCGACACCGCGACCCGCCTCATCGACGCCCTGGCCGTGCTGCTGGTGCGGCTCCACCTGCAGGGCTTCTGGTGGGGTGACGTGTCCCTGTCCAACACGCTGTTCCGGCGCGACGCGGGGGCGTTCGCGGCCTACGTCGTGGACGCCGAGACCGGTGAGCTGCGCGACCGGCTGTCCGACGGCCAGCGCGAGCACGACCTGGACATCGCCCGCGTCAACATCGCCGGTGAGCTGATGGACCTCGAGGCCGGTGGCCTGCTCCCCGAGGGCAACGACCCGGTCGAGATCTCCAACCAGATCATGGCCCGCTACACCCAGCTGTGGCACGAGTTGACCGGTGTCGAGAGCTACAACGTCGGCGAGCGGTGGCGGGTCGACGAGCGCATCCGCCGCCTCAACCAGCTCGGCTTCGACGTGGACGAGCTGGCCATGTCCACCGACGTCGACGGGACCACCCTGCGCATCCAGCCCAAGGTCGTCGACGCCGGCCACCACAGCCGCCGGCTCCTGCGCCTGACCGGCCTGGACGTCGAGGAGAACCAGGCCCGTCGCCTGCTCAACGACCTGGACACCTATCGCGCCGCGCTCGACGTGCAGGGCGAGGACGAGGCCATCACCGCCACGCGCTGGCTCAACGAGATCTATCTGCCCATCACCCGTGCCATCCCCGCCGACCTGCGCGGCAAGCTCGAGCCCGCCGAGCTCTTCCACGAGCTGCTCGAGCACCGGTGGTACCTCTCCGAGCGCCACGGGCACGACGTGCCGATCGGGCAGGCGATGGCGGACTACATCCTCACCATCCTGCCGACCAAGCCCGTCGAGGAGACCGTCGTCGGCGTCGACACGGTCGAGATGCCGGTGGTGGCCAGCCGCGAGGAGTGATGCGTCACACGACGTGATCACGACTTCGCCCATCACCGCGAGGCTGCCACGGACGGTCCTATGCTTCGCGTCAGGCCATCACGAGGAGTCACCATGACCGACAACAGCACCAACCCGTACGCCGGACCGCCCGCCGGATCGACGCCTTCGGGCTCGACGCCCTACGGCGCCACGACGCCGCAGGCATCGCCCTACGGGCAGGTCCCGGCCTACGGGCAGGTCCCGGCATACGGGCAGGGCGTTGGGACCGTCGAGAGGCTCGAGCCGGCGACCTGGGGCTCGCGCGTGCTCGCCTCCCTGCTCGACAACCTGCTCTCGCTGCCCGGCCTCGTCCTGGTGATGATCGGGCTCGGGGTGGTGGGCAGCGGGACGGGCACCTCGACCGTGGACCCCACGACGGGGGTGGTCGTCACGACCGGCGGCGACCAGGGCAGGCTCACGACGGGCCTGCTGCTCATGGGCGCGGGCTGGGTGGTGGCCCTGGCGATCCAGATCTGGAACCGCTGGGTGCGGGGCGGGCGCGGTCAGTCCTGGGGCAAGAAGGTCATGGGTCTGTGGCTCGTGTCCGAGCGCACCGGCCGACCGATCGGCACGGGCATGGCCTTCGTGCGCGACCTGGCGCACTACCTCGACAGCCTGCCGCTCCACCTCGGCTACCTGTGGCCCCTGTGGGACGAGCGCCGCCAGACCTTCGCCGACAAGCTGTGCGGGACCGTCGTCACCACGGTCGAGCCGCGACAGCAGCAGTAGCCGGTCCACGGCCGCAGCCAGGAGCGGAGCACACGCGGATCAGCCGGCCCCCGTCACATCCGCCTGGGGGACGAAGGCCGGCTGATGTGACGGCCGGGGGCAGGTCAGCTAGTGGCGGCGCGCTGGCGAGCGATCTCGTAGAGCGTGACGCCGCAGGCGATCCCGGCGTTGAGCGACTCGTTGCCGGACGCCATGGGGATCGACACGATCTGGTCGCAGGTCTCCCCGACGAGGCGGGACAACCCTTTGCCCTCGGACCCGACGACCACGACGAGCGGCTGGTCCGCGAGGTCCAGCTGGGGCAGCTCGACGTCCCCGTCCATGTCCAGCCCGATGACGAAATAACCCTGCTTGCGATAGTCCTGCAGGGTGCGGGTGAGGTTCGTCGCCTGGGCGACGGGGACGCGGGAGGCAGCCCCCGCCGAGGTCTTCCACGCGGAGGCGGTCATGCCGACGCTGCGCCGCTCGGGGACGACGACGCCGTGGCCGCCGAAGGCTCCGACCGAGCGGATGATGGCCCCGAGGTTGCGGGGGTCGGTGATGCCGTCCAGCGCCACCACGAGCGGGATGCCGGGCGACTGCGGGTCGACGAGCTCGCCGGGGTGGCGGTAGTCATAGGGAGGGATCTGCAAGGCCAGCCCCTGGTGCACGGCGCCGTCGGTGAGGCGGTCCAGCTCCCCACGCGGCGTCTCGAGCATGGGGATGCTGCGCTCGGCCGCGATCTTGAGCGCCTCGCGCACCCGGTCGTCGGAGTCGATCCGGCTGGCGACGTAGATCGTGCTGGCCGGGATCTCGGCCCGCAGTGCCTCGAGGACCGAGTTGCGGCCCGCGACGATCTCGGTGCTGGTGCGGGTGCGGCGCCCGCCGTGGCCGCCTGAGCCTCGGCCGCCGGCGCCACGGCCGGCCC
>ERZ501047.243-NODE-243-length-19333-cov-27.188246_pt1 | contig 19333 bp, 18 predicted proteins | sample MGYA00510868_ERZ501047 | MGnify/ENA primary metagenome ERZ501047 (study PRJEB25958, sample SAMN03398593) | human skin metagenome | study: EMG produced TPA metagenomics assembly of the Human Skin Microbiome Metagenome (human skin metagenome) data set. | reverse complement strand
CCAGCCCGTTTTGGGCCGCCGGGTGCAGGTGGGGTAGTCTCGGTCGTCGCCCCGGGCCTATAGCTCAGACGGTTAGAGCGCTTCCCTGATAAGGAAGAGGTCAGAGGTTCAAGTCCTCTTAGGCCCACCCGGAACGCCCCGGCTCGCCCCTCCGCGAGCTGGGGCGTCGTGCATCCCGGACCGGCGCTGTGCTTGGGTGGGCGCATGAAGCGACTCCTGGCCGTAGCCGCCATCGCCGCCGGCGGTGCCATCGCGTACCGCAAGCAGCTGCGCAAGGCGAAGGACCGTGATCTGTGGGCGACCGCCACCGACGGTGCCCCGACGAGCGTCGTCCCCGAGACGACCCAGGACGGGGCCGACCACGCGGAAGAGCTCGCCGCGAACGACCGCCCCTCGGGCTCGGCGTGGGGCGCGGCGACCGACCGCATCTGAGCCCTCCGCGCGGCCGGTTCTGCTCGCGCCATGGCTCGCGTACCATTGGCGGGCACCTCGCGTGGTGCACCCTCCGGGGGCGTGGCGCAATTGGTAGCGCACCTGCTTTGCAAGCAGGGGGTTAGGGGTTCGAGTCCCCTCGCCTCCACCCGATCGCACGGACCCGCACCGCCCTGGTGCGGGTCCGTGCGCGTTCCCGGCCGCGCTGCGACCTGCAGTTCGCGTCACCGCCCCCGGAAACCCGCCATCCCTCGTCGCCGGGACCGCGAACTGCATGTACGAGGCCCAGTCCGCTTCGCGGTTCTGCCTGCCCCCAGCCCGGGTCGTTAGGGTCGAACCATGCGACTGGGCATCGACTTCGGCACCACCCGCACCGTCGTCGCGCAGGTCGACCGCGGCAACTACCCGGTGGTGCGCTTCCTCGACCCCGACGGCGACGTCACCGACCACGTCCCCTCCGTCATCGCCCTCGGGCAGAACGGCCTCCTCCACGGCCACGCCGCCGTCCACGCGGAGGTCCTCGGCGCCCCCACCCTGCGCAGCATCAAGCGCGAGCTCGCCGACCCGGCCGTCGGCATCGACACCGTCATCACCGTCGACGAGGACGAGTACCCCCTCATCGACCTTCTCACCGGCTTCCTCAGCGCGCTCGCCGACGCCATCCGCACGTCCTCCAGCGCCGCCGACCTCCTCGAGCCCGGCGAACCCCTCGAGGCCGTCATCGCCGTCCCCGCGCACGCGCACGGCGCCCAGCGCTACCTGACGATCGAGGCGTTCATCCGCGCGGGCTTCGAGGTCGTCGGCCTCGTCAACGAACCCTCCGCCGCCGGCTTCGAGTACACCCACGCCCACGCGAACACGATCACCTCCCGCCGCACCCAGGTCATCGTCTACGACCTCGGCGGCGGCACCTTCGACGCCTCCCTCGTCACCGTCGACGGCACCGACCACGACGTCGTCGACAGCCTCGGCCACAACCGGCTCGGCGGCGACGACTTCGACGTCGTCCTCGCCGACCTCGCCCTCGCCGCGGCCGGCAGGACCCGCGAGGACCTCGGCCGCTGGCACTGGCGGGTCCTGCTCGACGAGGCCCGTCGCGCGAAGGAGTCGCTCGTCCCCCAGACCAAGCGGGTCGTCCTCGACGTCGCCGGCGAGGTCGTCACCATCCCCGTCGACGACTTCTACGACGCCGCGAGCCACCTCGTCGAGGCGTCCGTCGAGGTCATGCGCCCCCTCGTCGGCGCGCTCGAGGACGAGGACGACCCCGACCTCACGTCCATCGCCGGCATCTACCTCGTCGGCGGCGCCAGCGGGCTGCCGCTCGTCCCGCGCATCCTCCGCACGGACTTCGGTCGTCGCGTCCGTCGCTCGCCGCACCCCGCCGCGTCGACGGCCATCGGCCTGGCCATCGCCGCCGACGAGGACGCCGGCTACCGCCTGCGCGACCAGCTCTCCCGCGGGTTCGGCGTGTACCGCGAGCTCGACGGCGGCACCGCCCGCTCCTTCGACCCGATCCTCACCCGCGCCCAGGCCGTGAGCCGCACCGAGGAGCTGAGCGTCGTGCGCACGTACCGCGCCGCCCACAACATCGGGTGGTTCCGGTTCGTCGAGCACTCCCGCCTCGGCGAGGACGGCCTGCCCGCCGGCGCCGTGTCCCCGTTCGCCGAGGTGACCTTCCCCTTCGCGCCCGACCTGCAGGAGCGGATGCGCACCGGCGACCTCGACGACGCCGGCCTGGCGCAGCTGGCCGTCGAGCGCAACGCGGACTTCGACCCCGCGACCGCCCCGCTCGTCGAGGAGCGGTACGTCGTCGACCGCGCCGGCATCGTCTCGGTGACGATCACCGACCTCGGCACCGGGTGGAGCGTCACCCGCGCCCTCGGCGGCTGACCCGGGCGGGAACGCCGGACGGGCCGGACCCCGTGAGGAGTCCGGCCCGTCCGCGGTGCGAGCAGGTCAGAGGCGGTTGTCGCCCTTGCCCTCGTCCGTCCAGTCCTTGGCCGTCGACCAGGCGTCGTCACCGGCGGGGGCGGCGTCGTCGAGCGTCGAGCCGACGGTCGGGTCAACCTCGGGTGTGGTCGGCTCGAGGGGCTCGACCGTCGTCGTGGCCTCGATCGTCGACGGCTCGGCGTCGACGGCGTCGCTCACCTCGCGGACCTCACCGAGCGAGCGGGGCTCGTCGGCCGCGGTCGCCCACGGCGAGTCCGTGGAGCTCGCGGAGTCCGTGGAGCTCGCGGAGTCCGTGGCGGACGTGGTCGTCGTGGTCGTCGGGGTCGAGTCGGACGACCCGCCCGTCGCGGCGGCGACCTTCTCCTTGGCGGCCTCGGCGACGGCCGTGGCCTTCGCGGCGAGGCTGCTGTCGCGGCCGCTCGTCGGCGCGGTGTACGGGTCGCCGGCGGGAACGGCCCACGGGTCCTTCTTCGCGCCGCCCGACTTCTGGCGGGCCTGGTACGCGGCGAACCCGGCGAGGCCCAGGCCGACGAGCATCAGCAGCTTGCCGCCCTTCTTCTGCTTCTTGACCTTCCCGCCCTTGGCCGCGGCGAAGGCGGCCGGGGCGTGGTCGGCGAGCGAGTCACCGGCAGCGCGGGCGGCGGTGGCCGACGCGGCGAGCGCGGCGATGCCCTCGGCGACCTTCGGCAGGAGGTCCTCGACGAGCGCGTCGCGGCCCTGGTCGATCTTCGGGGCGAGCGCGAGGACGGCCGGGTCCTGCTTCGGGGCCTTCCCCTTCGCCTTCTTCGCGTCCTCGCGGGCGGCCTCGGCGGCCTTCGCGGCCTCCTTGCGGACCTTCTTCGCCTTTGCCCGGGCGACCTCGGCGTAGGCGTCCGAGTTCTTCCGCACGTCCTCGACCTTGGCGGCGCCGTCGGCAACCGCGTCGCGGGCCTTCTCCGTGGCGGTCTCGAGCGCCTCGACGGCGCGGTCCTTGATGAGCTCGGTCTTGCTCTTGCGACGGAACACGGTTCCTCCTGGTCGGTCGTGCAGCAGGTCTGTCCACCCCCATACAACACGGTTTGCCTCGAGCGCGACAGTCAGGGCGCGCCGCGTCGCACCGGTCGGTGGGCCCGGCCCGCCCGGACCCGCGTGCAAGGATGGACGGCATGAAGGCGACCCTGCACACGAACCACGGTGACATCACCCTCGTCCTCTTCCCCAACGAGGCGCCGAAGACCGTCGAGTCCTTCGTCGGCCTCGCCACGGGCGAGAAGGAGTACACGGACGACAAGGGGCGCACCAACCCGACCCCGTTCTACGACGGGCTGATCTTCCACCGGATCATCGACAACTTCATGATCCAGGGCGGCTGCCCGCTCGGTGCCGGCTACGGCGGCCCGGGCTACACCTTCGACGACGAGATCCACCCCGACCTGCAGTTCGACCGCCCGTTCCTCCTCGCGATGGCCAACGCCGGCAAGCGGATGGGCAAGGGCACGAACGGCTCGCAGTTCTTCATCACGACCGTCCCGACGCCGTTCCTCAACGGCAAGCACACGATCTTCGGCGAGGTCGCCGACGAGGCCTCCCGCCAGGTCGTCGCGAAGCTCGGCACGGTCGCGACCGACGGCAGCGACAAGCCGCTCGAGGACGTCGTCATCGAGCGCGTCACCATCGAGCGCGACTGACCCACGACGTGAGCACCACCCCCACGGGCACCCCGCCGGCCGGCGGGGTGCCCGTCTGTCCCCGTCACCCCGACCGGCCCTCGTACGTCCGCTGCCAGCGGTGCGGCCGCCCGACGTGCCCGGAGTGCCAGCGCACCGCGCCCGTCGGGTTCCAGTGCGTCGACTGCGTCCGGGAGGCCGCCAAGGGCCAGCGGGCCGAGGTGACGGTCCTCGGCGGTCGACGCCGACTCCAGCCGTGGGCGACGTGGGGCATCACCGCGGTCTGCGTCCTGCTGTGGCTGGCGCAGCTCGCCTCGCCCCGGGTGACGCTCGACCTCGCGTTCGCCCCGGCGCTCGGCGGGACCGAGCCGTGGCGTCTGGTGACGAGCGGCTTCGTCCACAGCACGGGTCCGACGGGCATCCTTCACATCGGGTTCAACCTCTTCGCCCTCGTCGCGATGGGCCGCTCGCTCGAGCCAGCCGTCGGCGCCGGGCGCTTCCTCGCGACCTTCCTCCTCAGCGTCGTCGGCGGCGCGCTCGGGTTCGCGCTGGCCCTCGGGGTCGACGGCCCGGAGGCGTGGACGCCCGTCGTCGGGGCGTCGGGGGGTGTCTTCGGGCTCTTCGCGGCCGTCGTCATCGTCGGTCGGCGCGCGGGGGTGGACGTCTCGGGGCTCATCGGCGTCATCGGGATCAACCTCGTCCTGGGCCTCGTCGTCGCCGGCATCGCGTGGCAGGCCCACCTCGGCGGCCTCGCCGTCGGGGCCCTGTGCGGCGGCGCGCTCGTCAGCGCGACGCGCCGGGACCGCCGGTGGGTCCAATGGGCCCTCCTCGGCGCGATCGCCGCCGCACTCCTGCTCGTGTGGGGTGCCCTCTACCTCGTGTGACCAGCGGAATCACACCGGTGTCATTCATCCCCAGGCGTGGAAAAGCCTGTGGACGATCGCGCTGACGGTGGATGGCAGCAGCGCGATCACGGTCGACGTCAACCGGCGGCGAGGACCCGAGCGACGCCGTCGGCATCACCGACGAGCGGGCTGAGCCCGTCCGACCGCCGCGTCGTCACCCGTGAGCGCGAGCCACTGCGCGAGGATCCGGTGGCCGCCCTCCGTGAGGACCGACTCGGGGTGGAACTGCACGCCGTGCAGCGGCAGGTCGCGGTGGTGGGCCGCCATGATGACGCCCGAGTCGGTCCACGCGTTGGGGACGAGCTCCGGCGTGACGGACTCCGGCTCGATCGTCAGCGAGTGGTACCGGGTGGCCGTGAATGGGCTGGGCAGCCCGGCGAGGACGCCCGTGTCGTCGTGCCGGACGCGTGAGGTCTTGCCGTGCAGCAGCTCCGGCGCCCGGCCGACGCGGCACCCCGTGACGACCCCGAGCGCCTGATGACCCAGGCACACGCCGAGCATCGGCTGGGCCCGCTGCGCGCACGCCTCGATCATCGCGATCGACACCCCGGCCTCCTCGGGGGTGCCCGGGCCGGGGGAGATCAGGACCCCGTCGAACTCGGCAGCGGCCTCGGGGGAGATCGCGTCGTTGCGCACGACGGTCGTCTCGGCGCCGAGCTGCTGGAGGTATCCGACGATCGTGAAGACGAAGCTGTCGTAGTTGTCGACGACGAGGACCCGGCTCATCGGGCCATCATCCCGCACCGGCGTCACGCGGCGATCGGCCCGTCCGGTCTCGGCGTCACCGCTCGGACCGGGCGTGGCGCAGCGTGCTCGAGCCGTCGTACGCCGGCAGGGTCGTCCGACCCTGCTGCTCGACGAGCCAGCCGAGCCCCACCTTCTCCACGTACTGCAGGTAGATCTGGACCTGCGGGTCCGCCGACAGCTCGGCCTCGAGCGTCGCGGGGTCGCCGGTCGCGGTCACCGTGAACGGCGGCGAGTAGACCCGGCCCTGGAGGATGAGGGTGTTGCCGACGCACCGGACGGCGCTCGTGCTGATGATCCGCTGGTCCATGACGGTCATGCCCGTCGCGCCGCCGCGCCACAGGGCGTTGACGACCGCCTGGACGTCCTGCTGGTGGACGACGACGTCGTCGACGCTCACGCCCTCGGGCAGGGCGTCAGCGGTGATGTCGGCGTCGTCGAGGGTGACCCGCAGGGCGTCGCCGGTGACCGGGGCGTACCCGGCGGCCGGCGCCAGACGGTCCGCGCGGGCGGTGTCCTCCTTCGCGCGGGTGCTGCCGCCCTTGTCCTGCGAGAGCGCGTCGACCTCGGCCCGCAGCTCGCCGACGCGGGCCGTGCGCTCGGCGTTGCGGGCGTCCTCGGCGCGGATGAGCTGGCTGACGTCCGTCACCTCGGCCCGCAGGTTCGTCCCGCGGGCGACCTGGCTCGTCGTCGCGAAGAGCAGACCGGCGAGCACCGCGACCACCGGTACGAGGGCCGACCACCGGCTGGGGCGCCGGGTGAGCCAGAGGGCCCTGGCGACCGATCGGAGGCGGGGGATGACGGGCACGCGTCTACGCTAGGCCACGACCAGCCCCGCCCGCGGGGACCCGAGACGAGGAAGGGCGCCGCACGTGGCCCACCCCCTGGACGAGACCTCCCCCCGCGACGACGCCTCCGACGAGCGCAGCGACGCCGCGGTGAGCGAGCGCGACGAGAAGACCGAGGTCCGGCGCGGCGCGAAGGTGACCATGGGCAACCCGTCGTGGTTCGTGCCGGTCATGGTCGGCCTCATGCTCGCCGGTCTGGCCTGGGTCGTGACGTTCTACGTGTCCGACCAGCGGTACCCGATCGAGAAGATCGGGCGCTGGAACCTCGGCGTCGGCTTCGGCCTCGTCCTCGCCGGGTTCGTCATGACGACCAGGTGGCGCTGAGCCTCCAGCCGTCGGGCCGGACCGCCACCGAGGCGGGCGCGGGTCCGGCCGTCGGGCTCGGGTCGGTCGGCAGGGGCGGCTCGGTCGAGGTCGGGCTGTCGGTCGGCGTCTTCGGGTCCTTGCCGTTGCCCTTGCCCTTGTCCTTGGGCGTGCCCGTGTCGGTCGGCTCGCTCGGCGTGCCCGTGTCGGTCGGCTCGCTCGGCGTGGGCGTCGGGGTCTCGCTCGGCGGGGGCGAGGTGACGGTCTTGTCCGGCGCCTTCGCGATGATGATGGCGACCACCTGGTCGTTGCGGATCGCCCCGGGAGCCGGGTTCTGCGTGATGACCGTTCCGGCCTCGGCCTCGTCCGTGGTCCGCTCGGTCACCTTCGGGTAGGGCAGACCGAGGTCGTCGATGATCTTCCGGGCCTCGTCCGTCGTCTTGCCCGTCAGGTCCGGCAGCCGCACCTTGCCCGACGAGTACGTGACGTCGACCTCCGTGCCCTTCTGCTGGTTCGTCAGGGCGCCGGGGTCGGTCGAGACGACCCGTCCCTGCGGCTGGTCGGCGGTGTCGACCGCCTCCCGGTCGCCGAGCTTGAGCCCCGCGTCCTCCAGCGCCTTCTTCGCCTCGCCGATCGTCATGCCCTCCAGGTCGGGCACCTGGGTCGATCCCGGCCCACCGGAGTACGTGAGCGTCACCAGGCCGTTGCGCTGGAGGATGCCCTCCTCGCCCTTCGAGGCCGGGTCCTGGCTGATGACCTGGCCCTTCGGCTTCTGGCTGTCGACCTCGCGCGCGGTCACCGTGAAGTCCTTGTCGAGGCGCTTCTTCGCGATGTCGATGTCGGTGCCGACGACGTTCGGGACCGGCAGCATCGCCCGGTACTCCCGGTTCTCCTGCCACTGGGAGTACGCGAACAGGCCCAGGAGCAGCGCGCCCAGGAGGGCGAGACCGACGAGGACCCACGCGAGCGCCCCGCCCCGCCGACGGTCCTTCGCCGCGGGGTAGGTGCTCGTCGACCACTCCTCGACCGGCGCGCGGCGGACAGGCTGCGTCGCGGGGTTGGGCGGGCCGACGAGCTGCTCCGTCGGCGCGGCCCCGCCGAGCACCTCCGTCGGCGCTGCGGTCGCCCCGGTCGCCGCCGCGACGGCCGGCGCCCCGATGAGGGCGGCCAGGCTCGCGCGCGCGGGGGCGCTGATCGGGCGGTGGGTGCGGACGCGCTCGAGGTCGGCGCGGAAGGTCTCGGCGTCGGGGTAGCGACGCGTCCGGTCCTTCTCGAGGGAGTGCGCGACGACCGCGTCCATGTCCGTGGGGAGCTCGCTCGCGAGCGTGCTCGGCACCGGCGGCGGCTTGCGGACGTGCTGGTAGGTCAGGGAGATCGGCTCGCCGACGAACGGCGTCCGCCCGGTGAGCAGCTCGAAGAGCAGGCAGCCGGCGGAGTAGACGTCCGAGCGGTGGTCGACGGTCTGGCCCTCGGCCTGCTCGGGGGAGATGTACTGCGCGGTGCCGACGACGGCCTGGGTCTGGGTCATCGTCGCCTGGGCGTCGGCGACCGCGCGCGCGATCCCGAAGTCCATCACCTTCACGGCGCCGTCCTCGGCGATCATGACGTTCCCGGGCTTGATGTCCCGGTGGACGATGCCCCGCTCGTGGCTGTAGGCGAGCGCGTCGAGCACCGACTCGACGACGACGCACGCGTCCTCGACGTCGAGCGACCCGGACTCGTTGAGGACCTCGCGCAGGGTCCGGCCCCGGACGTACTCCATGACGATGTAGGGGATGTCGACCCGGCCGCCGCCGGGCTCGGTCATCGAGTCCTCGCCCGAGTCGTAGACGGCGACGATCGAGGGGTGGTTGAGGCCGGCGACGGACTGCGCCTCGCGGCGGAAGCGGTGGAGGAACGAGGCGTCCCGGGCGTGGTCGCTCCGGAGGATCTTGACGGCCACGTCCCGGCCGAGCCGGGTGTCGTAGGCGCGGTGCACCTCGGCCATGCCGCCGCGGCCGATGAGGTCCCCCACCTCGTACCGGCCGCCGAGAAGACGGGGTGTCCTCACGATGCCCTCTCCTTCGTCCTCGTCGCATGCTCGCACGTCGTGGCCCCGGTGGCTGCCGCTGTCCGAGGCGCGTTCACAGTGCGGCCTCCATGACCTTCTTGCTGATGGGACCGGCCACCGTGCCGCCGTACGCCTCGCTGCCGGCGTTGCCGCCGGACTCGACGACGACGGCGACCGCGACCTTCGGGTCCTCCGCCGGCGCGTAGCCGATGAACCACGCGTGCGGCGGCTTGCCGGGGGCGTGCTGGGCGGTGCCCGTCTTCCCCGCGACGCTCACGCCCGGGATGCCCGCCGGCCCGCCCGTGCCGGAGCGGACGACGGCGGTCATCATCTCGCCGAGCTGGCTCGCGGCCCCCTCGTCCATCGCGCGGCCGAGCTCGTCCGGCTTCGTCTCGTCGATGACCGACAGGTCCGACCCGCGCACCGAGCGGACGAGGTAGGGCTTCATCACCGTGCCCTTGTTGCCGACGGCGGCGGCGACCATCGCCATCTCCAGCGGCGTGGCAGCGACGTCCTGCTGCCCGATCGCGCTCTTGGCCAGCCCGGGCGGGTCGACCTCGTCGGGGAACCTCGACGGGGCGACGGCCATCGGGATCGACATCTCCTGGCCGAAGCCGAACGCGCCCGCGGTGTCGCGCAGGCCGTCGGCGCCGATCTTCATCCCGAGCCAGCCGTACGCGGTGTTGCACGACTGCTCCAGCGCCGCCAGGAGGGAGACCGTCCCCGACGGGCCGCACGGGCCGGGGTGGCTGTTGGCGATCGTCGAGGTCGTCTGCGGGAGCTTGAGGACGGCCGGCCCGGGGATCTGGGAGTCCTTCGAGTACGTCCCGCCCTCGAGGGCGGCGGCGCTCGTGACGACCTTGAACGTCGAGCCCGGCGGGTACGTCCGGGAGATCGCCCGGTTGAGCATCGGCTGGTCCGCGTCGGTCGTCAGCCGCTCCCACGCGTCCTGCGCGCTGCTCAGGTCGTGCGTGGACAGCGTGTTCGGGTCGTACGTCGGGTTCGAGTACATCGCGAGGATGGCGCCGGTCTTCGGGTCCAGCGCGACGACCGCGCCCTTCTGGTTGCCCAGGCCCTCGCGGGCGGCCTGCTGCATCTTCGGGCGGATCGTCAGCGACAGGCTCGCGCCCCGGTTCCGCTTCCCCGTGAGGGCATCGGTGACCCGCCCGTAGAAGAGCTGGTCGGCCTTACCGGACAGCAGCGGGTCCGCCGCGCTCTCCAGGCCCGCCCCGTTGCCGTAGACGAAGGAGTTGTACCCGGTGACGGTCGCGTAGAGCTCGGGCTCGGTGTACACCCGCTTCCACCTGATCTCGTCCTTGGTGGGCACCGACCGGACGACGACCTTGCCGCCGACGAGGATCTTCCCGCGCTCCTTGTTGTACGAGGCGAGGATCGTCCGCCGGTTGTTCGGCTTCTCGTTGATCGCGCGGGCGTCGATCGCCGAGGTCCACGACGTCGCCCCGAGCAGCAGGGCGAACAGGAGCGAGGCGACGATGGCGACGTGCCGGATCGGGGGGTTCACGAGACGACCTCCGTCGGGTGGTCGGAGCGCACGGCCGGGATCGATCCAGGAGTCGGGGTGTCCTCGTCGACCTGCGGCAGCGGCCGGCGCGCATGGTCGGAGATGCGGAGCATGATCGCCGCGAGCGTCCAGTTCGTCAGGAGCGAGGACCCGCCGTAGGCCATGAACGGGAGGGTGAGGCCGGTCATCGGGATGACCCGGGTGACGCCGCCGACGGTGACGAAGACCTGCAGCGCGACGATGAACGCCAGACCCGCCGCGAGGAGCTTGCCGAAGCCGTCGCGCAGCCCGATCGCCGTGCGCATGCCGCGCTCGACGAGCAGGGCGTACAGGCAGAGGATCGCGAAGAGGCCGACGAGCCCGAGCTCCTCCCCGAGGGCGGGGAAGATCATGTCCGAGAACGGCAGGTAGTTGATGTCCGGGCGACCGCGGCCCAGCCCGGTGCCCATCATCCCGCCCGCGGCCATGCCCATGAGGCCCTTGGCGACCTGGTCGGACTGACCCGGGTCGAAGGGGTCGAGCCAGAGGGCGACGCGCTGCTGGAGGTGGCCGAAGAGCTGGTAGGCGACGTACGCCCCGCCCGCGGCGAGGGTGAGCCCGAGGACGATCCAGCTCACCCGCTCGGTGGCGATGTAGAGCATCGCGACGAACAGGCCGAAGAGGAGCAGCGAGGTGCCCAGGTCGGTCTGGAGGACGAGGACGCCGACCGACATCACCCAGGCGACGAGGATCGGCCCGAGGTCGCGGCCGCGGGGGAAGGTGATCCCGAGGACCTTCCGGCCGGCGATGGACAGGACGTCACGGGTCTGGACGAGGTAGCCGGCGAAGAAGATCGCCAGGACGATCTTCGTCAGCTCGGCGGGCTGGAAGGTGAACGGCCCGATGCCGATCCAGATGCGCGAGCCGTTGATCTCCCGGCCGATGACCGGCAGCAGCGGGAGCAGGAGCAGGCCGATGGCGGCCAGCCCGGCGGTGTACGTGTACCGGCGCAGCAGGCGGTGGTCGCGCAGGAGGACGAGGACGCCGATGGCGATGGCGACCCCGAGCGCGGAGAACCACAGCTGCTTGAGCGCCAGCCCGCTGATGACCTCGCGCCCGGCGGCGATGTCGAGCCGGTGGATCATGACGACGCCGAGCCCGTTGAGGAGGGTGACGATCGGGAGGATGAGCGGGTCGGCGTAGGAGGCCTTCCAGCGCAGCACGAGGTGGAAGGCGAGGGCGATCGCCAGGAGGATGCCGCCGTGGGTGAGCAGGTCCGCCGGGACGCTGCCGTGGGTGGCGAGCTCGACGTTGACGTACGCGAGGACGACGATCCCGACGGCGACGAGGAGGAGGACGAGCTCGGCCGTCCGCCCGCGCTTGGGGACGACGGAGGTGACGGCGGTCATCGGCTGCCCCCCGAGGGCTCGGCGCCGGAGGTCTTGGTACCCGACGTCTTCGTGCCGGACGTCGTGGAGGTCGACGTCGACGTGGGGCCCTCGACGCCGCACTCGTCGCCGTCGGCGCGGGCCTGCCGGCACTCGGCCGCGGTCCGCTCGAGCTGCTCGACGCGGGTGCGGGCCTGCTCGAGATCGACGACCTTCACGGTGTCCCTGATGCCCTCACGGTCGAACTCGGGCAGGTCGGCGAGGCGCACGTCGGTCTGCTCGATCGGGTCGGACAGGCTGACGGGCCCCAGGTCCATCGAGACGCCGCGGTAGACGGTGACGACCCCGTCCTGCTCGCCGAGGTAGTACTGGTCCTGGGTCCAGGAGTAGGCGGCCCATGTCGCGCCCGCAGCGACGAGCAGGACCGTGAGGACCGCGGCGAGCGTCGTGAGGAGGCGGCCGCGGGAGGAGTGCTCCTCGACGTCGGCGTCCTCCTCGAGCGGGACGGGCCGGAGCGCGGCGGCCTTCTGCGCAGGGGTGGGGGCGGCGGACTGCTGGGTGCCGCTGCGGCGCAGGCTCGCGGCGCCGACGACCTGGGGCTGGGTGGAGGGGCCCTGGGCGGGGTCGACGACGTCGGCGACGACGACGGTCACGTTGTCCGGGGCGCCGGCGCGCAGGGCGAGGGCGACGAGGCGGTCGGCGGCCTGACCGGGGTCGTCCGTCCCGCTCAGGACCTCCTCGATCGTGTCGTGCGCGACGAAGCCGCACAGGCCGTCGGAGCAGAGCATGTACCGGTCGCCGCGGCGGGCCTCGCGAATGCCGAGGTCGGGCTCGTCGCCCGGCTGGCCGGTGAGGACGCGGGTGACGACCGAGCGCTGCGGGTGGGTCGAGGCCTCGTCCTCGGTGATCCGGCCCTCGTCGACGAGGGTCTGGACGAGGGAGTGGTCCTTCGTGATCTGCTCGAAGCGTCCCTCGCGCAGGAGGTAGGCGCGCGAGTCGCCGATGTGGGCGAGGACGAGCTTGTTGCGCGCTCGCAGCAGGGCGGTGACGGTCGTGCCCATGCCGAGCAGCTCGGGCTCGCCGTCGACGATCCGCCCGATCCGCGCGTTGGCCTCGTGGATGACGCGGTCGAGGGCGTCGCTCGCCTCGCCGCTGGTGAGGGAGTCACCGTCGATGGCCGCCATTGCGGCGATCGCGGTCGAGCTCGCGAGGTCACCGCCGGCGTGGCCGCCCATCCCGTCGGCGACGACGAGCAGGTGGGGGCCGGCGTATCCGGAGTCCTGGTTGTCGGAGCGGACGAGACCGACGTCTGACCGTGCGGCGTAGCGGAAGGTCGTCGGCACGGTCACCTGCGCAGCTCGATGACGGTGCGGCCGATGCGGATCGACCCCCCGGGCGAGATCGGCGTCGGCTCGGTGATCGGGCGGTTGCCGACGAAGGTGCCGTTCGTCGATCCGAGGTCCTCGACGACCCAGCCCGAGCCGTCGTGGAAGACGCGGCAGTGGCGGCCGGAGGCGTAGTCGTCGTCGAGGACGAGCGCGCACTCGGGGTTGCGGCCGATGAGGGTGCCGCCGGGCTTCAGGCGCAGGGAGGTGCCCGCGAGGCCGCCAGCGGTGACGACGAGCGCGGCCGACTCGTTCTGGGTGCGCACGGGTCGCGGCAGGCGGCGCTTGGCGGGCTTGACCTTCGCGTCGCCGCGGTCCTTGGCGGTGCGGGCGACGACGCGGGTGCCGTACAGGTCGCCGCGCAGGATCGTCGCGAGGGAGAAGACGAAGAACCACAGCAGGGCGAGCAGCGCCAGCCGCATGACGAGCAGGGTGAGTTCACTCATGGGGGGTCCTCGTCCTCTTCGGGGGGCGACTCACCGGCGGCCGGCGCGGAAGGTCATCCGCGTCTTGCCGATGGTGATGGTGTCGCCGTCGTGGACGTGCTGGGAGGGGATCCGGTCGCCGTTGACGAAGGTCCCGTTGGTCGAGCCGAGGTCGCGGAGGGTGAACACGGAGCGGGGGCCGTCGGTCGTCGTGCGGATCTCGCAGTGCCGGCGGGAGATGGAGCCGTCGTCGAGGATGATGTCGGCGCTCTCGTCGCGCCCGAGGACGACGGTCGGGCCGAGCAGGGGGTAGCGGTCGCCGTCGATCTCGAGCCACGGGCGGTCCTTGGCGGACATGATCGGCGCCGGCTCGTCGTACGCGTCGTCCTCGTAGCGCTCGCCGTGGTCCTCGACGTACGGGTCGTTGGGATCGTCCGCGGAGGCCTCGGGTTGCTCGTCCCAGATGCCCGCGAAGGCGTCGTCGTTGCCGGGCTCGTCCTCGACGTCGGCGTGGTGGCGGGCCGGCGGGTTCTTGTCCGTCGAGGGGCGCACCCGGAACACGCCGGTCTCGAGCTCCTCCTCGCACGTGAGGTCGATCCGCAGCGGCCCGGGGATCTGGTAGGCCTGCGTCTCGGCGTGCTCCTGGGCGGAGGCGGCGACCTCGCGCTCGATGTCGTCCTCGTACCCGACGAGCTTGTCGTAGTCGGTCGGGGACAGCTCGACGGAGAAGTAGTTGGGGACGATCGTGCGGCCGCGGCCCAGCCGGGCGGCCCGGTCGTCCATCGCGCGGCGGACCGCAGAGGCGATCTCCACCGGCTCGACGCCGGAGCGGAACGCCTTGGCGAACGCGCCGTTGACGGCCCGCTCGAGGCGGCCCTCGAACTTGTCGAACATGCCCATGCTGATCCTCCCTCGCGCTGTCGTCGCCGGACTGGTGCGCCGGGAACGATACCGAAGCGGGGTGGACGGACTCTGGGAACGAGATGGCCCGCCGGTCGCCGGGGTGAACGGTCAGACCTTGCGGGGCCACCAGAAGCGTTCGCCCACGAGCCATGCGATGGCGGGGACGAGGACGGTGCGCACGAGCAGGGTGTCGAGGAGGACACCGACGCAGATGACGGTGCCGAGCTGGGCGAGGACGACCAGGGGCAGGACACCGAGGACGGCGAACACGGCGGCGAGCAGGATGCCCGCGCTCGTGATCACCCCGCCGGTCGCGGACAGGGCGCGGAGCATGCCCTCGCGGTGGCCGTGGCTGCGGGACTCCTCGAGCGCCCGGGTGACGAGGAAGATGTTGTAGTCGACGCCCAGCGCGACGAGGAAGAGGAACGCGAGCAGCGGGACGCTGTCGACGATCCCCGAGAACCCGAAGACGCGGGCGAAGATCCACCAGCTCGCCCCGAGTGCCGCGAGGTACGTCGCGACGACGGTGGCCACGAGGATCAGCGGGGCGGCGAGGGAGCGCAGGAGCAGGACGAGCGCCCCGAGGACGAGGGCGAGGATCAGGGGGAGGACGACGAGCCGGTCGCGCTGCGTGCCGTCGCCGGTGTCGAGGTCCTCCGCGGTGCTCCCCCCGACGTGGCTGCCCGGGTGGTCGGCGAGGGCGTTGCGCAGCCGGGTGACCGTCTCGGCCGCGGCGGGGGAGGACGGGTCGTCGTCGAGGACGACCTGGAGCTCGGTCACGCCGCCGCCCGAGGCCACAGGGGTGACCGACGAGACGCCCTCGACGTCCTTGATCGCAGCCGTGACCTCGCGGGCGTCGGCCGTCGTGACGACCGAGGCGGGGTCGGAGGCGCCGGCGGGGAAGTGCTCGGCGAGCCGGTCGGCGGCGACGAGGGCCTCGGGGCGGGCGAGGAACTGCTCGGAGCGGGGAAGGCCGAGCTTCGACCAGCCGAGGCCGGCGGCGAGGAGGACCAGCAGGAGCGTCGTCGCGGCGGCGAAGGCGCCGGGGCGGCCGCGGACGGCGGTGCCGACGCGGTGCCACAGCGATCGTCGGGTGTCGGCTCCCGGCTCGCCGTCGTGGGGGACACGGGGCCAGAAGATCCACCGGCCGAACAGGGAGAGCACGGCCGGCAGGACGATCAGGGCGAACACGGCCGCGACGACGATGCCGACGGCGCACGCGAGCCCGAGCCCGCGGGTCGTGGGGAAGACCGACAGCAAGAGGGTGAGGACGCCGACGACGACCGTGGTGGCGCTCGCGACGACGGCGTGCGCGGTGGCGCGGGTGGCCGTGGCGAGGGCGGCGCGGCGGCCGTCACCGGTCTCGGGGGCGTGGCGCAGCTCGTCGCGGTAGCGGGAGATGAGCAGGAGGGCGTAGTCCGTGCCGGCGCCGAAGACGAGGACGGAGAGGATGCCGGTCGTCGACTCGTCCCAGGGGATGCCGGTGGCGTCGAGGGTGTGGGTGGCCAGGACGGTGGCGAGCCGGTCGGCGACGCCGATGACGAGCAGGGGGATGACCCAGAGCACCGGGCTGCGGTAGGTGACGATGAGCAGGAACGCGACGACGAGGGCGGTCGCCAGGAGCAGACGGGTGTTCGCCCCGTCGAAGACCTTGGCGAGGTCGGTCTGGATACCGGCGGGGCCGGTGACCTCGGCGCGGATGCCGTCGGGGGTGCTCGTGGCGAGGTCGGCGCGGAGGGCCTCGACCTTCTCCTTCGTCTCCGACGCGTCCGCGGTGTCGATCGGGACGATGCCGATGGCCGCCTGGCCGTCCTCGCTGGGGATGACGGCCGGGGCGCCGCGCGTGGCGCCCTCCGGCAGGTACGGGGTGACGGCCTTGGCGAGCCCACCGAGGGTGGCTCGGTCGAGGCGTGAGCCGTCCTCGGTGGTGAACAGGACGATCGCGGTGGAGGAGTCCTTGTCGGGCAGGCGGTCGCGCAGCTGAGCGGCCTGCGCCGAGTCGGACCCTGCGGCGAGCTGCTCGACCGGGGTGGTCGTGTGCTCGGCCTCGCCGAGGCCGGCGATGAGGCCGACGCCGAGCAGCAGTCCGACGAGGGCGACGAGCCACCCCGTGCGGGCGGCGGTGATGAGGCGAGCCAAGGGTGCGGGCACGGTCGTAGACTCCTCGTATTCGCTCATTTTCTTACTCAAAAGGTGATTAAGTTCGTGAATGAATCTACGCAGGACGGTGTCCTCGCGTCCACTCGGGATGCAGGGTGAACCCTCCCGCGTCAGAGAGCCTCGCGGTGCTGCAGCGACTGACCCAGGTCGCGGCGTCGGTTAGACCTGCCGTGGCGAAGAAGGCCGGGTTGGGGCTGCACGAGCTGCGGGTGCTCGAGCTCATCTACGAGGAGCCGCGGACGCCGGGGGAACTGGCGAAGGAGCTCACGGTGACGTCGGCGGCCGTGTCGGGGATCGTCGACCGGCTTGCCGCGCGCGGGCACGTCGACCGACAGCCGCACCCGACGGACGGCCGGCGGACGGAGATCCACATCAGCGAGACGGGCAAGGCCGAGGTTGTCGCCCTGCTCCGACCGATGTTCGAGCGCCTCCGGACGATCGACGCCGAGCTGTCCGATGACGAGCGGGAGGTCGTCCTTCGGTACATGCGCTCGGCGACGGAGGCCTTCCGCCAGGTGCTCTGAGCCGCGGCCCGATCGTCACACCCGGGGCGCACCAGTGCCGACGGGGGTGGAACGACCCGCGGGAGTCCCCTTGGACGCGCTCAGCTTGCTCGCTGAAGAGCTGGGGCCCTGGTGAGCAAGACCGCGACCGCGACGCCTGCTGCGGTCGCACGGTAGGGGGTCCGTCAAGCCAGCCGCACGAGCTCGGGACGGCCTCGTTTGTGCCGGGGGGCTCCCATGCCGCACAATGGTTCGGCTCACGCGAGAGTGGCGGAACGGCAGACGCGCTGTCTTCAGGTGGCAGTGTCCTTACGGGCGTGGGGGTTCAAATCCCCCCTCTCGCACGCGGGGTGTTCACGAAGCTCCGGTCAGACGTTGGTCTGGCCGGAGCTTTGTCGTTGTGGGGTGGGGTGCGGGCTGGTTGGGCGTTGGCCCTAGGTGGTCCGGGGTCGCTGCGGCGGTTTGGGGGTGTGGCGACCGAGCCCGCGCCTTCCCGACTTGACGGGAGCGCCCGTCGCGAAAAATAATGCCGGTGGCAGGGGTTTGGACTAATCAGGGGGCAAGTAGAATGCAAATTCGGTCAGAACTTCGCTTCCCAGGTCCTGATGCACGGCGGAATGAAGTTCACCGGCGGTTCTTGGCGCACAGTCACGGCTTGGTGGTACAAGCACAATTAGCGATTCCCCGACACCCAGACTTATTCATGGGCCGGCGCTCACGCGCACTGGCGCTTCAACAACCATACCCACCGCGCGCGTCGCGTCTCCTCTTACAAGGAAATGTCTCCCGGGGACCTCATTCAGGTGGACGAGGAAGGAGACGGTATTATCAACCACTCCGCGATCGTCGTGAGGCGCACACCGTACAACATGTACTACGCCCAGCACACGCCGAACAGCCGGAACCGATCGTATCGCTACCGGAGGACACTCTACCCACACGGCCGATGGTACCTCTGGCACTACACGTACGGCTCGTGAGCGCCGCCCGGATCATCACGGTGATCATGTCAGCGCTGTCTCTGTCCGGGTGCGGCCTTCTCGGCCCGAAGGATGCTGGACCTCCGGAACCGACGGCCGAGCAACTTCGCACAGTCCTTGCCGAGCACGACGCGGAGAAGCTGGACGGGTTGCTGATACGCGATGGAAATGACGCCGCCAAAATTATCAAGGCAACCCGCAACTTTGAACCCGATGATTCCGCCGTTGTGCACGGCAGCGGTGATGGTGGCGGGCAGTGTGTGTGGATAACAGGCCGTGTCGGAAGAGCACACAAATACATCATGACCAAATTGGTCGCCACAGGTGAACGGGACGCCTCATGGAAGGTGGCCCCGGACTACCTGCCTTCGATGGCTGCGTCCCACGTGAACCCGTGCGACGGTGGCGTCCCGCCTGAAATGGCTGGCTACAAACGCCTCGCCTGATGCGTAGGCGGGGTTGGCGGGTGGGTCCGGGGCTGATCCGAGCCCACCCGCCAACCTAGGTCCCGATCGCTTGGCATCTAGGTGGTAGCGCGTGAACCGATATGAACGATCTGGGAGGTATTCATGCCCCGACGCTCGATTCCCACTACCATCGCACTCCTCGTCGTAGCCGTCGTAACCGGTTGCAGTACTGAGGGAGATGAACCCCCTGGTCGCGGGGCAACCTCCGTTCAATCCCATCGGAAACGTACCCAACAGCAGCCAAACAACCCCTACACCGCAAAGACCCTTCGGTCGGCTGTTCGTGCAGCTCAGGAATTCTCCGATCGCTACGCCTCCAACCGGTTCGATGAGGCGTATGACCTCATGTCCTCCCGGATGAGAAAACGGATCAGCGACCAGACGTACGAAGCTATACAGCGAGCGTGCTTCGTAGGCCAGGGGCCGCCTGTGAAGGTCGTCGGTGACCGTGTCGTGGGCGACACTGCGCACGTCAGATACACGATCGGGGGCGCTTTCGAGAGAGGGACACTGACCTACGAGGCGGGCGCGTGGTGGGTCGATCCGACCACAGAAGAAATGACTATGTCACCGACGGAACAAATCGAGCACTGTCGTCCCGACCTCGGCAACGACTGATCGGGTTTGCCAAGGTGCGAGCTTCGCGACCCGACCGGGTGTGGTTCGCCGACGACACCCAGCACCGCGCTGCGGGGGGGGGGGGGGACGGCGGAAGGTTGGGCCCCGAAGGTTCTCCGGGGCGA
>ERZ501047.239-NODE-239-length-19517-cov-5.371082_pt1 | contig 19517 bp, 18 predicted proteins | sample MGYA00510868_ERZ501047 | MGnify/ENA primary metagenome ERZ501047 (study PRJEB25958, sample SAMN03398593) | human skin metagenome | study: EMG produced TPA metagenomics assembly of the Human Skin Microbiome Metagenome (human skin metagenome) data set. | reverse complement strand
AGCTCGGCGGCGACCGTGGCGGCGACCAGCTGGCGCGCGGCGGGATGATCGTCCAGCCCCTCGAACAGCCGGTCCATCCAGCCGGGCACGTCGGTGGCGACGGCCGCCGGCGCGGCGGGCGTGGCCCACCCAGCGCGACAGGGCGTTGCGCAGGTCGGCGGCGTTGTCGGCACTCAGGTCGATCTCGTAAGTGACACCGTCGAGACCAAAGGTGACGGTCTCTGCCGCCTCCGACTGGTCGATGTCGTCGATAAGCATGATCTGGACACGCTGTGCCAAGGTTTGATCCTTCTCTACAGATTTTTAGCAGGGGTTTAGGGAAGTCAACGTGATCTCCCCAACTCACCATACAGGCGATAACTGGGATTGATGTGTCTGAGTGTGCGACCTTTTGCGCTGCCTGCGGAATTGCTGGATTCGGCGCGACAATCGCGGCTAGTCGAGCGGGTTATCGCCACCCGCGTGCTGCGCCGCGGCACGCTCGCGCTCTTTCTCCAGTCGCGCCATCGCCAACCGCTCGTTGCGGTCGCCTTCCAGCAGGCTTTTGATGACGACATAGAAGAGATAACAGATGCCGATCGACGGGAGCAGTGCCGCGGCATACGTCCAGAAATCAGGCATGGTCACCAGCCTCCGGCTTCAGGTGCGGGAAGAGCATCGTCTCACGCAGGCTCACGGAGCGAAATAGCGAGACGGTGCGGTCCAGGCCCAGGCCGATTCCCCCCATGGGCGGGGCGCCATACTCCAAGGCCCGCAGGAAATCCTCGTCCAATTGCATGGCTTCGGGGTCTCCCCCGGCCGCGCGCAGGGATTGTGCGGTGAGCACCTCGCGTTGGATAACCGGGTCGACCAACTCGGAGAAGCCGGTGCCGCGTTCCACGCCACCGATGATGAGGTCCCAGGCCTCGATCAGCCCGGGCTCGCGCCGGTGGGGCCGCGCCAGCGGCTGCGCCAGGGCGGGATAGTCACACAGGAAGGTGGGCTGCAGCAGGTGCGGCTCCACGAGTTCGGAAAGCAACTCAAGGAAGAGCTTGTCCTTCTCCAGCGCGGGGTCATAGGCGACCCCGTGGGCGTCGGCGAGGCGCCGCAGGGTGGCCACATCGGTGTCGATGGTGACCTCCTCGCCCACGGCCTCGCTCACCGCCGGATAGACCGGCAGCCAGCGCCATTCGCCATCGAGATCGACGCGCCCGCGCGGGGTGTCGATTTGCCGCGAACCCAGGGCGTCGGCGACCGCGAGGATGATCTGGCGGGTCAGTTCCGCGACCGTATGTTGATCGCCATAGGCCTCATACGCCTCGAGCATCGTGAACTCCGGCGAATGGGTGGCGTCCACGCCTTCATTGCGGAAGATCCGGCCCATCTCATAGACCCGGTCGACCCCGCCGACCACGGCCTTCTTCAGGTTGAGCTCCAGGGCAATGCGCAGCACCATCTCCTGATCGAAGGCGTTGAGGTGCGTGGTGAAGGGGCGGGCCTGGGCACCACCATGGATGAGCTGGAGGATCGGGGTCTCCACCTCCAGGAAGCCGTGCTCGGCGAGGGTGGCCCGGATGGCGTGCATGGTCGCCGCCTTGACCCGGACCATGTCGCGGGCCTCCTGGCGGACGATGAGATCGGCATACCGCTGGCGGACCCGGGTCTCTTCCGACAGGTCCTTGTGCAGCACCGGCAGCGGGCGCAGCGCCTTGGCGGCCATCCGCCACGAGGTGGCCATCACGGACAATTCGCCGCGCCGGGAGGAGATGACCCGGCCGGTGACGAAGACATGGTCGCCCAGGTCGACATCGGCCTTCCACGCCGCCAGGGACTCCTCGCCGACCTCGGCCAGGCTGAGCATGACCTGAAGGCGGGTTCCGATGCCCTCTTGCAGGGTGGCGAAAGCGAGCTTGCCGGTGTTGCGGGCAAAGACAATGCGGCCCGCGACCGTCACCACATCGTCGGTTTCGGCGCCGGTCTCCAGGTGACCCCACTGCTCGCGGACCTCCGCGAGGGTATGCGTGCGATCGCTCTGGACGGGATAGGCGTCGACCCCGGCGGCCAGCAACCGGTCGCGCTTGGCGCGCCGGATCCGCATCTGCTCGGTGAGTTCCACCTCGGGCAGGGCAGGCGTGGGCGCCGCGGTATCGGTTTGGGTCACTATTCGATGCTATCGCCGGGCCGGGGAGGCCCTCGAATCCGCCCGGTGATTCCGGCCCCGCCTTGCGCCGGCATAGTCACGGCAGGTCCACCACATGGCGCAGATAGCGCTGCGGTTGTGCCAGGAAGGCGCGGTAATTGTCTACCGATTCCAACTCGTCCCACTCCCGCGGTTGGATCCCGTTATCGGACAACTCCAGCAGCCGAGCCCCGGGGATGCTGGCCAACACCGGGGAGTGGGTAGCGATGAGCACCTGCGAGCGCCCATCTGCCCCCAGCGCATGCAGGGTGCCGACGAGCGCCAGCTGGGCGGAAAAGGACAGGCCAGCCTCCGGCTCGTCCAGGACGAAGAATCCCTCCCCGCGAAAGCGCCCGGTTCCGAGCATGGCCAGGAAACTCTCGCCGTGGCTGAGGGAGTGGAAGTCGGGATCCGGGCGGTATGCGGAGGTGCTCGGATTGGCCTGCAAATAGGTGAACAGCCCGTGCGTGGTCTCCGCCCGCAGGAAGTAGCCCCATTTGGACGCCCCGGCGCCGCGTTCCAGATGCAGCGCGTCGACCAGCGGCGATTCGCTGGGATAAGTGGCATGCCGGGCACCGGTCGACCCGCCCTCCCCGGGCAGGCCGTAGGCCATGGCGATCGCCTCGACGATCGTTGACTTTCCGGTGCCATTTTCGCCCACCAGGATGGTCAGCGGACCTAGCTCGAGACCCTCGGCGAGAAGCTGCCGGACGGCCGGCACGGTGGCCGGCCAGCGGTCCAGCGCCACCTCGTGGACATAGCGCTGCGCGACCCGGCGAACGGGGAGCGGTCGGAGCCAATCGGCCATACGGGCACGCTAGCCGCACCATCCGACAACCCTCCCCGGCCGCCGGTTGTCTCAGCTTAGCGGGACGCGGACCACCGCACCGGCGTCGGCGCAGACCGCGCAGGTCGTCACGTAGCCCTGACCATTGCGCACCGCCACCCCGTATGGCGCGGTCAGCCCCCCGGCCACCACCGGGTGGTTGGTCGCCCCGGGGGTCACCTTGACCAAGGCGCCGGTCGGCGGCTGGCCGGGGGGCTCGTTGAGCAGGCCGACCGAACTCAGCTCGACGGCATACAGGCTCTTGCCCGACCAGGCCAGGTCGGTGACATTGGTCAACCCGGTGGCATAGACGGTGGGCTGCTGGCCGGGGCGCATCCGATAGATTCGGGCTTCGCCGGTGGGGAACGGGAAACCGGTGAGCTCGCTGATGTAGAACGCCCCGTCCGGGCCGACGACAACATCGGTGGGCACGGACTGCATCGGCATCTGGCCCGGCGGCATGAACGGCGGCGTGGGCACCATTCGGATCGGCAGGGTGGCAACCACGGCCATCTTGCCGCCGCTGCGCACCGAGAAGATCGCGTTGGCGGCGGCATCGGCGACCAGATGCCGATCCCCCTGCTGCGCCAATCCGACCGGATTGCTGTCCAGGCCCTGTCCATCGAAGTCCCGCGCGGCCTCAAATGCGGCGATATCGGCGACCTGCGTGCGGTTCGAGCCGAAGACCCCCGAGATCACCGTGCCGAATTTGTGGCCGGCGGCAGGGAGTTGTTCGCGGACGGCCGGGTTGTTGCCCAGCCCCATGGTCATGGTGAACCGACCGCCGGCTGCGACCTGGATATCGGTCGGTCCGGTGGCGGACATCCCGCCGGCCCCGGCGAGCGAAGGCAGCCCGGAGAGCACCCGGGTCGCGGCGCCGCCGCGGATGCGGGTCACCGCGCCGGAGCGGCCGAAACAGGCCTCACCCTCCGGCCCGGTCACACAGGTGCCGGAGCCGCCTACTCCGGCTTCGGCGACATAGAGGGAACCGTCCGCTCCGAAGTTGAGGTGACGGGGGTTGTCCAGCCCGGAGGCAATGACCTCGGGACCGGCCTGCTGGGCGCTGGCCGCGGGTAGGCCGGCAGCCACCATCCCACCCACCCCGATCGTGGCCGCCAGTATGCGAGTTGCGGATTTCACCATCTGATTTCCCTCTCTGATTCGCGCGCGAAGCCGCGCGCACCCACCTTGGCAGGGGAAAGGCAGCCGCACCAGGGATTCGCCAAAGATGCCCGCCGGGTGGGATGGCGTCAGTCGGTTACCAGGTCCAGCGCGATATCCAGGATCGGCGCGGAATGGGTCAGCGCGCCCACGCTGACATAGTCCACGCCGGTCGCCGCATACTCGGCGGCGGTGGCCAGGGTGAGCCCGCCGGTGGCCTCGATCTCCGCGTCCGGGGCCTGCGTCCGGACCGCGGCCACCGTCTGGGCGAGCAGCGCCGGAGACATGTTGTCGCACATGATGAATCGCGCTCCGGCGGCCAGGGCCTCCTGCGCCTCCGCCAGCGTGGTGACCTCGACCTGGATCGGGATATCCGGGAAGCGCGCGCGGATGCGCGCATAGGCAGCACTGAGCGATCCCGCGGCGAGTTTGTGGTTGTCCTTGATCATCGCCACGTCATAGAGGCCCATGCGCTTGTTGGTCCCCCCACCGGCCCGGACGGCGTACTTCTCCAGCGCTCGCAAGCCGGGCGTGGTCTTGCGGGTGTCCAGCACGGTCGCGCCGCTGCCTGCCAGCGCCTCGGCCCACTGCCCGGTGGCGCTGGCCACCCCGGAGATCCGGGACAGGATGTTGAGCAGGGTGCGCTCGCCGGTGAGGATGGTGGCGGCCGGGCCGGTCAGCTCGGCCAACACCGTACCCCGCTCGACTCGATCACCTTCCTGGGCAACGAGTTTCACCGTCACGGGCGTGGCCTCGGCGATGGCGCCGACGCAGTCGAGCACCATCTCGATGATCGGTAGGCCAGCCACCACGCCGTCGGCGCGGGCGATTACCTGAGCGCGGGCCAGGGTGTCCGCGCCGATGGTCGCCGCGGAGGTGACATCCAGCCCGTGCAGTCCGCCGAGGTCCTCGATCAGAGCGGTCTCGACGACGCGGGTCGCGTCCTCGGTGGGGAAGTTCAGTTGGTCAGCCACGCTGCGAATCCTCCTGCGGCAGATAGGTCATGGTCATCGCGCCGTCGGTCACGCAGTGGTGCAGGTGGCCAGCCCAGGCGGCGTCATCGGGCTCGGGAAAGTCCAGTCGTTCATGCCCGCCGCGGGTCTCTGCGCGCGCATGCGCGGCCGCCGACAGCGCCAGGCCCAGATGGGCCAGGTTCGTGGTCTCCCAGGCGGGCGAGCCTGGGGTCGCCTCTGGGGCGGCGGCGAGCAGCTGGCACAGGCGCCGGTGGGCCTCTTGGGTGGACTCGGCAGTGCGGACTACTCCCGACCCCTGGGTCATCGCCCGCTGCAACGCGATCCGGTCCTGCGCGGCGAGCAACCCCGAATCTCCTTGCTCGGCACTGGTATCCGGGCGGGGCAGCTCGCCCGCGGCGATTCGGGCCACGATGTCCTCGGCGATCCGGTGGGCGAACACCAGACCCTCGAGGAGAGAGTTGGAGGCGAGCCGGTTGGCACCGTGGACGCCGGTGCATGCGGTCTCCCCGCAGGCATACAGGCCGGCCAGGGTGCTGCGGCCGCGCAGGTCCGTCCATACCCCGCCGGAGGCATAGTGCTGAGCGGGGGCGACCGGAATGAGTTGGGTTGCCGGATCGCAGCCCAGTTCCCGGCAGCGGGCCACAATTGAGGGGAAACGCTGCTCCAGGAAGTCCGCACCCAGGTGGCGCGCGTCCAGCCATACGTGCTCGGCTCCGGTCTGCCGCATCCGGGCGACGATGGCCCGGGCGACCACATCCCGGGGCGCCAGATCGGCCATCGGATGTACCGACTGCATGAAGCGCACCCCGGCGCCGTCAACGAGGAAGGCGCCCTCGCCGCGCACGGCCTCGGAGATCAGCGGCTGCTGCCCGGTCGATCCCTCCCCCAGATACATCACGGTGGGATGGAATTGCACGAACTCCAGGTCCGCGAGCCGGGCGCCGGCGCGCAGGGCGGCCGCCATACCGTCGCCGGTGGCGACCGAGGGATTCGTTGTGGCGGAATAGATCTGGCCTAGGCCGCCGGTGGCCAGGACCACCGCCCGGGCGTATGCCGATCCCACCCCGTCGTGCTGACCCTCGCCGAGCACGTGCAGGGTCACCCCGCATACCCGGTCGCTGGCGTCGGAGAGCAGATCGACCACCAGGGCGTGTTCGATGACCTCGATGCCCGGATCGGTGCGCACCCGATCCAGGGCCGCGATCAGGGCGCGGGAAATCTCCGCGCCGGTGGCGTCGCCGCCGGCGTGCGCGATGCGATCGCGGTGGTGTCCGCCCTCTCGGGTGAGCAGGATGTCGCCATCGGGCGCGCGATCGAAATTCGTCCCCAGCGCGACCAGTTCGCGCACCCGCAGCGGGCCTTCGGTGACGAGCGCCGCCACCGCCGCCTCGTCACACAGGCCGACGCCGGCGACCAGGGTGTCCTCTAGGTGCTCCTGCGGTGAGTCCTCGGGATCGAGGGCCGCGGCGATCCCGCCCTGGGCCCACTGGGTGGACCCAGCCGACAACACGGTCTTGGTGACCAAGAGCACCTTGTCGACATGCTCGCGCAGGCGCAGCGCGCAGGTGAGCCCGGCGATGCCGGAACCCACCACGATGACATCGGCGTCGCTGCGCCAGCCGGGACGGCCGGCGGACAAGAAGCGCGGAAGCTGCACTGATTCCACGGTCATATCAAATCCCCTGTCTTGGATTGCCGCTCGTCAGCTCACCGGGGCTGGGCCGAGATCATCAGGATTGGCGAAGACCTCGCGCGCCCCGCCGCCGGGCCCGACATGCACCGGCGTGTTGTCGATGAGCCGCGTGGTGCCGACCCGGCCGGCCACGGCCAGCAGCGCCTCGCCGCGATACCACTCCGGGACATCCCTCAGCGTCGTGGGATGGACCAGTACGAGGTAGTCGACGAGCACCAGCGGCTCGGCCACCAACACCGCGCGCGCCGCCCGGCGCACCGCGGACGGGCCTTCGGCGGCAGCATCCGCCCCGGCCCGTAACGCCCGGGACAGGCTGAGCGCCGCGTCTCGGTCGCTGTGGGTCAGATAGGTATTGCGGCTGGACATGGCCAGCCCATCGGGCTCGCGGACGGTGGGCACGGAGATGACCCGGGCCGGGAAGTCCAGATCGCGCACCATCCGCCGGATCAGCAGTAGTTGCTGAGCATCCTTCTGCCCGAAGAGGAAATGCGTCCCACCGGTCAAGTGCATGAGCTTGGCGACCACGGTGAGCATGCCGTCGAAGTGCCCCGGGCGGGACTGCCCTTCCAAGACATCTCCCAGCGGTCCGGCGGAGATCCGCACTCCTGGGTCCCCGTCGGGATAAACCACATCCGGGGTCGGCGCGAAGACGAGGTCGGCCCCGCTGTCCTGGCAGATCTGCATATCCGCGTCGAAGGTCCGCGGATAGCGGGAGAGGTCTTCCTTGGGCCCGAACTGCAGGGGGTTGAGGAAGATCGTGACCAACACATGGTCGGCGCTACGGCGTGCCTCACGGATCAGCGTGGCGTGCCCGTCGTGCAGCGCGCCCATGGTCATGACCACGGCAATCCGATTGCCGGACAAGGCATCACGGGCGGCGCGCAGCTCCTCGCGAGTGCGTGCCACCGGGATGTGGTGGTGATCGGTCACGGGCTCTCCTGGCTCGGATCGAGAAGGGCGCGAATGGTGTGTGCCCGATCTTCGCTGAGTCGGCCGGCGCGCGCCGCCCGGTCCACGCTCGCGGCGGCCAGCGCTCGGTAGGATTGCGCCACGTCCGGCGATTGCGTGCTCAGTTCGGTCAGGTGCTCGGCGACCGTGCCCGCGTCACCGCGCGCGACCGGCCCGGTGAGCGCGGCGTCTCCGGCGCGCAAGGCGTTGTCGAGGGCGGCCGAGAGCAGCGGCCGCAGCAGACGATCGGTGTCGCTCACCCCGGCGCCGCGCAGGATCTGGGCCGCCTGGGCGACCAGGGTGACCAGGTGGTTCGACCCATGCGCCAGGCCCAGGTGGTAGCGGGTTCGGTCGAACTCGTCCACGAGCACCGGCTCGCCACCCATCTCCATGACGAGTGCCTGCGCCGCGGCCACCAGCCCGGGCGGCGCGGTCACCCCAAAACAGCAGTCCCGCAGGCGCGCCAGATCCATCGCGGTGCCCGTGAAGCTCATCGCGGGATGGACGGCCATCCCGCCGACCCCGAGGTCGATGGCCGGTGCCAGCGGGGCGAGCCCCGCCCGTCCGCAGGTATGCAGTGCGAGTTGCCCGGGGCGCCATACGGCCGTGGCGGCCAGGCCGCTCACCACGCTGTCCAAGGCGTCGTCGGGGACGGTGAGCAAGACGAGGTCCGAGGCGGCGACCACTTCATCGACGGGCAGCACCGGGACATCCGGGAGCAGGGCCGCGACGCGCGCCAGGGAGGCATCGGAGACCGCACTCGCCGCGACGATGAGATGGCCGGCCGCGGCCAGCGCCGCACCGAGAACCGCACCAACCTTGCCGGCCCCGACCACGCCGACACGCAGGCGCCCGGGCGGCAGCGGCGGCATCGTCACCGGCACATCCTCCCATTACGGTGGCGCCATGACCGGCCCCTACTCCGCCCCGCAGCCGTGGGAGCAGGCGTGGGCGGCCGCGCTTTATGGCCCCGCGGGGTTCTACCGCCAGAGCGCGCCAGCGGGGCATTTCACCACCTCGGCGCATGGCAGCCCGGGTGTTCACTTCGCGCGCGCCCTGATCGCGCTGGGGCAGCGGGAGGGCCTGGAGACTGTGGTGGACTTCGGCGCGGGGCGTGGCGAGTTGCTGGAACAGCTTGCCGCGCAATCGGATTCGCTGCACCTGGTCGGAATGGACGTCGTCGCCCGGCCCGCCGACCTATCGGCGCGCTGCGGGTGGCTGCAGTCGCCCGGTGGCGCCCGGGTGCCCGATTTGAGCCGGTATGGCGCGGCCCTGGTCGTCGCCAACGAATGGCTGGACGTGGTGCCGTGCCCGGTTGTGGAACTGCATACCGACGGCTCGGCGCGCTATGTCCTCGTGGACGAGGTCGGTCGCGAAGAGCTCGGAGCAGTGGTTGACGGCGCCGACGCCGAGTGGTTGAGCCGCTGGTGGCCGTTGTCCGGACCGCCCGCGGGGGTTCGGGCAGAGGTGGGCCGCACCCGCGATGAGGCGTACGCCGCCCTGGTCGCCGCCAGTGCCCCCGGCTCCCTTGTCGTTGCCATCGACTACGGCCATCTGCACCAGATCGAGAAAATGTCTGCGTCCCGCCCCCCGGCCGGCACCCTGGTGGGCTATCGCGGCGGAGCCCAAGTGCCGCCGGTGCCGGATGGCTCGTGCGACCTGACCGCCCATGTCGCGATGGACTCCCTGGCCGCCGATCGCCTCATCCCTCAACGGATCGCCTTGCGCGAGTTGGGGATCCGGGGGGAGCTACCGGCATACGAGCAGGGACGGCAGGACCCGGCGGGCTATCTGGCGGCGCTGGCGGACGCCAGCGCCCAGGCCGCGCTGACCGGGCCCGGCCTGGGCGACTTCTGGTGGGCCCTGAGGCGGGTACCGACCTAGCGCGTCAGCACGCGCTGGTGTCGATGACCGGATACTCCGGCGGCAGCGCGCTGGAGCCGTTCCAGGTATTGCCCTGCGCAGTCCAATAGGACTTCACGCTGGGAGACAACCAGATTCGCGGCATCGTGTTGCCGATGAAGACCCCCTCGGCGACCGCGCCGACGCCCAGCGCCTTGCCATTGCCCACCGGTGCCGAGGTGACATTGCAGCGCAGCACCGAGCCGATGCTGCTGCTGGCCCGAGAGGGCTGCGACATCTTGGCGTCCTTGAGCCGCAAGCCCATCCCGTAGACCCGGTAGTTGATCACGGTGTTGTACTCCCACCGGTTGCCCCAGCCGGCCATCTGCTCGTTGAGGCCGATGGCGACATTGCTCACCCGGTTGTGGTGGATGCGGTTCCAGCTCGAGTCCACATCGGTGTTGATGCCGCGCCCGTCCCCGGGCAGATCGTGGACGGTGTTCTCGTAGACCTCGTTGTAGTCCGCGGCGCTGCCGAAACGGATCCCCTCCTGCATATAGTGCGCGGCCTGGGAGATCGCGATATCGGAGACGTCATTGTGGTGCACCTTCCACCCGGTGGCGAAGGTCATGATCCAGATGCCCGGCCCGATGCCGCACGGGATCTCGCGGATGGTGTTGCCGCTGATCTCGCCATTGCTGGCCAGCGTCCCGTAGATCCCCCGCCCGGTGAACAGGTTGTTACGGATCGTCACGCCCTCGACCGGGTCAAGGTCTTCGCTGCCAGTCACCCGGCGCAAGAACGGAATCAGCTCGGTCCGCGCCGCGGTCGGGTCGTAGCTCCCGTGACCCGGGGCCGCCCGGCGGGCCGTCCAGTTGCCGGCGTTGACGTACTTGGTGAGCCAGTCGTATGCCTGGGTGGCCCGCTGTCCGGCCATCCAGATCCCGTTGTGGATGGTCAGGCCCTCGATCGTCCAGTGGTCCGCGCCATTGGCGATCGTGACGGTCCGATCACGAGCCGGCGAGCTACTGGTGCAGGACGCCGTGGGCACCGGCCGGGTGAGAGTCACCGGGCCATTGCCCGCCGGCTGCAGGACGATCGGCGCATTGGGCAGCCCGGAGTTGCGGATCATGATCGTTCCGGACTGGGTGTAGGTGCCGGCATACAGGCGAATGGCGGTGCCCGGCTCGGCGAGGTCGACGGCCGCCTGCACGGTCCGCTTCGGCGCGGCCGCGGTGCCCGGGTTGCCGTCGGAGCCGGTGGGGCTGACGTAGATGGCCTTGGTCGGCGGCTGGGTCGTCGGGCTCGTGCGGACCGTGAGCGTGGCGGCCGGGGACGCATTGCCCGCCTGGTCCTTGGCGATCACCGTGGCCGGGTATGCGGTGTCCGCCGCCAACTCGGTGAAGGTCGCCGTCGTCGTCTTCACGGTCCTGGTCACGCCGCCGAGGGTGACCACATAGGCGGTGACCCCGACGTTGTCGCTGCTCGGCGACCAGGACAGCGTGGCCGAATTCGTGGTGACGCTGGCGCGCAGGCCGCTCGGCGCGGTCGGCGGCTGGGTCTCGCTCGGTGCGAGGGTGGTGAAGGTGACCGTGGCCGACGGCGAGGCGATGCCGGTTCCGTCCATGGCGACCACGGTGGCGGTGTATGTGGTGGCGGCCCGCAGCGAGCCCAGCCAGGTCGAGGTGCGGCCGGTTTCCTTGACCTGCCCGGCGAGGCTGATCCGGTAGCGGGCGGCGCCAGCGGAGGCGGCCCAGGTGAGGGTCACGCCATACGCGCCGGGAGCGGCGACCAGGTCGGTGGGCGCGGCGGGCGCGGCGTTCTCCGTCATACCCAGCCGGCCGGTAGTCGCGGTCGCGGCGTCGGCCGGGGCCAGCACTCCTGCGCCGGTCAGCGCCGCAGCGAGCGCCAGGGTGGCCGTGAGGGTGCGACGGGGGGCGGCGAAACCGCCTGCCGCAGTAGGGCGGACGAAGGGCTGGGGGATGCGCGGCATACCGGGACTCCTGCAGCGGTCGCGCGCGGGGCCCGCGGACCGCCCGTGACGTGGGGGGCGGGGGCCGGCTCGCCTACGACAGACGGCCGGGCGGACGTCAACCTAGTGGACAGCCGGCCGGGTCCAAAAGCCCCCTCATCAGGTGAGCATGCGCGTCCACCAGGGGCCGGCCCCGGTGAATTGGCGTGGGCGCCTCAGCCGACGATGAGGTGCTGGAAGCCCCGGAGCACGAAGGTGCCCCGCCCAGTGGCGTCCACCAGTTCCAACTCCGGGCGACGAGTGAGCAACTGCCGCAAGGAGATCTGCATCTCCAGCCGGGCTAGGGGCGCCCCCAGGCAGAAGTGGATGCCCAGGCCGAAGGCCAGGTGTGGGTTGGGCTCGCGGGCCGGGTCGAAGCGGTCCGGGTCGGCAAAGACGGCGGGATCCCGGTTGGCCGCCCCGAGCAGCGCGATCGCCTTCTGCCCCTGGGCGATCTGCACGCCGTCCAGGTCCACATCCTGGGTGGCGGTGCGCTCGAAGAGATGCAGGGGGCTGTCGTGGCGCAGGAACTCCTCCACGGCCCGCTCGATAGCCATCGGGTCCTGCGCGTCGATGGCCGGGCGGCCGCTGGTCAGCCAGCTGTGCAGACCATTGCCGAAGCCATTGACGCTCGCCTCGTGTCCGGCGTTGAGCAAGAGCACCGCGGTCGCGATCAGCTCGTGCTCGTTGAGCTTGTCGCTGCCGTCGCGTGCCTGCACCAGGTCGGTGAGCAAATCCGCCCCTGGGCGCTGCGCCCGGTCGGCCGCGAGTTCGTGCACATATGCCGCGAACTCCGCCGACGCCGTACGCGCTTGGTCCTGCTCGGCCGGGGTGGGGTCGACCTCATACATCTTGACGATCGCCTGGCTCCACGGCCGCAGCAGATGCCGGTCGGCCTCGGGGACCCCGAGCAGCTCCGCGATCACCAGGACCGGCAGCGGCTCGGCGAGTTCCTCGATGACGTCGAAGCTGTCCCGGCCGTCGGTGGCATCCAGCAGCCCGGCCGCCAGCTCCTCGATGCGCGGCGCCAGCCGGGCGACGTGTCCGCGGCCGAAAGCACCGGCGACCAGGCGGCGCAGCCGGGTGTGCTTCGGCGGCTCGGAGTCGAGGATGGAGTCGGCGTGCAACCAGTTGAAGGTCTGCCAGTCCGCGATGGGCTCCCGGCCGGCAAAGATGCGCCCCAGGCGCCGATCCCGCAAGACCGCGCTGACCGCGGCGTGCGAGGTGGCGACATACGCCTCGATGCCGGAGTGCCACGCCAGCGGCGCCTGCTCGCGGGCCCGGGCCAGTCCGGGATACGGATCGGCGATGAACCCGGGGTCGGCGAAGGGCAGGTCGGCGGCGGCGTCGTAGGCGGTAGGCGAGCTGGTCACGGGGGTCAAGTCTGACGCACCCGGCCGCCTGCGGCGCACGGGCCTAGCCGTCGATGACGACCGAGGCGACCGCGTAGGAGTATTCGTCGTCGATGGCGTTGGCGATCGGATCGACCGAGACGCGGTTGGGATAGGCCTGCCCCGCCGGCCAGTCGACCTGGGGCGGGTTGTCACTCGGGCGTCGGGTGGCGGCGATGATGTCATCAAGGGTGAGATCGGCATACGACAGGTTGGGGATCGGCTCGCCTTTGCGACCCGAGCGGCCGTCCTGCGCAAAGACCACGGAGACGACCTTGCCCGCGCGCACCGTGACGGTGAGCGGTTCGCCAGCCAGGGGGCCGAAGCTGGAGATCGTCAGTTGGTAGTGGTAGTCCGGATGCGGGAAGTGCGTGGGCCGCTTCGGCGTCGCCGGCGGTGCCGGTGTGTCCGTGGTCGATGTGCCGGTGGTCGATGTGCTGGTAGTCGGTGGAGTTGTGGTCGACGTGGCGCCGCCACCGGGTGCCCCAGCCACCTGCGCGCCGCAGCCACCGAGCGCAGGGACGCCGAGTAGCAGGGCGCCGACCAGGACCGGCTTCGCGAGTCGCGAACTCGTGCGAAATCGGGTGTCCATTGGCGTAAGACGCCCGCCGCCCCCCCGCGCGTTCCCGCCGGGCTGCCGCCGGTCGCACCCGGGGACCTAGAGTGGCGCGGGTGAGCACCTCAGCGGACGGGCGGGAACTGACCGTCGGCGTGGGCGCCGGCGGCCTGGCGAGCGCCGACATGGTGCTCAACATCGGCCCGCAGCATCCGGCGACCCACGGCGTACTGCGTCTGCGGATCGTGCTGGACGGCGAGCGGATCGTCACCGCCGACCCCATCGTCGGGTACATGCACCGGGGCGCGGAAAAGCTTTTTGAGGTCCGCGACTACCGCCAGATCCTGGTGCTGGCCAACCGGCACGACTGGCTCTCCGCCTTCGCCAACGAACTCGGCGTGGTCCTCGGCGTGGAGTCCATGCTCGGGATGGAGGTGCCCGAGCGCGCGGTTTGGGCGCGCACCCTGCTCGCCGAGCTCAACCGGGTCCTCAATCACCTGATGTTCCTCGGCAGCTATCCGCTGGAGTTGGGCGCGATCACCCCGATCTTCTATGCCTTCCGCGAGCGCGAGGAGCTCCAGGCGGTGATGGAGGAGGTCTCCGGGGGTCGGATGCATTACATGTTCAACCGGGTCGGCGGCCTCAAGGAGGATCTGCCGGCGGGCTGGCTGGATCGGGCCAGCACCGCCGTGAGCGCCGTGCGCCGGCGCCTGCCGGACCTGGAATCCATGCTCGTCGGCAACGAGATCCTTGCCGCCCGGACCCGCGGGGTCGGCGTGCTCCCCCGGGAGCTGGCCACGGCATACGGGGTCTCCGGGCCGATCGCGCGCGCCAGCGGACTCGACATCGACCTGCGCCGTGACGCTCCCTACCTGGCGTATGGCGAGTTGTTCGCCCCCGGTGGCCCGGGCCGCGTGGTCACCCGCACCGAGGGCGATTGCCTGGCCCGGCTCGAGGTGCTCCTGGAGCAGGTCCACGTCAGCCTCGATCTCGCCGAGGCCGCCATCGACCGCCTCGGTTCGCTGGCCCAGGGACCGGTCAATGTGAAGCTGCCCAAGGTGCTCAAGGTGCCCGAGGGCGATCTCTACACCGCGACCGAAAACCCCTTGGGCTTCAACGGGTATTACCTGGTCTCGCGGGGGGAGAAGACCCCATACCGGCTCAAGCTGCGCTCGGCCTCGTTCAACAACGTCCAGGTGCTCTCCGAATTGCTGCCCGGCTGCCTGATCGCCGACATGGTGGCCATCCTCGGCTCGATGTTCTTCGTCGTCGGGGATGTGGACAAGTGAGCAGCCATGATCCGGCGTGCTTTCATGCGCCGCTGGAGGAGCAGATCCGCACCTTCATCGACGACCATCGCGCCCTGCTGGGCGCCAGCCTGGACGGGCTGACCGAGGACGAGGCCCGTGCCCGCCTGGTGCCCTCGCTGACCACCCTGCTCGGCCTGGTGAAGCATGCGACCTTCGTGGAGCAGGTGTGGTTCGACGAGGCGGTGACCGGTCGCCCACGGGCGCAGATCGGCATACCGGAGACGGTGGATGAGTCGTTCGCGCTGACCGAGCAGGACACCATCGCGTCCGTCCAGGCCCGGTATGCGGCGGTCTGCGCCGCGTCGCGCGCGGCCATCGCCGGCCTGACCCTGGACAGCATCGTCACCGGCAACCGGCGCGGTCCGCTGCCGCTGCGGTGGGTGCTGCTGCATGTCGAGCGCGAACTGGCCCAACACTGCGGTCACGCGGACATCCTGCGCGAGCAACTCCTCGCCGCCCGCGGCTAAGCGGGCTGGGTCGCGCGACTCGCTCAGGCCTCCCGGCCGCCCTCGGTATCCGGATCGCGCGGCGGGATGCGGCACCAGTGCTGGGCAACCAACCCCGCGGCGCTCACGAGCCCGGCCGCCAGTACCGCGAGCGTGAAGCGCCCGGTCAGCCCCTGCACCACCCGCAGGTCCCGGTCGGGCAGGACCGCTAGCAACTGCCCCAGATAGAGCCCGCCGACCGCGGCGCCGGTGACCGCCGCCGCCTGCGCCAAGGCCAGCGTGCGCGCGGCGCGGATCGCCGACAGATCTGCCCCGCGGCCCCGCTGGTAGCTGCGCACGGCATACCCGAAGCGCAGCACCAGCCCGGCAATCACCAGCAGGAGCACCAGCGTCAGCCACGGCACTGCCGGCGGGAAGCCCCCGCCCTCCATCCAGCGCCGGGTGAGCAGCGCGGAGAGAAAAGTCACCAGCGCAGCCGTGATCACCGGAACCCGCCAATGCAGACCGCCGGTGCCATCGGTCATTGGTCGTCCTCCGGCCAGTCCGGCCCGGGACGTATGTCGTCCGCCGCTAGCCCCGCGACGTGCTCGGCGAGCGGCACCACCTGCGTGCCGAGCCGGATGCGGGCGTGCGGATCCGCGTCATACCAGGGCAGGCAGACGAAGGCGCGCTCGCCGGCGCGCGGATGCGGTAGTTGCGTGGCGGGGTCGCTGCTGCAGACTTCGTCGGCCGCGCCCGGCCGGCCGTACTGGATGAGGTCGAGGTCGAGGGTGCGTTCGCCCCAGCGCACGGTGCGGGTGCGGCCGTGGCGGGCCTCGATGCGGTGCAGGGCGGCGAGCAGGTCCGCGGGCGGCAGCGCGCAGTCCGCCGTCACCACGGCATTGAGATAGTCGGCCTGCTCCGGCCCACCGACCGGGTCGGTCTCGATAATCCGCGAGCGGGCAGTCACGCTCACTCCCGGTATGGCGGCCAGCTCCCCCACCGCGTCGGCCAGCGTCCGCGCGCGCTCGCCGAGGTTGCTGCCCAGGGCGATGACCACCGGGACGGCCGGCTCCCGGACCACGGTGACAGCCACATCGGCGAACTCGTGCGGGATGGGGGCGCCCGGCTTGTGCACGGTCACGGTCGCGCGGCGCACCCCGGGCATCGCCACGCAGTCATCGGCGATCGCCTCCGCCAGCGCCTCGATCAGGTCGTATGCCGGCCCGGTGATCCGCGCCATCGCCCGCTCGGCGACCACGCCGTAATGGACCGTGTCGGCCAGCTCGTCGCTGCGGCCGGCGGCGCGCAGATCGGCCTCCAGGACCACATCGACGAGGAAGACCTGGCCCTCGCGCTTCTCGAATTCAAAGACCCCATGGAATCCCCTGCCGCGCAAGCCAGTCAGCGTGATCCGGTCGGTCATGACCGGTCTCCGTCGGAGGTTACGCCGCTCGGCCCCGCCGCGAGCCCACCGTCGGCAGTGCGCAGCGCGGACCAGACATCGAGGGCATCGACAGAGGCGGTCACATCGTGCACCCGCACCGCCCAGGCACCCCCGTCGGCCGCGCACACCGTGGTCACCGCGGTGGCCACATCGCGCTCGTGCGGTGCCCGCAGGCTGCGCTCATCTCGACCGACCAGCCCGAGGAAGCGTTTGCGCGAGGCCCCGACGAGCACCCGGTGGCCAAGCCCGGTGAGCGTGGGCAGGGCGCGCAGCAGGGCCCAGTTGTGTTCGGCGGTCTTGGCAAAGCCCAGCCCCGGATCCAGGATGATGTCGTCCGCCGCGATCCCGGCGCCGACCAGAGCGTCAACACGGGCGGTGAGCTCACGGCATACGTCGGCAACGACGTCGGAGTAGATCGCCCGCTCCTGCATATCGGCGCTGTGCCCGCGCCAGTGCATGGCAACGAAGGGCACCCCGGCATCGGCGACCACCGACACCATCGCCGGGTCGGCAAGCCCACCCGAGACGTCGTTGACGATGCTCGCCCCGGCGGCCAATGCGGCGGCGGCGACCTCGGCGCGCATGGTGTCGACCGAGACGGCGACCCCGGCATCGGTCAGGGCCTGGACTACCGGGACCACCCTGCGCAACTCCTCCGCGACGTCGGGCCGGGCCGCCCCGGGCCGGGTGGATTCCCCGCCCACGTCGACGATGGCCGCCCCCGCGGCGACCAACTCCATACCGTGGGCAAAGGCGGCCTCGGGGTCCAGCCAGGCACCGCCATCGGAAAACGAATCGGGCGTCACATTGAGCACGCCCATCAGCCGGGGTCGGCTCACCGGGATCCGCCGGAGAGCAGCGCCATCACCTCGGCGCGGGTCGCCGGATTGCGCAGGGTGCCGCGGACGGCGGAGGTGATGGTCCGGGCGCCGGGTTTGCGGACGCCGCGCATCGACATACACATGTGCTCGGCCTCGACGACGACCAGGCAGCCCATGACCTCGAGGTGTTCGACCAGGGCATCGGCGACCTGGCCAGTGAGGCGTTCCTGAACCTGGGGGCGACGAGCATAGACATCCACCAGCCGGGCCAGCTTGGACAGCCCGGTCACCTGCCCACCGGTGGGCACATAGGCGACATGGGCCACGCCGTGGAAGGGCAGCAGATGGTGCTCACAGGTGCTGTAGAGCGCGATATCGCGCACCAGCACCAGTTCGTCGTGATCGACATCGAAGCGGCGGGCGAGCACCTCCGCCGCATCCTGGTGCAGCCCGCTGAACGCCTCCGCATAGGCACGGGCGACCCGGGCCGGGGTGTCCCGCAGCCCGTCCCGGTCCGGATCCTCACCGATGGCGGCGAGGATCTCCCGGACCGCGGCTTCGATGCGCGCGGAATCGACGGATGTGGGGGTCTGCGGCGACGGCACAGGGGATCCCGGGGCCGCGGCTCAGACGTGGCCGTCGGGGTTGACCGGGGCGCCTTCGGGCGTCTCGACGATCTGGCTCACCGGCCGCTTCTCGGCATACGGCGAGGCACCCGCCTCCGCGGCTCGGTCGATGGCGCGCTCGGTGGCCCGGTCACCCGGGTTGGGCACGGCGCCATTCGGCGCACCGGAGCCGGCGAGGGCGGCCTGCTCAGCCGGGGTGAGCACGGGGGGCTTGTCGGAGAGCAAGCGGTGCTCGGCGGATAGCCAGGTCGCCCGCTCCGGACGCTTGCGCACGTCGTGGAAGACCTCGGCGATGTCCTTGGCGTTGAGGGTCTCGCGCTCCAGCAACTCCAGGACCAGGCGGTCGAGGACGTCGCGGTTGTCGTTGAGCGCGTGCCAGGCCTCGTCGTGGGCGGCCTCGATGAGGCGGCGCACCTCTTCGTCGACGATGCCGGCGACGTGCTCGGAATAGTCCCGCTGGCTGCCGTAGTCGCGGCCAAGGAAAACCTCGCCCTGGCTCTGGCCGAGCTTGATCGCCCCGACCCGCTCGGACATGCCGTATTCGGTGACCATCTTGCGGGCCATCGCGGTGGCCTTCTCGATGTCATTGGCGGCGCCGGTGGTGGGGTCGTGGAAGATGATCTCCTCCGCGACGCGACCACCCAGGGCATACGCCAACTGGTCGAGAATCTCGTTGCGGGTGGTGGAGTATTTGTCGTCGCTGGGCAGCACCATGGTGTAGCCGAGCGCCCGGCCACGAGGCAGGATCGTGATCTTGTTGACCGGGTCGGTGTGGTTCATCGCCGCAGCCACCAAGGCGTGCCCGCCCTCGTGGTATGCCGTCATCTTGCGCTCCTTGGCGCTCATGATCCGGGTCCGCTTCTGCGGGCCGGCCATGACACGGTCGATGGCCTCGTCCAGGGTGGCGTCGGTGATCAGGTGCCCGGAGCCACGGGCGGTGAGCAGCGCGGCCTCGTTGAGGACATTGGCCAGATCGGCACCGGTGAAGCCGGGGGTACGCCGGGCCACGGCGAGCAGGTCAACACCAGGGGCCATCGGCTTGCCCTGAGCGTGTACCTCGAGGATGCGGTGCCGGCCGATCATGTCCGGGGCTTCCACAGCGATCTGGCGGTCGAAACGCCCGGGACGCAACAGGGCGGGGTCGAGGATGTCGGGGCGGTTGGTCGCCGCGATCAGGATGACATTGGTCTTGACGTCGAAGCCGTCCATCTCGACCAGCAGCTGGTTGAGGGTCTGCTCCCGCTCGTCGTGCCCGCCACCCAGGCCGGCGCCGCGGTGGCGACCGACGGCATCGATCTCATCGACGAAGACGATGGCCGGGGCATTGG
>ERZ501047.238-NODE-238-length-19672-cov-11.876383_pt1 | contig 19672 bp, 23 predicted proteins | sample MGYA00510868_ERZ501047 | MGnify/ENA primary metagenome ERZ501047 (study PRJEB25958, sample SAMN03398593) | human skin metagenome | study: EMG produced TPA metagenomics assembly of the Human Skin Microbiome Metagenome (human skin metagenome) data set. | reverse complement strand
TGGACCGGCTCACCTACAACGGCACCATCATCGAAACCGGCACCCACTCCTACCGGCTCGCCCACGCCCGGGCCAACGTTGTCGTATGACCGTGCGGCTCTATGGGCGGGCATCGCTCGATGCTTCTCCTCGCGGACTTGACCCAGGCGGCTCATTCCCTATTATCTGATCATGCGCTCAGATGACATGGTTGTTGGGTTGGATGGCTGTTCGGTCCACTGCGTTCACCCGGAGAAGGTCCAGCTCGTGCTGGATGCCACGCTCCCGGCAGATGAGCTGGCGCGGGCGGCGAGCATGTTCAAGCTCCTCGGCGACCCGACCCGGGCGCGGTTGCTGTTCGCGCTTCTCGAGGCCGGTGAGCTGTGCGTGTGCGACCTGGCCGCCGCGACCGGTGTGCAGGAGGTGACGGTGTCGCAGTCGTTGCGGATGCTGCGCGCCTCCGCGGTGGTGACCGGTCGCCGGCAGGGCAGGTTGGTGTTCTACCGGCTCGCGGACGCCCACGTGCGGATGCTGCTGGACCTGACCAGGGAGCACATCGCCCACGACCAAGCAGCCGGCATCGCGTCAGCCCAGGCGATCCGGTGAGCGACGGACACGGCCACGGAAGCGCGGGCGGGGCGCATCGGTGGCGGCTGCGGTTGGCGTTCATCCTCGTCGCCGGCTACTTCGTCGTCGAGCTCGTCGCGGGTCTGTTGTCCGGGTCGCTGGCGTTGCTCTCCGATGCCGGGCACATGGCCGCCGATGTGGTCGCTCTGGGTGCGGCGTTGGTCGCCACTCGGATCGCGACGCGCCCGGACAGCACCGGTCGTCGCACGTTCGGGTCCTACCGTGCCGAGGTGTTCGCCTCCGGCCTGGCTGTCCTGTTGATGCTCGGGGTCTCGGTCTACATCGCGGTGGAGGCCATCGGGCGCATCGGCGCCACGGCGGAGATCGCCTCGGGGCCGATGCTGATCGTCGGCGGCATCGGCCTGGTGGTCAACATCATCGCCCTGCTGCTGTTGCGCGGCGGGGCCAGCGACAGCCTGAACGTCAAGGGCGCCTACCTCGAGGTCGTCGCCGACACCGTCGGCTCTGTTGGCGTCATCGTCGCCGGGGTCATGGTGGCCGCGACCGGAAACGCGTGGTGGGACACCGGCATCGCCTTGGCCATCGCCATCTTCGTCGCCGTCCGCGCGATCATCCTGGGCCGGGAGGTCCTCACGGTCCTGGGGCAGCACGCGCCCGCGGACATGGCACCGGACGACGTCGAAGCCGCCTTGGCAGCCGTCCCGGGTGTGAGCAACGTGCATGACCTGCACGTGTGGACCCTCACCTCGGGGATGAACGTGGCCACCGCCCACCTGATGACCAGTGAGGGCGCGGACGCGCACGCCGTCCTGGACAGCGCCCGAACGGTCATGCTCACCAGCTTCGGCGTCGAGCACGCCACCCTCCAGGTCGAACCCAACACCCACACCGGATGCAAGGAGGTCACCTGGTGACCACATGGACCGCCCTGACCACCCCCGAACGGCGCGCGACCCTGATGCGCCGCGCCCAGCTGCTCGCCGCTGCCTCCGTTGCCTACAACACCGTCGAGGCCGTCATCGCGATCACCGCCGGGAATATCGCCGGCTCCTCCGCGCTGGTCGGGTTCGGCCTGGACTCCCTGGTCGAGGTGTCCTCCGGGCTGGTGATCCTGTGGCAGTTCCGCCACCGCCTGCCAGAGAGCCGGGAACGCGCGGCGCAGCGCCTCATCGCCATCTCGTTCTTCGCCCTGGCCGCCTACCTCACCGTCGAGGCCGGGCACGCCCTGATCACCGGCGCCCGCCCTGACTCCAGCCCCGTCGGGATCGGCCTGGCCCTCGCCTCCCTGGCGGTGATGCCCTTCCTCAGCGTGTGGCAGCGCCGCACCGGTCGCGAGCTTGGCTCGGCCGCTGTCGAGGGCGACGGCACCCAGACCCTGCTGTGCACCTACCTGTCCGCGGTGCTGCTGGTCGGCCTGGTGCTCAACGCCACCCTCGGCTGGTTCTGGGCCGACCCGCTCGCTGCCCTGGTCATCGCGGCCGTCGCGGCCCGCGAGGGCTGGCAGAACTGGCAGGGTGACGACTGCTGCGCCCCGGCGGCGCTCTCTGCCATGGGGGCCGGTGCTGACACCGACACCACGACCTCAGCCTCGCAATGCGCCGCGGATGACTGCTGCACCACCTCGACGAGCGGCGTCGACCAGGCAGCGGACCGACAGGCGGCACCCACCCCCGTGACCCTCGCCCGGCGCGAGGACCACTCGTGAGCCGCCGCATGCCAGCCCAGATCCGTGCGGCGTTCGACGCCGAGCTGCGCCACGCCCGCACGGCCACCACGAGCGGGCAACGGTGGGCGGCGCTGGAACGGGCGCACATCCTGTCCCAACCCTGGGCCTGGCCGCACACCCGCGCCCACGCGGTCATGTTCGCTCTGGCGTGGAGCGAGCACGACCGCCGCGAAGCCGCCGGGCAGGTCCTGCGGCTGCTAGTCGCCGCACCCGGATCCGCGCTCGGGCGCTACCCCGAGGGCAACACCGGCCGCGCCACCGTCCCGCTGACCCAGCCGATGCCCGTCCCGCAAGATCTCGCCGAACTCCTCACCCACCGCTGACGCGGCTTCCTCCCACCCCGGGGAACCTGACCGGGCCCCCGACCCGTTCGCCCCACGAGCCCCCTGCCCTTCCTGACTTACCTGGAGCTGACCCCTGTGACACCCGTGAAACGCAACGCCCTCGTCTCCGCCGCCGTCGTCGCCCTGCTCGTGGCCTTCATCGCTGGAGCCCTGGCACTGTCACCCAAGAAGGCCGACCCCGCCGACGCCGCCGGTGCGGCCACCGGAGCCGGGGCGGGGACGGGCAAGCTGGTGCGCGACGACAGCCACCGGCTCGGAGCCGCAGGGACGGGCAAGGTGACGCTGGTCGAGTTCCTCGACTTCGAGTGCGAGTCCTGCCGTGCGACCTACCCCGTCGTGGAGGAGCTGCGCACCACGTACGCCGGCAAGGTCGACTTCGTCGTGCGTTACTTCCCGATCCCCAGCCACGCCAACGCAGTCAACTCCGCTCTGGCTGTTGAGGCCGCTGCCCAGCAGGGCAAGTTCGAGGACATGTACAAGCGCATGTACGACACGCAGGAGACGTGGGGTGAGCAGCAGGACTCCAAGGCGTCCCTGTTCCGCGGGTTCGCCCAAGAACTCGGTTTGGACATGGCCGCCTACGACAAGGCCGTCGCCGCCAAGGCCACCCAGGAGCGGGTGGAACGGGACCGGCAGGACGGCCTCGACCTCGGCGTGGAAGGCACCCCCACGTTCTTCCTCAACGGCAAGAAGCTGCAGCCGTCCTCGGTCCAGGACTTCCGCGACCAGATCGACGCCGCCCTCAATGGCTGAACCGGCACCAGGCCGAGCAGACGCACCAGCAACGACCCAGCAGGACCGAATCGTGGGTCGGGGCACGGCTTGGGTCCTGACGCTCGCCAGCGTGGTCGGCTTGGTCGCCGCGTTCGTCCTGCTCCTCGAGAAGATCGCCCTGCTCACGGACCCGGCCTACGTGCCCTCCTGCAGCATCAACCCGGTGCTGTCCTGCGGGTCGGTCATGAACACCGACCAGGCCGCCGCGTTCGGGTTCCCCAACCCCATCCTCGGCGTCGCCGGGTTCACGGCCCTGCTGACCATCGGCGTGGTCCTGCTCACCCGGGCGGCACTGCCGGGATGGTTCTGGTGGGGCATCCAGGCCGGCACCACCCTCGGGGTCGTGTTCGTGCACTGGCTGATCCTCCAGAGCCTGTACCGCATCGGCGCCCTGTGCCCCTACTGCATGATCGTCTGGGTCGCGGCCATCACCGCGTTCGTCACGACCACCGCCCAGAACGTCAGAACCGGTCGGATTCCGTTCCCGGCGCGCCTTCGGCAGGTCGCGTCCTACAGTCCCAGCGTGATCACGGTATGGCTCGTGGTCATCGCCGCACTCATCGCTGTCCGGTTCTGGGACTACTGGGTGACGCTCGGCAGCTGAACGCTGCTCGCGGCCTTGGTCGCGATCCGACCGCCATGGTCGCCAGATGCCTCAGATCGGCACCTGGAAGCCCGACACGAGCTCGGCCTGGAGCCATCGGGTGAGGTCTTCCCAGACACCGGTGGGTAGCAGCACGCCCACGACGACGAGCAGCCCGCCCCCGACGAACTGGACGAGGCGATGGCGGTCGCGCACCCAACCCGACACGCGTGCGAAGCGTTCGATCCCGGCCGCCGCGAGGATGAACGGCACCCCCCAGTCCGAGGGCGTGACAAGCCATCACGCCCGTACCACCACCGGCCGGGGCCAGATCAAGCCGTCACCATGGGGCCACTTCGAGTTGACATAGTCAACTGCGGTCGACCGACTCCGGTCTGCATCCGCGTGGTGCACATGGCGCCGGGCCCGACACCCACCTTCAGCACGTCGGCTCCGGCGGTGACCAGGTCGGCAACGGCGCGAGCGGTGACGACGTTTCCGGCCACGATCACGACGCGGCGACCGCTGCGGTCGGCGTACGCGTCGCGCGCCTCCCGGACAGCCCCCAGGGCGCTCAGCATCCGCTCCTGGTGACCGTGGGCGGTGTCGACCACGAGCACGTCGGAGCCGGCGTCCAGGAGCGCCGTGGCCCGGGCCGCGACGTCACCGTTGATGCCGACGGCCGTGCCGACCCGCAGCGCCCCGTCAGCGTCCAGCGACGGCTGGTAGAGCGAGGAGCGCAGCGCACCCTTCGCCGTCATCAGCCCGGCGAGGCGACCCTCCTCGTCGACGATCACGGCCACCTTCTGGTGCCTGGCGCTGAGGGTGCCGAACACCTCCGCGGGCGTGGTGCTGGCGTCCATCACGGCGATGTCCGTGGTCATCACGTCCTGCACTTGGGCGAACCGGTCGACCGAGCCGGTGCTCTCGGCGGTGACCAGCCCGAGGGGCTTCCCGTCGGCGACCACCACGGCGACGCCGTGCGCGCGCTTGGGGATCAACGAGATCGCCTCACCCACGGTGGAGCCGGGGGCGACGGTGATCGGGGTGTCGAAGACCGGGTCGGAGGCCTTCACCTTGCGGATCTGCTCGGCGACCACGTCGGTCGGGATGTCCTGGGGGAGCACGGCGATGCCACCGCGCCGGGCGACCGTCTCGGCCATCCGGCGTCCGGAGATCGACGTCATGTTCGCCACGACGATCGGCAGCGGGGTCGCCAGGCCGTCGGTGCTGGTGAGGTCGACCTCGGTGCGGGAAGCGACGTCTGACCGGTTCGGGGCCATGAAGACGTCGCTGTACGTCAGGTCGTGGGTGGGGGCGTCATGAAGGAATCGCACCGGGTGATTCTGCCATGCGCTGCACCAGACCTCTCCAGCCCCGCTCCTGCCACACCGAGGCAGGGAGCAGCTCGTCGATGCGCTCCAGCACGTACGTCGGCTGCTCGCCGCGGGGGAGTGCGGCTGCCTCCTCACGGGTGGAGTCGCCCGTGAGCACCAGGGCGGAGGCGAGGCCGGCACGGGCGGCCATGGCGATGTCGGTGCCGAGCCGGTCACCCACCATGACCACGTCGGCCGGGTCGACGTCCAGGTCCGCGAGAGCGGTCTCGATCATCACGGGTTCAGGCTTGCCGAGGCTCGCGACCTTGCGAACGCCCGTACAGGCCTCGATGGCGGCGGTGATCGCCGCTGCGTCGGGCTCGCCGCGCCCGCCGGGGTAGGGGCAGTAGCGGTCGGGGTTCGTCTCCACCAGTACGGCATCGGGGCGTCGCCACAGGGCGTCGAACGCGACCTGCAGCTTGCGGTAGTCGAAGGAGGTGTCGTAGGAGGAGATCACCACGTCGATGCGTGCCGGGTCGTCGCTGACCTCGAAGCCAGCCGCCGCGAGGGCACGGGTCACGGCCGGGGGAGCGACAGGAAAGACCACCGCCTGGGGACGGTGCTCGCGGAGCCAGGCGATGGTCGTCACCACCGTGTTCGTGATGTCGCTGACCGGGGTCTCGATCCCGAGGGCGGTCAGCTTGGCCGCGTACTGCTCAGGATCCCGGGTGGCGTTGTTCGACAGGAAGCGGACCGGGATCTGCCGCTGACGCAGCTCGGCGACGAGCCGGGCTGCACCGGGCAGCGGCTCGTCGCCGAGATAGATCGTGCCGTCGAGATCGAAGACGTACGCCTCGTACAGGCGTGTCGGCCTCGGCCCCGTCACGGCGTCAGTGGCTCGAGATGGCGTGCCGCTCCTCGTTGGCCGCGACCTCGCCCTGGTCCTCACCGTGGTGGTGCGACTCCTCGATCTCGGCCGCGGTCACTTTGGGCTGGTCGGCCTTGACGAACCAGTTGCGCCACCGGGCCCGGCGCGGGCTCACGGCAGCCGGCACAGCGACGCCGTTGGCGTCGACCGCGGCCGTCGGCTCCAGCTCGGGGTACTCGCTGTGCTGGGTGAGGGTGAACGCCTCGGCCTGGCTGATCGGGACGTGGTCCTCGTAGAACTTGCCCGACGGCGTCTGGACGATGACCCCGGTCTCGCTGCCGTGCAGCACGCGGTTGCGGTCGGCGCGCTGGAGCGACGCACAGATCCGGCGCGTGATGAGGAACGCCAGGACCGGCGCCACGAAGACCGCGACCCGCATGAAGTACGTCACGGCGTTCAGGCTGAGGTGGAACATCACGGCGAGGATGTCGTTGCCGCCGGCGATCCAGAACATCGCGTAGCAGGTCATCCCGGCCACGCCGAGCGCGGTACGCGTCGGCGCGTTGCGCGGACGGTCGAGGAGATGGTGCTCGGACTTGTCGCCCGTGATCCACGACTCGATGAACGGCCAGGCGCCCAGGGCCGTGAACAGCAGGCCCATGAGACCGACGCCGGGGAGGAAGACCTGCCAGACCCAGGTGGTGGGGCCCCAGTGGCCCTCGATGGGCGGGATGATGCGGATCGCGCCCTCGACCCAGCCCATGTACCAGTCAGGCTGGGACCCGGCGGTCACCTGGGCCGGGTTGTACGGCCCGTACGACCACACCGGGTTGATGGTGAGGAAGGTGCCCATGAGCACGGTGACGCCGAACACGATGAAGAAGAAGCCGCCGGCCTTGGCCATGTAGACCGGGAACAGCGGGTAGCCCACCACGTTGTTCTCCGTGCGGCCAGGGCCGGGGAACTGGGTGTGCTTGTGGTAGACGAGCAGGGCCATGTGGGCGCCGATCAGCGCCAGCAGCAGGCCCGGCACCAGCAGGATGTGCACCATGTACAGACGGGGCACGATCAGGTCGCCTGGGAACTCGCCGCCGAAGACGAAGAACTCCGCCCAGGTGCCGATCAGGGGGATCGAGCGGATCAGGCCGTCGACGAAGCGGAGGCCGGTGCCCGAGAGCAGGTCGTCGGGGAGCGAGTAGCCGGCGAAGCCCTCGACCAGCGACATGGCCAGCAGGCCGACACCGATGAGCCAGTTGAGCTCGCGCGGCTTGCGGAAGGCACCGGTGAAGAAGACACGCAGCATGTGAGCCGTGGCGGCGGCGATGAAGAGCATCGCGGCCCAGTGGTGGACCTGCCGGACCAGCAGACCGCCCCTGACGTCGAACGAGAGGGTCACGGTCGAGGCGAAGGCCTCCGACATCGGGACGCCCCGCAGCAGCTGGTAGGACCCCATGTACTCGGTCTCGGCCATGGACGGCTTGAACCAGATCGTGAGGAAGATGCCCGACAGCAGCAAGATGATGAACGAGTAGAGCGCGATCTCACCGAGCAGGAACGACCAGTGGTCGGGGAAGACCTTGCGCAGCGTGCCCTTGCCCAGGGCGCCGATGCCGGCCCGGTCGTCGAGGAAGGTGGCGGGACCGCCCAGCTTCGACATGGGGCGCTTGGCCCGCGGCGTGGTCTGCTCGAGGACGGGAGCGTCCTCAGCGACGACGGTGGTGGGCCTGGCCATCAGCGATCCCCGTCCTTGTAGTCGTTGCGCGAGTCGCGCTCGAAGTAGCTGGGGCCGACCGGGACGGTGAAGTCGCTGCGAGCGACCAGGTAGCCGTCCTTGTCGGTCGTGATGGGCAGCTGGGGCAGCGAGTGGCCCGCAGGCCCGAACACGACGACGCCGGAGTTGCCGAGATCGAACGTGGACTGGTGGCAGGGGCACAGCAGGTGGTGCGTCTGCTGCTCCCACAGGGAGATCGGGCACCCGACGTGGGTGCAGATCTTCGAGTAGCAGAGGATGCCGTCGACCTGCCAGTCCTTGCGGGAGTCCGGGATCTTGATCGAGGCAGGATCCATGCGCACGACGATGATGGCGGCCTTGGCCTTGGCGCGCTGGTACGCGACCGCGTCGTGCTCCAGGTCCTTGAGCGGCTCGGGCTGACCGTTGATGAGCTCGCCGACGATCATGTCCGTCGCCTTGATGCGCCGGTAGGTGACGTCGGTGACGAGGTGCACGCCCTCGGCCCAGATGGTCTTCTCGATGGTGGCGGCGCGCATGCCGGGGCCGGGCCACGGGCCCATGTCGGCCAGCATGACGACCGGGGGCACGACGAGGAGGCCCAGACCACCGGCCAGGGCGGTGCCCAGGGTCCGGCGGCGGCTGATCCCGGAGTCGGCGACGCCGGCCTCGATGGCGTCCAGGGCACCTTCCCGGGCCTCGGGGGAGGACGCCGCGCTGTGCCGGTACTCGATGATCTCGTGATCGTTCATGAGCTGGCGGGCCCACTGGATGACCCCGATGCCGATGAACAGGATCGCGAGGCCTGCGAGCAGCCCGAGCCAGATGTGCAGCGCCGGGGCGTGCAGGCCCGCGAAGTCGACCGTGGTCGACTTCGGGATGGCGAAGTAGCAGACGACGAAGGCGATGCAGAGGACCGGGACGAGACCCAGCAGGATCGTGATCTGCCGGGCGATGCGGTCACCGGTCGCCGGGTCGGCATCGGCCCACCGCTCGACGTGCTCCTCCACCCCGGGGTCCGGGACGGGGTAGGCCTTGACGACCTCGGTCTGGGGCTGGGGAGTGATGTCCTGGCTCATCGGGCGCGGGCCCCCTTCGAGGCGATCCAGACGGCGAAGAGGGACAGCCCCCCGATGCCGATGACCCATGCGGCGAAGCCTTCGGCCACGGGGCCGATGCCGCCGAGCGTGCTGCCGCCGCTGGGCTGCTCGTGAAGCTCGGTCAGGTAGCCGATGACGGCGCGGGCGTCCTCGTCGGGGAGGCTGGACTCCGGGAAGACGGGCATCTGGCCCGGCCCCGTACGCAGCGCCTCGAGGATCTGCTGCGGCGTGACGTCACCGGTCAGCGGCGGGGCAGCCACGCCGTTGGGCAGCGCGCCGCCGTTGCCGGCGAAGTTGTGGCAGGCCGAGCAGTTGGTGCGGAAGATCTCGCCACCCTTGGCGATCTCCTCCTCGCTGAGGCCGGCGGGGTCGTACTGGGCCGGGGCCGGGATCGCCGGACCGGTGCCGAGCGAGGCGACGTAGTCGGCCAGGGCCTGGACCTCGGCGTCGGTGTAGAGGTTCTGGCGACGCGGAGCCTGAACGGCCTGGCCGGCCATCGGCATGCGGCCCGAGCTCACCTGGAAGTGCACGGCGGCGGCGCCGACGTTGCGGATGTCGGGGGCCTGGCTGGTGCCCTGACCGCCGAGACCGTGGCACGACGAGCAGTTCTGCACGTACAGCGCCTGACCGCGCGCCACCTCCTCGGGGACGACGGGGGCCGCCGTGGAGCGCGAGGGCGCGACCACGGAGTAGAGGCCGCCCAGGACCAGGAGGGCCGCGCTGAGCAGCATCACTCGGAAGGCTCTGCGAGAACCGCGACGCTTCATGCGCGTCCCTTTCGTGTGGGTGGGGGGGACTACCGGAACCACGGTGCGTCCAGGATGTAGACGGCGATGAAGAGGATGATCCAGATCGCGTCGACGAAGTGCCAGTAGTAGGAGACCACGATCGAGTTGACCATCTGCTCGCGGGTGAAGCGGCGGGTCGCGTAGGTGCGGCCGATCAGCAGCAGGAACGCGATCAGGCCGCCGGCCACGTGCAGACCGTGGAAGCCGGTCGCCAGGAAGAACACCGACCCGAACGCGTCCGAGGAGATGGTGACGCCCTCGGAGAAGAGGGTGAAGTACTCCCAGACCTGGCCGGCCACGAACACCGAGCCCATGAGGAACGTCAGCGTGTACCACTCACGCATGCCCCAGGAGGCGACGCTGAGCAGGCCCTTGGTGCGGCGGAGCTGACCGTGCTCGGCCTTGAAGACGCCGAGCTGGCAGGTCACCGAGCTGAGCACCAGGATCAGCGTGTTGATGCCGGCGAACGTGATGTTGAGCATGTCGTTGCCGGCCTGGAACAGGGTGCGGTGGCCAGGCTCGGCGGCTTCGTTGGTCACGTTGCGGATCGTGAAGTACGCCGCGAACAGCGCCGCGAAGAACATCAGCTCGCTGGCCAGCCACACGATGACCCCGATGCTCACCTTGTCGGCGAACATCGGCTGCCTCGGGTCGCCGTGGAGCCGCGGCCGGGCGACCGGGTGCAGCGCGCCTGACGGAAGGACGTCGCCTGGGGGAGTCTGCGTAGTGGGCACGGCTCATTATGCCCATACCTGCCGAGGTCGAGGCCACCCGAACGGCAAAGCCGTGGCGGGGATGTCGCTGGCCCGGGCTGGCATGATGGCGGGCATGCACGCGTGGCTCCCTCTTCCTCTCCACGCTGACCCCGACAACCAGCCGGCACCCTTCACCCTGATCCGTCTGCTCACGGCATGGGAGTGGAGCTGGCTGGCGGCGGTGCCGCTCCTGGCCGGGGTCGTCCTCTACCTGTGGGGTGTGACGGCCCTGCGGCGGCGTGGCGACGGCTGGCCGCTGTCGCGGACCCTGTCGTGGCTGCTGGCCATGGCGATCCTGGCCTACTGCATGCTCGGGCCCCTCGGGGTGTACGACAACGTGCTGTTCAGCATCCACATGGTCCAGCACATGGCGCTGGGGATGATCGCTCCCGTGTTCATGAGCCAGGGCACCCCGATCACCCTGGCGCTGCGGACCCTCCCGGGACGGGGGCGGACCACGCTGCTCGCGGTCGTCCACTCGCGGGTTGCCCGGTGGCTGCTGTTCCCGGGGCTCACCACGGCTGCCATGGTGGCGACGCCGTTCGCCCTGTACCCGACCGGCCTGTACGAGTGGACCATGCGCAACGACTGGGGCCACGACCTCATGCACGTGTGGATGGTCAGCGTCGGCTGTGCGTTCTTCTTCCCCCTCATCGGCGCCGACCCGACGCCGTGGCGGGTCCCCTACCCGATCCGCATCGTGCTGTTCTTCGTCACCATGCCGTTCCACGCCTTCCTGGGCACCACGCTGATGGGTGCGAAGAAGCTGGTCGCCGAGGACTGGTACCTGGCCTTCGACCGCACCTGGGGGCCGAGCCCCATGGCGGACCAGTACCTGGCGGGGGGCATCCTGTGGGCCACGGGCGACTTCACGATGCTGTCGACTCTCACGGCGCTGTTCGTGGGGTGGTGGCGCGAGTCGCAGCGGGAGGCGGCCCGGGTGGACCGCCGTCTCGACCGTGAGGAGCGCGAGGCGGCACGCGCCGCGGTCGGGGTCGCCGGGGATAGGATGCCGCCGGAGCCCGGACCCGACCACGAGGACTGACTGTGAACGCGACCAGCAAGGTGCTGCTCTACTCCGACGACCGACTGGTGCGGGGGCAGGTGCGCGTGGCCCTGGGCCGCAAGGTCGCCTCCGACGTGCCGGAGGTCGAGATCGAGGAGGTTGCCACGCCTGCGGCAGTCATCAAGGCCCTGGAGTCCGCGACCTACGACCTGTGCATCTTCGACGGGGAGGCGACACCGGCTGGCGGCATGGGCGTGGCGAAGCAGATGAAGGACGAGATCCCTCACTGCCCGCCGATCCTCCTGCTCGTGGCGCGGCCGCAGGACGCGTGGCTGGCCACCTGGTCCGGGGCCGAGGCGATCAGCCCGTTCCCGGTCGATCCCGTACGCCTCCCGGCGCAGGTGGCCGGGCTGCTGCGGCGGGCGGCCGTCGTGGACCAGCGCGCCTGATGACGACCTGGCCCGACCTGCTGACGCGGCTCGTCAAGGGCGAGGACCTCTCCGGCCCCGAGGTGCGGTGGGCCATGGGGCAGGTGCTGGCCGGGGAGGCGTCGCCGGTCCACATCGCCGCGTTCGCGGTCGCCCTGCGGGCCAAGGGGGAGAAGGCCGAGGAGATCTCCGCCTGCGCAGAGGCCATGCTCGAGGTGGCCACGCCCATCACTCTCGACCGGGAGGCCGTCGACATCGTCGGCACTGGGGCTGACCGCGCGAACACGGTCAACGTGTCGACCATGGCGGCGGTGGTCGTCGCCGCGGCCGGCGCCAAGGTCGTCAAGCACGGCAGCCGCGCCGCTTCGTCGGCGTGCGGCGCCGCCGATGTTCTCGAGGCGGTGGGCCTGGCGCTCGACCTGCGGCCGGAGCAGCAGGCCGAGGTGCTGCGCGACGACGGGGTCGTCTTCCTGTTCGCCCCCCTCTACCACGCCTCGCTGCGACACGCGGCGACCACCCGACGTGAGCTCGGGATCGCGACCACCTTCAACTTCCTGGGGCCGCTGGCGAACCCGGCCCGCCCGCACGCCCACGCCGTCGGGGTCGCGGACCTGCGCATGGCCGGGCTGATGGCCGAGGTGCTCGCAGCCCGGGGCGGCCGGGGCCTGGTCTTCCACGGCGACGATGGCCTCGACGAGCTCACCACGACCACGACGTCACGGGTCTGGCTCGTCCGCGACGGGCAGCTGACCCAGGACGAGGTGGACCCGGCCGGGCTGGGCCTGGCCCCGGCCACCATCAGCGATCTCGTCGGTGGCGCCCCGGACCACAATGCGCGGGTGATGCGGTCGGTGCTGGGCGGAGAGCCGGGCGCGGTGCGCGACATCGTCCTGCTCAACGCTGCCGCCGCACTCGTCTCCTTCCACGGGCCCGACCCGGGCCGCTCGATCAACGATCAGCTGGCCGACCGGCTGGGCGAGGCCGCGGCCGCCGTCGACTCCGGCGCTGCGACGCGGCTGCTGTGGCAGTGGGCCGAGCACACCCAGCGGCTCCGCGTGGCCTAAGGGCTGCTCAGCCGGCAGACATCAGCCCGAGCAGCTGTGCGAGGAAGGGTCCCAGCGCGATGCTGGGCCCGTAGGGAAACGGCCCGTCGCTGCGGCGGGCGAGCGCCGTGACCACGCCCCACACGGCTCCGGCGACGCAGCCGAGGAAAAGGGCCTGGCCGACGGTCTGCCACCCGGCCCAGCCAGCGGCGGCGCCGGCCAGGAACCCGAGGCGGACGTCGGCGAAGCCGAACACCTGTCGTGCGGTGCGGGCAGCCACCTCCCACACGACCCAGAACAGGCCCCCGACGATCGCCGCCCCCACCCCTGCACGGATCACCCCGGCCCTGTCACCCAGGGACCAGGCCGAGGGCAGGACGGCGAGCGCCATCAGGCCCCAGCCGGCGTGCAGCAGCACCCTGGGGATCCAGGTGGTCGCGATGTCGATCACGGACGCGATGGAGCCCACCACGGCCAGCACCAGCCAGGGCGCGATCCTCGCGACCGGGATCGTGAGGCAGGCCACCAGCGTCAGGCCGGTCGCCCAGCAGAAGCATGCGAGCGCCGTTCGTGCGGTGGCCAACGAGGCGTAAGGCACCTTGTCGTCGTCGCCATCGAGCTCGGGCTCGGGCACTGTGCGCAGCAGAGGGCCTGCCGTCGTCGCTGCGACGACGCCGCAGACGAGGGCGACCAGCGCGGCGTGGACGGGCGACAGCACGCCCGAATCCTAGGCAGCCTGGCGAGGCCGGGCCGCCACGGGCTGTCGCAGGGCTGCGCGTCGCAGATCGCTCGCCCTCACCTTGAGGAGTCGCGCGGCGGCACCGGCGGGAACACGGTGGCGCAACCGCCCATCCCGCCCCCGGAGCAGCGTCAGCAGGACCGACGGCCTGACCTGCGCGACCTCGGCAAGGAGCTCCCAGGAGGTCCCCGACGCCTCGATCAGGTGCCGCGCGTAGCTGCGGAACGGGGCTGCCTCGACCCACAGCGGGCCGTTCGGCTCGTGGTGGCCGGATGCTTCACGGGCGTCGAGGTGGGTCGGGACGTCGATCATGGGGCCTCCTTGGTGGTCTCTTCACCCTCAAAGCCCGTGGGAAGGCCCCTCTGTGAGCCGAGGTCACAGACTTCTCGGGATATGAGACACCGAGAGCCGCCGCACCCTGACCAAACGACGACGGGCGCCCCCGAAGGGGCGCCCGTAGCGAGTCTCGGCTGATGATCAGCGCTGAGCCTTGGTGAACCCCGCGGCCTGCGCGGCCTCCTCGTTCTGGAACCACACATCGGCGATCGTGCGGTCGTAGCCGCCCGACTCGGCGGTGTGGAACTTCATGGAGCGCTCGTTGCCCTTGATGGTGTAGCCCGCGGGCGGCTCGTTGCCGACGTAGGAGCCCTCACCGTAGGCGGGAGCATCGGCGAGGTCCTTCTGGTCGGTGCTGCCGACCGCGTGGCGCGCCGTGGCCTCGGCCCCGGCGGCCTGGTCCTTGACGTCGTCCTTGACCTCGTTGGCCTTGTCCGCGACCGCGTCCTTGGCCTGGTCGACCTTGTCGGCGGCCTGGTCCTTCAGGTCGGAGGCCTTGTCGGAGACGTCGTCGGCCTTGTCCTTGGCCGCGTCCTTGACGTCGTCGGCCTTGTCCTTGACGTCGTTCTTGACCTCGTTCGCCGTGTCGGCGACCGCGTCCTTGGCGTCATCGACCTTCTCGGCCACGGCGTCCTTGATCTCGGTGGCCTTGTCCACGACGGCGTCCTTGATGTCCGCCACCTTGTCGGCGACCGAACCCCCCTGGTTCGCGCCAGGGTTGGTGTAGGACGGGGCCGGCTCGTGGGGGGCCCAGCCCGTGTCCTTGGAGCCCAGGAAGGTACGCACCGCGACCACGGCTGCAGCCACCAGGGCGCCGAAGGCGGCGAACTTCGCGAACTTCTTGACCTTGCTCGGCTTCTGCGGGATCTGCAGCTCACCCTTGAGGGCCGCGACCGCAGCCTTGCCCCGGCTCTCCACCTCGTTGGCAGCGTCCTTCGTGGTGTCGATGGCAGCCGCCACGGTCGGGTTCTCAGCCGCGTCGTGGAGCAGGTCGGAGAGCTTGGGCAGGAGATCCTTCTGCACGGCGCGCTGAGCCTTCTCCACCGCCGGCGACACCTTGTCGAGGGCGTCGTTCAGCTGGGGGTGGAGGGAGTCCATGGTGTCGGCGGCGAAGCGAGCCGCCGACTGCTTGGCGTCCTTGGCCTTGTGCTTGGCGTCCTCGGCAACCTGCTCGAGCAGGGGGGTGATGCGCTCGAGGGCCTGCTCGAGGGCGGCGGTGCCTCGCTCAGCGGCCGTTTGAGTGGTCTCTGCGGCGGCGTCAGCGATGGTCTTCTTGCGAAACATGGAACAAGTCCTTCCGAGATCGGAATGTCTCCAGTGATCTGGAGGAGGCCAATTCTACCGCTCCAGCCGCTCGCCCATCCGGTGGAGCGGTGTCATACCGGGCCGGACTGCGCGATGATGAGGCGGAACACCCGAGCGAAAGAGAGCGCATGAGCACTGCCACGCTGCACACCAACCACGGCGACATCGTCATCGAGCTCCTCGATGACGAGTCGCCCAAGACGGTCGCGAACTTCGTCGGCCTCGCCACCGGCACCAAGGAGTACCGAGACCCCCAGTCGGGGCAGCCGACCACGGGCAACTTCTACGACGGCGTCGTCTTCCACCGGATCATCGACGGCTTCATGATCCAGGGTGGTGACCCGCAGGGGACCGGCCGGGGTGGCCCCGGCTACACCTTCGCCGACGAGTTCCACCCCGAGCACCGATTCGACCGCCCGTACCTGCTGGCCATGGCCAACGCGGGCCCCGGCACCAACGGGTCGCAGTTCTTCATCACGCTCGTCCCTACGCCGCACCTCAACCGCAAGCACACGATCTTCGGTGAGGTGAAGGATGCCGCCAGCCGCGCGGTCGTGGACGAGATCGGCAAGGTGCGTACGGGCCGCGGCGACCGCCCTGTCGAGGATGTCGTCATCAACTCGGTGACCGTCGCCTGACGTCGCGTCACGTCGACGAGGGGCCGGTCACCGTGGTGGCCGGCCCTTCGCGCGCCAGGGGTGCTTGGCGTCAGGACGCACCCAGGGAGAAGGCCGCGTCTAGGTCGTGCCTTGAGTAGGCACGGAAGGCGATGTGAGTCTGCGTGTTCACCACCCCAGGCACCTTGTTCAGGCGGTCGGCGACGACGGTCGCGACCTCGTCGTTCGACCTCACCCGCACGATGACGATGAGGTCGATCCCGCCAGTGACCGAGTAGACCTCCGTCACGCCCTCCAGATCGGCGATGGCCCTCGCCACCTCAGGGATCTGGTCGACCTGGGCCTCGACGAAGACGATGGCGGTGATCATGGCCGCATCGTAGACCGGCGCCCGACTACGCGGTCGCCAGCGCGACCGGCTCCTCCAGCCGGGTGAGGCGCGACCCGGCGTGCACCGGCCAGGACCACGTCCCTTCGATGGAGATGAGCCGGACCCCCTCGGTCTCCAGCCAGTCGGCGATCCGTTCTGTCTCCTCGATCGTCGCCGCCGGCAGCGGCGGCACCGGGGGCGGCACGACCTCTCCGCACGCCACCGCGGCCGCCGCCACCTGGAGCGGGTCCTCTCCGGCGAGGCAGACCGCCGCCGCCGCCAGTCGCCCGTGACGCACGACGTGGATCTCCCAGCCCTCGGGGAGTCGACGTGCGGCCACGATCTCCGGGCAGCGGGCAAGGCTGGCCACCCTCTGGTGTCGTCTCATCGCGGCCGCGAAGGTCGACAGCCGGTGGTGCACCGTCGCCGCCTCCTCGTAGCGCTGCTGCTCGGCGAGCCTGGTCAGGCGGCGCTGCGCGGCGCCGACCACGGGTCGCAGGTCACCGGAGAGGACCAGGTCGACCCCGCCCACGACCGCCGGGTAGGCCGCCGCGCCCTCTCCCAGCTCGCAGGGAGCCGTGCAGGACCCGAGCTCGGCGAGTGCGCAGGCGGAACGCGCCGTGCGTCGGGAGAGCCGCTCGGAGCACCGGCGCAGCGGGTAGGCGTCGTACAGGGCCAGGAGCGCGTCCTCGGCCGAGGCGCGCGCCCGGAAGGGACCGAAGTAGCGAGCCCCGTCGGGGGCCACCTTGCTCACCATGGAGATCCGCGGGAACGCCTCTTGGGTCAACTTCAGCCAGTGCTGCTTCTCGGGGAACTTGGAGCGACGGTTGTAGCGGGGGGAGTGGGCCGCGATGAGCCGCAGCTCCAGGACCGTCGCCTCCAGGGTCGTGCGGCACACGGTCGCCTCCACGCCGGTGGACACCCGCACCATCTCGTCCATCCGCGGTCGGGTCTCCGAGGCGGTGAAGTAGGTGCGCACCCGTGAGCGGATGTTGCGGGACGTGCCCACATAGAGGTACTCGCGGCGGTGTCCGTCAGGGCCCTCCTGATCGCGGACGAAGTAGTACACACCAGGCTTCTGGGGGAGGGACTGGGCCCAACGGCGGCGCGCCCGGCGTTCGGGGTTCACCTTGCGCGTGCACTCGAGGAGGTCCTCCAGCGTGTGGACCCCCAGGCTGCCGACCCGCTCGATGAGCCCGTGCAGCACGTCGACCGTCGCCCGTGCGTCGGACAGCGCCCGGTGGTTCGGGGTCACCGAGGTGCGGAAGTGGGCCGCGAGCGTCGCCAGCTTGCAGTTGGGGACCTCGTCGCGCAGCAGCACCGCCCGGGCCAGCGCCACCGTGTCCACCACCTGCGGGGACGGCCAGGCATGACCGAGCTGAGCACAGGCCCGTCTGAGGAACCCCACGTCGAACCGTGCGTTGTGCGCCACGATGACGCACCCGGCGGCGAACTGGAGGAAGGACGGCAGCACCTCACCCAGCCGAGGAGACCCGGCGACCATCGAGTCGGTGATCCCGGTCAGCACGGCGATCGTCGCAGGGATGTGCGCGCCGGGGTTGACCAGGGTCTGGAACTCGCCGGTGACCTCGCCGCCCCGCACCCTGACGGCACCGAACTCGGTGATCGCGCTGTCCTCCGAGCCACCTGTGGTCTCCAGATCGACGACGCAGAACGTCACCTGCGACAGCGGCGTCCCTGCCTCGAGCAACGTGGGTTGAGTCATGCGGAGGACGTTAGGGAGGGGGTCTGACAATTTCTTCTGTCGCGCTCCGCGCTCCGCGGCTGCGGGGCTATGACCCGTGTCTCCCTCGCCGATCTCGCGGCGGCTCTTGACCGCTGACAGCTAGGCCGCGCTCGCTCTCCTCAGTCCAGACAGGGGGCCCCGCAGCCGTTCTTTCTGTGTCGCCCTGCGGGCTCCCGCAGTCGTTCCTTCTGTGTCGCCCTGAGGGCTCCGCGGCTGCGGGGGTTACGACCCCGGTCTTCGCTCGTCGATCTCGTGGGTCTTGCCCGGCGCCGCTGGCGCAGCTCACTCTCGGTTCCGACATGGGGCCCCGCGGCTGCGAAGCTCGGAGGGCGGCGATCAAAAAATTGTCAGACCCCCCTGTCACCGTTCTTCCCATGAACGATGTGACCATCGATTGTGGCTCCTGCGCAGTGCGCGGGCTGGCGTGCGACGACTGCGTCGTCTCGGTGCTTCTGGACCGCGACGACGACAGCCTGACCTTCGATCGGGCGGAGCAGGACGCGGTCTCGGCGCTCTGGTCGTCCGGGTTGGTGCCCCCGCTGCGGCTGGTGCCGAAGCGACGCCGCGACACGCCCGGTCAGGAACGCGCTGCGGGGTAGCTGACGACCCCGGTCCGCACACCGCCCAGGCGCGGTAACGGGGGAGCGACGCCGTCTGTGACGGCACTCGATCACGACGCCGTCGGAGAAGACTTGGCATCTGCACGGCTTTCGTTTACCTTTTTCTCAGGTTGCTTGGGAGCTGGGCCGGTGAAGGGGCGTTGTCTGTGAGCACGGTGTTGCGCAGGGTCGGTATGTCGGTGGCCACGGCGGCCCTCTCGGGGGCGTTGGTGCTCGCCGGAGGCCACGTCGCGATGGCAGACCCCGACACGGTCGAGGCGGCCCGCGTCGAGCTGGATCGCCTCGAGCAGCAGCAGACCGAGATCGACCAGCAGTTCGCCGCGGTCCAGGAGAAGCGCGACCAGAGCCAGAAGGCGCTGGAGGCGGCTCGTTCCGACGCGGCTGCCCAGACCGCCAAGGTGGGGGCTCTCCGCTCGCTGGTCGGGCAGGTGGCGCTGCAGCAGTACCGCGGTCGCGGCCTCGACACCACGACGGCGCTGCTGGTCTCCGAGGATGCTGAGGGCTTCCTGGGCCGTCTGTCGACGGTGGAGAAGATCAACGCCAACGCGAACTCGCTCCTTCAGGACTACCAGGGCGCCCAGGCCGACCTGGCCGACACCGAGCGCTCGGCCGCTGCGCAGCTCGCGCAGGCCGCCGCCGAGGAGAAGACCCTGGCGTCCCTCAAGGCGCAGTCCGACGAGAAGGTGAAGGCCGCTCAGGCCGTTCTCGACCGTCTCACCGCCGAGCAGCGCCGCCAGCTCGAAGAGGCCCGCCAGGCAGAGGCGGCCCGTCAGGCCGAGGCCGCCCGTCAGGCCGAGGCCACCCAGCTCTCCCGTGCTTCGGCGCGCCCCACCACGGCTGCACCCGCCACGACGAAGGCGCCCGCGACGACCCAGGCGCCCGCGGCCCCGGCGACGACGGCCAAGATCGGT
>ERZ501047.233-NODE-233-length-19827-cov-5.089369_pt1 | contig 19827 bp, 18 predicted proteins | sample MGYA00510868_ERZ501047 | MGnify/ENA primary metagenome ERZ501047 (study PRJEB25958, sample SAMN03398593) | human skin metagenome | study: EMG produced TPA metagenomics assembly of the Human Skin Microbiome Metagenome (human skin metagenome) data set. | reverse complement strand
GTCGAGGTAGACGTGCGGGTTGAGCCAGGTGAAAGCGAGCGTGGTGAGTACCGCCGTGCGCAGGGAGGTGGGCGCCGTGGCCGCCCCGGTCTCCAGGCGTTCGGGGTTCATCGCGCGGCGGGCGGCCATCAGGCCATAGACCAGCAGGAATGCCGCGCCCACCCACCGGATCACGGTGAGCAGGCCGGGCGCCGCCTGGACCAGGCCGCCCATACCGGCGACTCCGGCGATGATGAGCGCGGCGTCCGATAGCGCACAGATGGCGACAATCGGCAGCACGTGCTCGCGGCGGACGCCCTGGCGCAGCACATAGGCGTTTTGAGCCCCGATGGCCACGATCAGCCCGAGACCGGTGGCCAGGCCGGTGGCGGCGGCGATCCCCGGAGACGTCATACGGCGACGGTAGAGCGCGCCCGGATCTTCAGACAAACTCACTTTTCTGATGAATCATTAGCATTGCTGTATGGACGCCTCGCTGGACCAGCTCCGTACCTTGGCCGCGGTGATCGACGAGGGCACCTTCGATGCCGCCTCGGTCGCCCTGGGTATCACCCCGTCGGCGGTGAGCCAGCGGATCAAGGCGCTGGAGACGGCGACCGGGCGGGTGCTGCTCACGCGCAGCAAACCGGTGCGGGTCACCCCACCGGGCGCGGTGATGCTGCGCCTGGCGCGCAACACCATTCAGCTCGCCGACGATGCGGCGCGGGAGATCGGCGTGGAGAACGCGGCGGGGCACCTCACCCTGCCGATCGCGGTCAATGCCGATTCCATGGCGACCTGGTTCCTGCCGGCACTGGCCCGGCTGCCGGCGCGGCACCGCGCGGTCTTCGACGTGCACATCGACGATCAGGACAACACCTACGAACTCTTCCGCACCGAATCGGTCCTTGCCGCGGTGACCTCGGGCGCGCGGCCGCTACCGGGGTGCACGGTGACCAGTCTCGGCGTGATGCGCTATTTGGCTTGCGCCGCACCGGATTTCGCGGACACGTACTTTCCGGACAGGATGACGCCTGCCGCCGCAGCCCGCGCCCCGCTCGTTGTCTTCAACCGCAAGGACACCCTGCAGCACCGCTTCCTGCGGGAACTCACCGGTCTCCCGCTGGCCCCGCCCGCGCACTATCTGCCGTCGTCGACCGACTTCGTCCGCGGCATTCGGCTCGGCTTGGGGTGGGGGCTCATCCCGCAGTTGCAGTGGGCGGAACTCGGGGACGCGTCGGGTCTGGTCGAGTTGGCGCCGGACCGACCGGTGGATGTCGAATTGCATTGGCAGGTATGGAGCCTCGACTCCCCCGCCCTGCGCGCCCTGACGGCCGCCGTGCTCGACGCGGCGGGCACGCACCTGCGTCCGCCGCCGGGCGTCTAACCCGCGACACCTTCGACGACTGTGCCTCCTGAGGCGCGCTACGGACCCGTTAGGGCGCATGGGTGCCGTCGGGGTGTATCTCGGCGCGCTCCGGCGCCGCCGCGTACGCCGCTACCGTGGGGCCATGCCGAAGCCCCCAGCCGCCGAGGTCATCGCCGGTGACCGCGCGGTGCGCGTCTCCTCCCCCGACCGGGTGATCTATCCGGCTACCGAGACCACGCCGGAGGTCACCAAAGTCATGGTGGCGCAGTACTTCGCCGACGTCGAGGACGGTCTGATGCGGGCACTGCGCGATCGCCCGACGGCGCTGGAGCGCTGGACCAAGGGGGTGCTGCCCGGTCTGGAGTTGGGCACCGGCCGGCCGGGAGAGAAGGCGGATGCCTTTTACCAGAAGCGAGTTCCCGTCGGCGCGCCGGACTATCTGGAGAGCTGCGAGATTACCTTCCCCTCCGGGCGGACGGCGTATGAGGTGTGCCCCACCGAGATCGCGGTGCCGGTGTGGTGCGCGCACATGGGGACGCTGACCTTCCACCCGTGGCCGGTGCGGCGCGACGACGTCAATCACCCCGACGAACTGCGGATCGATCTCGACCCGCAGCCGGGGACGAATTTCCGCGACGCGGTGCGGGTGGCCGGGGTGGCCAAGGAATTGCTGGACGAGCTGGGCCTGGTGGGCTGGCCTAAGACCTCGGGCAACCGCGGGGTGCACATTTATGTGCGTATCGAGCCGCGGTGGACCTTCGAGGAGGTCCGGCATGCGGCGATCGGCTTCGGCCGGGAGCTGGAGAAGCGCGATTCGGGAGTGACCACGGCATGGTGGAAGGAGGAGCGCGGCGCGCGCATCTTCGTCGACTACAACCAGAACTGCCGCGACCGGACCATCGCCTCGGCCTATTCGCTGCGCCCAAAGCCCGGCGCCCCGGTGTCTTCGCCGATGACCTGGGCGGAACTCGCCGAGGTGACCGATCCGGCGGCATACAACCTCTTCACCGTGCCCGTGCGCCTTGCCGAACACGGCGACCCGTGGGCCGAGATCGACGAGCGCCACGACTCGATCGAACCTCTGCTCGCCCTGTATGCCGAGTCCGGGCTCGGCGAGATGCCGTTCCCGCCGGACTATCCCAAGATGCCCGGCGAACCGCCGCGGGTGCAGCCGAGTAAGAAGGTCGCCGCGCACTGGGACGAGGCGGGCAATCGTGTCGAGAGATGAGGCGATTACTGACCCTGGAACTCGCGGATCCACGCGCCCATACCGGGCAGGGTGAAACGCAACCGACCGCGGCCTGCAGCCTCGATGACGCCACGGTCGATCAGCCGAGCCCGCGGGACGCTGATCGCCCGCGAGTCACGACCCATGGTGGTGGCGATGTGCTCGCGCGGAACGATTTCCTGCGCGTAGCCCGCCATCGCGGCCAGGAACGACCGCTCCACGTCGGAGGCCGAATCCCAGCGCGCCCGAGACATCGCCTCGAGCTGTCCGGCCATCCGATCCCCGCCGGCATGAACGGCATCGAGGTCGATCTCCACACCCTCGCCCGGATCGGCAGCCTGCCATGACGCGTCACCGACCAGTTGCAGCAGATAGGGATTGCCTTCGGCGATGTCGAGTGCGGCGGCGAGCGCTTCCTCGGCCCAAGTCACGCCATACGCGGCCGCGGGCTCAATCAGTACGCGTCGCGCGTCGGCGTCATCGAAGCGTTCCAGTCCCAGGAATTCGCTGCGCTCGCCGAAGGTGGCGGCGCGCATGATCATCTCGGGCGTGCTCGGTAGGCCTGCGGTCATCACCGCCAGCGGATTCTCCGCCCGCCGACCGCCGAGGTTCTGGATGGCGTTGAGGAAGATGCCGAGCTCCGCATAGGGCGCGGCGTGGAGTTCGTCGACGAGCACTAGCAGGCCCGCACCACCTCGGGACCGCACCGCTGCGGCCGCTTGGTGCAGCATGCGTTCCAGTCCCGACACGGCTCCCGGCGGTGGTGTCGCGGCGCTCTCGCCACGCCCGAATTCGGTGCTGAAGCTGACTCCGAACAGGGCGAACTCCACCCCGATCCGCTCCAGCACCCGACCCCGGCTGCGATCGTCGAGCACCTCCGCATCGACCAGGGCTTGGCGCACCGACGCGGCGAGCTCGGTGAGCAGCGGATTGCCCTTGGCGCAGGCCACCCAGGCGGTGACGAACCCCAGCTCACGCGCCCGGTCCTCGGTGTCTCGCAGCAGGGACGTCTTGCCCAGCCCCCGTGGTGCGTGCAGGACCACGGGCGGTCCGGCCAGTTCCCCGTATGTGGTGACCCGCGCCAGCAGATCGCCCAGCCGCGTGCGCTCCCGTATGCGGCCCACCAGCACCCGCGGAAGGTCGCCAGGGGTGAACGGACTGGGGACACTCATGGGCACGGCCTCTCGGTGATAGATCTTTATACTTCCGCCTTTTATCAAAGGATGTCGAACTGGTTCCACTGTCCCACGAGCCACCGACAGCCGCCCGCGGAGAGCATCCGGGGTTCGTTCGCACCAGTGGACATTCGGTGCATCAGGAGGCACCAACAACCGTCCTGGGATGACGCCCGCGGGCTCCTTGCCGCCCAGCCGGTTCGCACTCCCCCCAAGTCGGGCGCCACTGGAGCCTCCGCGCATCAGGGTGGTTCGGGAGGGGCCGGGCCAGATCCCGGATTGGGCGGGTGCCCGCCGGCCTCGAACTGATGGCCCAGGGAGCGCCCGGCCAAGGCGCGGTCGTAACTGCCCGGCGTGAGATCCCACTCAACCCGGAGACGACCCACCCCAGGTGGTGGAGCACCCCTAGCCAGATCGTTCGGTTGGGGTGGCCCCACGCCGACCCGCCCGGCCAATCGCCGGGAGTGGACGACGTGGTGGTGGTCGCTGCACAGCAGCGCGGCGTTGTCGAGTTCCGTTGTGCCACCGTCGATCCAGTGCACCAGGTGATGGGCGTCGGCCCAGCCGGCGGGGCGGGTGCAGGCCGGGAAGGTGCAGTGTTCGTCGCGCAACAGCAGGGCCCGCACCTGGGCGGGGGTAAACAACCGCCGGGTGCGACCGATAACGCTGGGGTTGCTGTGTTCATCGAGTAGCACCGGGGTGAGCTGGCTGTTGCAGGCGATGCGCCGCGCAGCCTGAACGGACAAGAACCGGCCGGCTTCCAACGTGCCGATGGTGGTGGCGCATCCGGTCTCCGCGGCCAGGTCCGCGGCCCGCATGATCAGGTTGAGTTGCCCCGCGGGACGCCCCGGCCCGGTACTGCTCACCGCGCGCCGGATCAACTCGATGAGCGCGTCGGAGCGGCGCCGGCCAGGCGATCGGGGATCGGCCTCCCCGTCCGGGCCGGGCTGCGGAGCGCAGAGCGGATCGAGCGCCGCTTCCAAGAGCGCCACCGACTCGGAATCCAGAGTCCAGCGATATTCACTGAGCCCGTCGACATCGCGCCGCGGCGCGGACAGGCTGGTGTGCGCGCGGGCCGTGGCTTCGTCCTTGGCCAGCATGTCGGGGTGGCCGTACTTGGCATACATCGCCGGCCGCAACTGGCGCACCTCTCGCATATCCCCGCCGGCGGCCACCGTGGCGTATCCGGCCCAAACCGCCGGCACGGCCTCCGGCCTCAGGTCCGGGACGAGCCGATGCATTTGCTCCACGGCCACATCCACACATCCCACCGGAGCCGTCCCGGACAGCACCGCCTCCCCCACGACAGCTCCGTCTTGGCCGGCGGCCAGCACTCCCGCTTTCGCCGTAGCCGTGGCCGGAACCACCGCTTGCGCTACCCGAGCGAGACGCCCGGCGCCCGCTCCCGAGGCATAACGGCGGGAATGAGCGGCCACCCAGCCCGCGACGGGCAGCGGCCAATTGCCCTCCCGGTGCACGCCCCGCGCGGCCGCCTCGGCGACGACGGCGACCTCAGCCGCGTCCACTAGCAGGGCCAACTCCCCGAGTTCGGTGAGCAACTCGGTCAGTTGGGCGCCGGACGCGCCATACAACTGGTGGCGAAGCCGTCCGAGCACCTCGGCGGTATGCCGGACCAGCTCACCCGCCTCGACCATCCCAAGGGCCGCACACTCACCGGTCCCGATCTGGTCAGCCCCCATCCGACCAGCCCCGATCACGTCTGCTGAGGGCGCCGCACCGGCAACCGACCCGGTGGGCACAGGTGGCGCCGCCGGGACCGCCTGTGCGGGCCGCCAATCGGGGATGAACTCCATACTCGATCATACATCTGTACTAATCGAATGTCGAGCAAAAATTAACAGTTTTCCTCTCTCCCCCAACGATTTCCGTGGCTGGCGCTCAATATCACCCGGCACCGACAACCGGTGACTGAAGTGACGAATGGGACCAAAACCTGTGGATATCCCTCCGCTTGCCATCCGGGATTTCCTCACGCACGCTGGGGCCGTGCAGCGTTCACCTTCCGCGACAAACCGACCCTGCGGGGTGAGCTGGTGACACTGCGCCCGATCCGCGCCGAGGATGCCGACGCGATCGATGCGATCATCCGCGCCGACGACGAAATCGCGCGGCTCACCGGTTCGGTGCACTCGAGCACCGAGAAGCCGGCGGAGATTCCGATCGCGCGGCTACGCGAAATCTACGCCGAATGGGCGCAGGCCGACAACCGGCTGGTATTGGCCGTGATCGATAACGCCACCGACGAACTGGTCGGCGAGGTGGTGCTCAACCAATGGGATGAGGCCAACAGTTCGTGCAACTTCCGCACCCTGATCGGGGCGTCTGGGCGAGGCCGCGGTCTCGGCACGGAGGCGACGCGCCTCATCGTCACCCACGGGCTGAGCACCATGGGCCTGCACCGCATCAGCCTTGAGGTGTACGCCAGCAACCCCCGCGCCCGGCACGTGTACGAAAAGATCGGGTTCATCCACGAAGGCATCGGCCGACAGGCCCTGCGCTTCGACGACGAGTGGATCGATGTCCACTACATGTCCCTGCTAGCCACCGATATCGAATAATCCGAGATGAGGATGACCCACCGTGGTCCGACGGACTGGCAAGCCCTCGCAGGGACTACCACCCCGGTCACTTGAAGACATCGAACGAGGGGCCCGGAGGTGAATTCCGCCGGGACCAAATGGGCCTGGCTAGTCTCTGTATCCATGACATTGGTAAGCGCGCTTCTGCAGTGTGCCGGGCTTGTTCACGGAGGCTCCACGCCATGGGGTACTCCCCCATCCCTAACTGAACCGGGGGTCTATCTGGTTAGCACTTCGCCTGATCCCAACGCGGTGCATGGCCCAGCCGAGTGCCCAGTGTCGAGTGAACGAGTAGCCGAACTCTTGGAGACGCGCTCACAACTTACGGTCCATGGTCGTCGCGGCACGAACGAAAGCTTGACCGAGGCGTTACGCGGCATGTGGCCCGCCGGGGAGACCGTCTTATACATCGGCTTGGCTGGGAAGTCGGTGGCCCGCCGTGTCGGCCAGTTCTATGTCACGCCATTAGGCGCGCGTTCACCCCACGCGGGTGGATATCCACTCAAACTCCTCGGAAATCTGGGCGAGCTCCATGTGCATGTAGCGACGACGCCGGACCCTGGCAAGGCCGAACTCTCCTTATTGGAGGCCTTCATGGCTGGTGTATCCGGCAGCGCCCGTCGGGACCTCGTTGATCCATCGTTGCCGCTTCCCTTCGCGAATCTTCAGCTTGGCGAACGGGGCCCGCGCAAGACCCACGGAATCGAGAAGGCACGCCAGGGCAGGGCAGCTCGAACCACTCTTGAGCACCCGCCGGCATCCGCAACCCGGGCGGACGCACGTCGGACTCAGACTGAATTTCCGTTGAACGTGACGGCAAGGGACATCGCTGTAGGACAGATCAGAGTTACAGTCGCACCAAAGCGTGCGCTGTTGCTACCAAGGTTTATTTCCCGATTCTCTGTGACCCTCCAAGGAGTCAACGTAACAACCTCGTGGAATCCACGGCTGGGACCAGACAAAGAGCGTTCCGGGTTACTCCGACCTCCACGGGAGGTATTTCGAAGTCTCCTGACTGAACCAACCACGTTGTTCATTTCCCGGGGTGCGGATGGATCGCTGAATTTGACACAAGAATGAACCGATAATGGCCACTCGCAGAATTTCGACGCATCTCGGCCAAGCCGACAGAAACGCGACTACCGTGCCCCCGGGCAGATTCGAACTGCCGACACCCGCTTTAGGAGAGCGGTGCTCTATCCCCTGAGCTACGAGGGCGGGGGCCAGCGCCATACGGCCATACCGGCCGCGTCAGTCTAGGCGAGCCCGCTGGGGCCCTCACAGTTGCGCGAACGCCCGCTCGACGATGTCACCCAGAGGTATGTCGTGGGCACCGCTGAGATAGGTACGGATCGCGGCACGAAAGGCGCCGAGGGCGGCATACGCCTCCACCGCAATCTCAAGATGGTCGTCGATCCCTAGTTCGTCGCCGGCCGCACCGCGGGCGCGCTCGACGAGACCCTCCACGATCACCCGGTCGGCCTGGGCATACATCCCGAGGAAACGCAGACCCAGACTGGGCTCGAGCCGGATGAGCTCACGACGCAGGGCCCAGGTTTCCGGATCGCCGTCCAGCAGCGCGACGCGCTTGAGCATCAGAGCCCGGACCACAGCCCGCGGCGACTCGGGCGTGGGCCAGTCCCGGATCATCTCGGCCAACCGCTCCAAATCCCCCGGAGCGCTGCCGACGATCGCATCATCCTTGGTCGCGAAGTAGTTGAAAAAGGTCCGCGGCGAAACTCCGGCACGCTCGGCGATCGCGTCCACCGTCAGCCCCTCCACGCCGCCTTCGCGCGCAATCTCCAAGGCGGCCAGGTGGATCCCGCGTCGCGTCTCCCGCTTCTTACGTTCGCGCAGACCGCATTCACCTTCGTCAGCACCAACCCAGCCCGGTGCCACCGACGCGACGGGCGGCCGACCCTCGGTGGCGTCCGAACCAAGCGATGTCGTCGTTGGCATGCGACCCACCATACTGCAGAGTCTGCAAACTTGCAGACTCTGCAACTTAGCTCTACGCTCGTCCGGTGAGTACCGCAGCCGAGCCTTTACCTGAGTTCCATCTCGACCCCACCGGCAAACGCATCTTTGGCGGGCTCTTGCTCGGCATGTTCGTGGCCTCGATCAGCCAGACCATCGTCGGCCCCGCGATGCCCCGCATCGTCGCCGAGCTCGGCGGTATGGAGCACTACTCCTGGGTCGCGACCGCGGCGATGCTGGTCTCCGCCATCGTCGTCCCGATCGTCGGCAAGTTCTCCGACCTGTATGGGCGCCGCGGCTTCTTCCTCGGCGGCCTGATCGTCTTCCTCATCGGCTCGTTGGTGTGCGGTCTCTCGCAGAACTTCTGGACCCTGGTCGCCGGCCGCGCTATCCAGGGCCTGGGCATGGGCACCGTGATGCCCTTGGCGCAGACCATCATTGGCGACATCATCCCGCCGCGTCACCGCGGCAAGTATCAGGGCCTGATGGGCGCCGTCTTCGGTGTCACCTCCGTCGCGGGCCCGCTTGCGGGTGGCTGGATCACCGACCATTTCGGTTGGCGCTGGCTGTTTTGGGCGACGATTCCGCTCGGCCTGGCCGCCACCGCGGTCGTCCACCGATTCCTGCACATCCCGCATCAGCGTCGCGATGCGCGCATCGACGTCGCCGGCATCCTGACGCTCACCCCGGCCCTGACCGCGCTGCTGCTCGCCACCTCCTGGGGCGGCACCTCCTACGCCTGGTCCTCCGGCGTCATCCTCGGCCTGTATGCCGTGGGCGTGCTCTTCCTGATCGCCTTCGTCGTCGCGGAATCCCGTGCGGCGGAACCGATCCTGCCGTTGCGCCTCTTCCGCAACACCACCTTCACGCTGTCGAATATCGCCGCCTTCGGGGTGTCGATGGTGATGTTCGGCTCGATCATCTACATCCCCGTCTACGCGCAGGGCGTGCTCGGCGTCAGCGCCACCAACTCCGGCCTCATCCTGCTGCCCCTCATGCTCGGCCTCATCGTCTGCGGCATCATCGGTGGCCAGCTCATCACCCGCACCGGCCGGTACAAGAGCCTCATGCTCGCCGGTGTGCTGATCATGGGCGCCGGCATCTGGCTGCTCACCCGCCTGGCCTATGACTCGACCTCGGGTCAGTTGACCCTGGCCATGGTCGTGCTCGGCATCGGCCTGGGTCTGTGTATGCAGCAGTTCACCCTGCTGGTCCAAAACGACTCTGCCCGTGCGGATCTCGGCATCGCGACCGCCTCCACACAGTTCTTCCGCAATGTCGGCTCGACCGTGGGCATCGCGATCTTCGGCACCGTGATGACCTCGGGCCTGCACGCCGCGATCCTGCGCCACCTGCCGGCCGATGTGGCCAAGCAGTCGCAGGCCTCCGGTCAGCAGATTGGGGTCGGCTCCGTGCTCGACCCGGCCGCCATGGCCAAGCTTCCGCCGGCCGTTGCCGACGCGGTGCAGATGGGGCTGGCCGAGCGCCTGCACGCGGTCTTTGAGCTCGGATTGCCGATCATCGCCGTGGTCTTCCTGGTGACCGCGTTCATCCCGGTGCTCCCGCTGCGTACCGCCAACCATGACGAGCCTGCGGAAGAAGCCGGCAAGGACATGCTCGACGGTTTGGCCAGCGCCTCGCCGGAGACGGCCAAGGCCTGAGCGCCCGCCGCGGATTTCAGTTGTGCACGACGTAATGCAGGATCACGTCATGGGTGTGCTTGGCCTTGTCGGCGCCGCGCAGCAGGATCTCGTAGGTGCCATGTGAGGTGTGGATCGCCACCGTGGTCTCCTCGGTGAACCGGCCGAACACGGAGGCATCCGAGGCATAGGAGACGGCGGTGATCCGGCCATACGGGATCGAGGTCACCGCCACTTTGCCGCCGACAAAACTGTTGTCCTGCAAGATGACTCGACGGTCGGTGAGCCCGATGAAGCCGCTGCCCACATCCTTGCCGTCGTAGACCGCGAAGACCGTCTCATCCGGCAGCAGGCTGTCGCGCACGATGCTCAGCTGTTCCTTCTTGTCGTAGTAGACCTCGTCCGCCACCGCGTGCCTCCCGCATGCCGTGCACGCCACCGCGCGCCTCGCCCCCAGCCTGGCATGCGGCATACCGTGGGGGCCATGGGCAAGATCGACATCGTCGCCGGCGATATCACCACGCAGAAGGTCGACGCGGTGGTCAACGCCGCCAACTCCGGGCTCCTGGGCGGCGGCGGAGTGGACGGCGCCATCCACCGGGCCGCCGGTCCGCGACTCCTCGACGCGTGCCACGACCTGCGACGCAGCACTTTGCCCGACGGTCTGCCGCCGGGCGACGCCATCGCAACCCCGGCGTTCGACCTGCCGGCCAAGTGGGTGATCCACACCGTCGGCCCCAACCGGAATGCCGGGCAGACCGATCCGCAGACGCTGCGCCGGTGCTTCGTCAACAGTCTGGCCGTGGCGCGCGGGCTCGGGGCGCGAACCATCGCCTTCCCGGCCATCGGGGCCGGTGTCTATGGCTGGGATCAGGCGGAGGTGGCCCGGATCGGCTTGGGGGTCGCCCGCGCCGAGTTGGCGCGCAGCACCATTCGTACCGTGCGTTTCGTCCTCTTCGGCGCTGAAGCCGAGCAGGTATGGCGTCAGATCGCCACCGAACTCGAGACAGGCGCTTGAGTCGGCCTGACCGGATTTCGCGGACCTCGAATCCCCGGCTTAGGCGGCCAGGCGGGGCGGCCTAGGCATCGGCGGCGCGGGCGACCGGCGCCTGCTCGTGGAATTCGTCATGCCGGCGCATCCAGTAGGAGAACTTCTCCTGCGGCCAGCCGTCGGGGACATCTTCCCCTTCGATCTGCCCGCCGTATGGGGTCAGGTCCAGCAGGCTGCTCACGCTGCCGATCCGGCTCACCATGCCCCCGTTCTGCAGGAAGTAGGTGCGGTAGACATCGTCGCCGTCGCGCAGGAAGACATTCAGCGCGAACCATTCCTGGGCATCGCAGTCGGCAGTGAAGCTGTCGGTGCGGATCGCGTACCAGGGCAGATCGGTCCAGCCCATCCGCTCGGCATACGCACGCAGGGCGGGCTGAGGCGCGGGCGAGGCCATGGCGAAGGTGATATCCCGCGCGTGCAGGAGCCCGAGATCGGCGACCCCGTCGGCCCAGGACGAGCAGCCGACGCAGCCGGCGGACGGCCACCCACCCACCCCCTCCTCGAAGAAGAAGCGGTAGAGGATGAGCTGGCTGCGCCCGTCGAATAGCTCGAGGAGCGAGCGCTCGCCATCCGGACCTTCAAACCGATAGTTCCTGTCGATCTTGACCATCGGCATCCGCTTGCGGGCCGCGGCGAGTTAGTCGAGCTGGGCGGCCACCGCTTCCTCGCGCTCCGTCATCGACTTGAGTGCGGCCTGCCATTCGGTGGTGGATACAACCGGGGGTCGGGCTATCGGCATACGGCCACGCTAGCGGCGAAGTGGGCATACGCCAACGGGCCCGCACCGATCGGTGCGGGCCCGTTGGTCAGGCGATCCCCTGTTGGTCAGGCGATCCGTGGAGCGGGTTCGGTCAGGGACGGCCGTAGGTGACGCTGCTGGACCAGATCGCCCGCAGGCCGGTGGACAGGCCGGTGCGCGGCGAGTCGTACATCATGCCGTTGCCGGCGTAGATGCCCACGTGGTAGGCCGGGTAGCCGAAGAACACCAGGTCACCGGGCTGGGGGTTGGACACCGGGGTAGCCGCGCTCTGCTGGGCCGCCGCGGTGCGCGGCAGGGAGATGCCGGCCTGGCCGAAGACATACATGGTGAAGCCCGAGCAGTCGAACCCGGCCGGGGTGGACCCGCCATAGACATACGGGATGCCCGAGAGGCTGGCGGCGATACCGAGGACACCGCTGGCCGGGGGCGCGCTCGGCGGAGCCGGCGGGGTCGGGGTCGGCGTGGGGGCCGGGGTCTGCGTCTGGGTCTGCGTCGCGGGGGCGGTGCGCGTGGTGGAGCGGCTGGCCGCCTGGGTGCGCACCGGAGCGGTGGTGGTGGTGGAGGCAACCGCGGAGGTCACGACCGGAACCGGGGCCACGACCACCGGGACGGGCTTGGGCTTGGGCTTCGGCTTGGCGACGGCCTTGACACCGACGACGCCATAGGTCGTCTTCACCGGGCCCGACAGGGCCGGTGCCGACACGACGATGGTGGTGGCCTGGACGGGAGCTTGCGGGGCGGCGACCGCATCGGCCGCGGGGACCGCCGAGGCGGGGCCGGTCACGGCGGCGATCAGCCCACCGGAGGCGGCGATGACGGCGCTGGAGCGGGTGAGGGCGTCGCGGCGTCGCGAGCGCAGGGCACGGTGGCGCCCGGGAATACGTGAACTCACGTGAACCTCTCGACGCCTGCGAGGTGAGCTGTCGGGTTCGGGCGAGAAGTGCTACCCGGCCCACGGCCGATCGATCCGGCCGCGGACTTCACCCCAAGGACGCCGTAGCGCCCGCAAGTGGGTCCCCCGCTCCTACCAAGCGGTATGTCGTGTGCCGCGGGACCCGGTGGTAGGACTCGGCGATCCGGGCCGCGGATGCCCCCGGTTTCGGCGGCAATGGCCCGACGGTACACACGCCCGCGGGAAATGTCACGTTCCGGTCACACCCACGGGTGGATAACTCTCACTCGCCCGTTGACGCTCGCCGTGCGCCCGAGTCGGTTGCCAGCGGGCGCAGGGTACACCGCTGCCTCAGTCCAGCGCGACGAAGACATGATCGGCGATATCCCGAGGTAGCGAGACGCCGGACTCGGCGGGCCGGTCGGCACCGACGACGATGATCCGCCCCTCGGCGGCGTGCACCAGGACGGGGCTGCGCAGGGTGACCCCCGCGTCGATCAGCAGCATGAGCGCCTCGTGGTCCACCTGCACCTGCTCACCGATGCGGCGCACGATGACGGTGCGCGGTTCGGGCTGGGCCACCTCGGACAAGGTGGACAACCCTTCGCGGAAGGACTCCACCTCCCCGCTGCCGCCGAGCTCGGCCAGTCCCGGAATGGGGAGGCCAAAGGGTGAGTCGAGCGCTTCCCCGAGCAAGGCGACGATGCGCCGCTCGACCTCCTCGGACATCACATGCTCCCAACGGCAGGCCTCGTCGTGGACCAGATCGAAGTCCAGGCCGATCACGTCGAGCAGGAGGCGCTCGGCCAGGCGGTGCTTGCGCACCACCCGGGTCGCCGTGAGACGGCCGCTCTCGGTGAATTCCAGGTGACGGTCACCGGATACCCGCACCAGGTTGTCGCGTTCCATGCGAGCCACGGTCTGCGAGACGGTGGGGCCGGAGTGGCCCAGTCGTTCGGCGATCCGGGCGCGCAACGGGGTGATCCCCTCTTCCTCCAACTCGAAGATGGTCTTGAGATACATCTCCGTGGTGTCGATGAGGTCAGTCACGCCGGGATTATCTCATCCGACGACCCAGTGGCTGCCCGACGCGAACGATCCAGCCGCCCCACCCAAATGGCGAGCCAAGCGGCCACCGCGAGGCCCCCGGCGCCGGTGGCGAGACTGGCTGCGGCGAGGCCGGCGAGGGTCGACCCCACGCTGAGCACCACCGGGCCGCCGGCGAACCCGAGATCGCCCAGCAACCGCCACCCACCGAGGTATTTGGCACGGTGGAGTTGCGGGGCGGTGTCGGCGCCCAGGGTCATCACGACGCCCGAGCCCATGCCGTTGCCGACCGCCATGAAGAGGGTCACCAGCAGCATCGAAGTGAAGCCGGTGGTCAGCGGCAGGAGCATCAGCCCGGCCCCGAGCAGGGTCGCGGTGGGCACGGCGACGAACGCCCGTTCACGCCGGTCCATCGCCCAGCCCGCGGGATAGAAGAAGGCGATCTCCAGCAGAGCCCCGACCGCGACCAATAGCGAAATCTGGGCCGGCCGCAGACCGAGATGGTCACCCCACAGCGCCAGCACGCTCATCCGCGCCGCCCGCAGCCCCGACAGGCCGGCCGCCCCGAGCCCCACCGTGAGCAGGGCCCGTCTATGACGCCCGAGCACCGCCCAGGTAGAGGCGGGATCGGCTCGGGCCGCCGCTCGCGCCGACTCCCCCACGTCGGGCACCCGCAGGACCAGGGCGAGGGCGAGCAACGACATACCGGCCGCAAAGACGAAGGCAGCGCGCACGCCGAAGGTCCCGACCACCGGGGCGGCCAGGATCGGACCGGCAAACATGCCGATCCGGTGCGAGCCGCCGAGCGCCGACAGCGCCCGGGCCCGCAACTGCGCGGGTACGGCGTCGATCATGAAGCCTTGGCGCGCGAGCAGGAAGATGCTCCACGTCATACCCGTGAGCACGGCGGTGACCGCGAGCACGCCCAGGTGCGCAGCCCGCGAGGCAGCCAGGGCGGCCACGGTCCCGACCCCGGCCGCGATGGCCATGGCTCGCCGTTCCCCCACGCGCGCAATGAAGGTGCCGGCGGGCAAGGACATGACCAACTGGCCGATCCCCATCAGGCCGGCCACGAAGGCGGCCGTCCCCACGCTCGCGCCGAGTTCTCGGGCTAGCAGCGGGACCAGGGGGATGGCCGCGCCATACCCCATGGCCTCGAGCACCGTAGGCCCATAGGCCGAGACCACGACGGAGCGCAGCCGGAACTGCTCCGGGGTGCTCGGAATCGCGGTCATCCGCTCACCGTAGAGACCGGGGCCGACAACCCCGGCAGACCGGTCGCCTTCAGGGTTGGCGCCGGTGCAGCGACCAGGCGTCGGCCTGTGCCATCGTCCCCGGCCGGGTCCGGGTGAAGACGAGTCGATCGTGCAGTCGGTCCGGTCGACCGGCCCAGAACTCCACCTCATCCGGCACGATCCGATACCCACCCCAGTGCGGCGGCACCGGGACATCGTCCGGGGATCCGGTGTCCGGGAAGCGACGCGCGATCTCGGCGTAGCGATCCTCGAGCACGGCGCGCGTGGCCACCGGGGCGGACTGTTCGGAGGTCCAGGCGGAGATGCGCGAGGCCCACGGTCGGCTCTGGAAGTAGTCGCGCACCTGCTGTGACGCCAACTCCTCGACCCGGCCGCGGATCCGGATCGCCCGGAACATCGCCGGCCAGGTCAGCGAGGCCGCCGCCACCGGGTGGGCGGCGAGCTGCCGGGCCTTGGTCGAGGTCAGGCCGGTGACAAAACCCCAGCCTTCGGGTTCCGCGAAACGCAGCAATACGGTCCGCACATCCGGTAGACCCTGCTCGTCCACCGTTGCCACCGAGATTGCCATCGGCTCCGGCACGTCGTCGGCGCTCTCGGCTCGGGCCCGGGCGTCCGCGATCCAGGCCGTGGCCTGCGCGTATGGCGTGGCCAACAGCCCATCTTCAGAGAACGGATCACCCGTGTAGTCCCGGCGGGACACCCCTTGCGTCATACCCCCGACATTAGCCAGCCAGGGACGGCGTCCGGCGGGTGCGCCCCGGGGCGGGGGTGGCTATCGTGACCGCGGAATGCCGGTTGTCGGTGGGGGCAGGCACAATGCTCTGGACGCACACCGCAGTGACGATTCGTGAGGATGGACCACCATGAGCGACAGCGACGTCAAGCACGGCCTTGAAGGGGTCGTCGCCTTCGAATCCGAGATCGCCGAGCCCGACAAGGAGGGCGGTGCGCTGCGCTATCGCGGCGTCGACATCCGAGATCTGGTCGGCCGGGTCAGTTTCGGCCAGGTCTGGGGCCTGCTGGTGGACAACGAACTCGACCCGGGCCTGCCGCCCGCCGAGCCCTTCCCGCTGCCGGTGCACACGGGTGACATCCGCGTCGACGCCCAGTCCGCGCTGGCCCAGCTCGCTCCGGTATGGGGTTTCCGCCCCCTGCTGGACATCACGCCCGAGGAGACCCGCGAGCAGCTGGCCCGCGCCTCGGTGATGACGCTCTCCTTCATCGCCCAGTCCGCTCACGGCCAGAGCTCGCCCATGGTTCCGCAGAGCCGGGTGGATGAGGGCAAGACGATCGTCGAGCGCTTCATGATTCGCTGGCGCGGTGAGCCGGACCCGGCGCATGTGGAGGCCATCGACGCCTACTTCATCTCAGCCGCCGAGCACGGGATGAATGCTTCGACCTTCACCGCCCGGGTCATCGCCTCGACCGGGGCCGATGTCGCGGCCTGTCTGTCCGGGGCCATCGGCGCCCTGTCCGGCCCGCTGCACGGCGGCGCACCCTCCCGCGCCCAGCACATGATCGAGGGCGTGGAGCAGACCGGCAATGCCGAGAAGTACGTCCAGGACGTCCTGGATCGCGGGGAGCGACTGATGGGCTTCGGCCACCGGGTCTACCGGGCCTACGACCCGCGCGCTGCGGTCCTACGCGACACCTGCAAGCGGCTCGGCGCCCCCCGGTATGAGGTCGCCGCCGCGCTCGAGAAGGCCGCCATCGCCGCACTCGCCGAGCGCTACCCCGAGCGCAAGATGGAGACCAATGTCGACTACTGGGCCGCGGTCCTGCTCGACTTCGCCGATGTGCCGGGCAACATGATGACCCCGCTCTTCGTCTCCGCCCGCACCGCCGGCTGGGCGGCGCACATCCTGGAGCAGAAGCAGACGGGGCGCCTGATCCGCCCCAGCTCCAAGTATGTCGGCCCCGGCCCGCGCCGGTTGGAGGACGTTAAGGGCTTCCGCGCCGACGCCTGAGCTCGTGGCTTGCTCGCGCCTGGGCCCCCCTCGGGGCCAGGCGCGCGCAGGGCAAGCGTGGAGCAGGGCCAAGCACAGGGCAGGGCAAGCGCAGGGCAGGGCAAGCGCGGGGCAGGGGCAGTGCGGCATACCGGGCGGTCTGCTATCCGGGACGGGCGTCGGGGGTCGGGGCGCGGGTTGGCACACTGGCCGGGTGACCGATTTCGCCACTCTCCGACTGCCCGATGACCTCATACCCAACGATGGACGGTTCGGCTGCGGCCCGTCCAAGGTGCGCCCCGAGCAGGTCGCGGCGCTGTCCGCGATCGGCACCTCGGTCCTGGGCACCTCCCACCGCCAGGCCCCGGTCAAGAATCTGGTCGGCGCGATCCGCGAGGGCCTTCGCGAACTCTTTGCTCTGCCCGAGGGCTATGAGGTGGTGCTCGGCAACGGCGGGTCCACCGCGTTCTGGGATATCGCCGCCTTCGGCTTGATCCGGGAGCGTGCCCAGCACCTGGCCTTCGGCGAGTTCTCCAACAAGTTCGCCTCGGTGACCAAGGCGGCCCCCTTCCTCGGCGAACCCACCGTGGTGGCGGCCGAGGCAGGGCGGGCGAGCACGGCATACGGCGAGCCCGGGGTGGACGTCTATGCCTGGGCGCACAACGAAACCTCGACCGGGGTGATGGCGCCGGTGCGGCGCGTGGCGGGGGCCGACGTGGACGCCCTGGTGCTAATCGATGCGACCTCCGGCGCCGGCGGATTGCCGGTCGACATCAGCGAGAGCGATGTCTACTACTTCGCCCCCCAGAAGTGCTTCGCGGCCGACGGCGGGCTGTGGATCGCCCTGATGTCCCCGGCCGCATTGGCCCGGGTCGAGGAGATCAGCGCCTCGGGCCGCTGGGTGCCGGACTTCTTCAGCCTGCCGACCGCGATCGACAACTCGCGCAAGGATCAGACCTACAACACTCCGGCCGTGGCCACCCTGGCGCTGATGGCTGAGCAGGTGCGCTGGATGAACGAGCAGGGCGGTATGGCGTTTACCACCGCCCGGACCGCCGATTCCTCCGCCCGCCTGTATGGCTGGGCCGAGCAGTCGCAGGTGGCCACCCCCTTCGTCGCCGATCCGGCCGAACGCAGCCTGGTCGTGGGCACCATTGACTTCGCCGAATCCGTCGATGCGGCGGCAATCGCGAAGGTGTTGCGCGCCAACGGGATCGTGGACACCGAGCCCTACCGCAAGCTCGGCCGCAATCAGTTGCGGGTGGCCATGTTCCCGGCCGTGGAGCCCGAGGACATCTCCCGGCTCACCGGCGCGATCGACTACATCCTCGAGCGGCTCTGAGTCCGCGCGGGCGTCGGCCCGGGTGTCGCGAGCACGCTCCTCCGCGGGCGTGCGGTAGCTAACAGGGCCAGGCCAAGCCCCAACACCAGGGCGTGCCCGATTCGCACCGGCATACCCCCGAAGAACTGGGGCAGATAGCTCAACAGGCCGACCCCAGCCAAGAGCCCACCGGTGCGCAACTGCGTGCCCATCCGCCAGAACCTGTGGATCAGGCGGCCGCCGACCAACGCCAACGCGATCAACCCGAGCGCGAATACCGTCATCGGTAACGGCGCATACCGGAAGTCGGCGGCGATGCCGGCCGCGTCCACCCCCGGGTGGGCCAGGGCGTTCGCTCCGACCGCGGCCAGTCCGAAGGCCTCCGCCCCGTAATAGGGCAGCAGGCCGGACACGGCCATCCAGGCGCGTGATTCGGCGCGTCGGACCGGCTGGCCGCTCCACCCCGGGGGCTCGCCGGCGGCCAGTGCCCGCAGGCCCACCGCCAGGGCGAGGAAACCCGCCATACCCAAGGCATGGCTGACCGGCCAGCGCGCCTGGGCGAAGGTATGCGGATCGGCCTCCGGCGACCAGGGCCGCAGCACCGGGTAGAGCACCAGGCAGGCTGCGGCCACACCGAAGGCGACCCGGGCGCCGCGCGGGTAGCTAGGCATTCTCACCACCCCGAGGCCGGGACGGCGGATGTGCTGGCCTCGGTGGCGCGCCGGCCCCGACTGGCGTGCCGGCCTCGACTGGCGCACCAGCCTCGGCCGGCTGCCGGCGTCGCCGGCCCAATGGCGTGGGCCGCAGTTCCGGGCCAAACCGCGGGTCCCCGCTCAACACCCCGCCGCCCAGCACCATCGGCCGCTCCCACAGATAGCGCTGGCGATGCAGCGATCGCATCGTCGGGCTGGCGAGGCCGGCCACGGCCAGCGGCCAACTCGGCACCCGCCGGACACTGGGCTTGCCGCGTCCCGCATCGTCGGCGATCAGCCCAGCCAGTTCGCGCAGGGAGATCGCCGGCGGGCTGGGGGCGAGCAGGATGCGGTCGTTCGTGGGCGCCAGGTCCGCCGCATACTCGGCGGCCAGGATCATCGCGCGGGCCAGATCGGGGATCTGGGTCAACGAATGCGGCAGGTCCGGGTCGGCGAATACCCAGGCCGTCCGCCCGGCCCGGACCGGGTTGATCACGGTGGCGGTGACGACGGAGCCGGCTGTCGTTGCGGTCGGCCCGACCAGATCCGCCGCGACCATGCTGAGCGTCCGAGCCGGATGCGCGGCCCGGGCCGCGAGCAGTTCGGCGCGCACCTCTCCCAGCGGGGTACATGGATCGATCGGGGCATCCTCGCGCAGGTCCTCTGCCTGGTGCCCGAAGGCATAGACCGACTCGGGGAAGATGACCGGGATTCCCAGTTCCGCGGCCACGTCCATCACCGCCTGCTCACGGGCGGGCAGTTCGCGGCGCCACGACGCCGGGTCGTATGCGGTGTGCACGCAGTGCAGGATCGCGCTCGCACCCCGGCTCTCCCGGCGCAGCAGTTCGCGGTCGCCCGCGTCGCCGCGCACGGTGCGCGCCCGGGCTACGGCGG
>ERZ501047.232-NODE-232-length-19880-cov-4.400555_pt1 | contig 19880 bp, 22 predicted proteins | sample MGYA00510868_ERZ501047 | MGnify/ENA primary metagenome ERZ501047 (study PRJEB25958, sample SAMN03398593) | human skin metagenome | study: EMG produced TPA metagenomics assembly of the Human Skin Microbiome Metagenome (human skin metagenome) data set. | reverse complement strand
CGCGGGCGCGCCGCTTGGGGCGGGGGCTGAGCCGCATACCGGGGGCCGGGCGGACGCTCTGGTCCGCCCGACGCCGCGCGCGCTGACCGCTCACTCAACGGCTGCGCAGGTGCGCACCGCCCGGCCGGTGACCGGTCAGTGCTCCCGGATCACCGCGCAGCCGCCGGCGGGGAGCACGAACTCACCGCCGACCTCGGCCTGGGCAACCAGGTCATAACCGGCCGCGCTCACCGTCGCATCGGCCGCGGTGTGGTTGAGCAGGAAGAGCCACGAGCGCTCCCCCGCCCGCCGGCGCACCGCCTCCACGCCCACCGGCACGTTCGCCGCCGGGGTGACCCCCGCCGCGGCCACCAGGTCGGCCAGCAGCCAGCGCCAGGTGTCGTCATCGAGCATGGTGCCGACATACCAGGCCTCGCCCCGGCCGGCCTGGTGGCGGGTGATTGCCGGCCGCCCGGCGAGGGGGGCATCGGCATACGTGAGCACGGTCTGCGCGGTGGTCGCGGTGGCGAACTCACTCCATACCGACCCGCGGCCCTGGCTCAGCGCGATCTCCTGGCCCGGCAGTAGCGGGTTGAACTCCTCCACCCGGATGCCGAGCAGTTCGGCGAACGCCCCCGGATAGCCGCCGATACCGCACATCGGGGCAGAAGGGGCTCTCGTGACGCGTGATTCACGTCTGGCGAAGCCGACCAAATTGGTGGGGCGCTAAGCGCCCGCTGACCGCAGCGATGAGGTCTAGTAGTGCCCAGGCCCATTCACGGGGCCGGCGACCGGGTCGCACCGGCGCAAGCCCACTCCCAGAAGGAGTTCTTCTCGTGCTAAATCGAGACAACCTCGACTCGATCATCAACAGCGACGTCTACGACGCCGACGGCGACAAGATCGGTAGCGTTGGCCAGGTCTACCTGGACGACGCCACCGGTGAGCCCTCGTGGGTGAGCGTGGCCACGGGTTGGTTTGGCAGCGCTCAGACCTTCATCCCGGTCAACGACGCGTCGCTGGACAACGACGGCCTGCGCGTGCCCTACAGCAAGGACTTGGTCAAGGACGCTCCCCGCGTGGACGCCGACCAGCACCTCTCCCGTGAGGAAGAGGAGCAGCTGTACGCGCACTACTCCCGCACCGACTACAACGACTGGGACGGCCGCAGCTTCGACGCTGACGACCGCGACCGCGACCGCGACCTGACCGCGGGAGGTGTTGCCGGCACCGCCGGTCTGGCCGGCGCGGACTACGACCGCAACCGGGTCGCCAACACCGACGGCAACCTCGAGATGACCCGCTCGGAGGAGCGTCTCAACGTGGGCAAGGAGCAGGTCGAGACCGGCCGCGTCCGCCTGCGCAAGTACGTCACCACCGATCAGCAGACGGTTTCGGTACCGGTGCAGAAGGAAGTTCTCTCCGTCGAGCGCACCCCGGTCGAGGGTGGTCAGACCACCGGCCCGATCGGCGAGTCCGGCGATCAGGTCGAGGAGATCGTCCTGCGCGAAGAGCGTCCGGTCGTCTCCAAGGAGACCGTGGCGGTCGAGAACGTCGCCATCAACAAGGACGTCGTGACCGAGAACCGCGAGGTCACCGAGTCCGTCGCCAAGGAGCACATCGAGGTTGAGGGTGACGGCGTGACCGGCGACACCACCGGCCGCGGCTTCAACTCGGACGCCGACCGCGTTGGCACCGACCGCGTCGACACCGACCGTGACGGTGACGACCGCAGCCTCTGGCAGAAGGCCAAGGACGCTGTCGACCCCGACCGCGACGGCGACGTCCTGGAGACCGGCACCGAGCGCCGCACCCCGGACAACCGCTGATCCACCCCCGCTCCCGCCGCCGTATGCGTGAGCATCCGCGAACGGGCGGGCCTACTTCGGTAGGCCCGCCCGTTCCGCGTTTGCGGTTGGTCTCATTGGCCACCGGTTTCTCTCCGGCTGCCCGAAACCTGTGGTTACCCCCACTTTGCAGCAGGGTGTAAGCGCAAGGTTCCGGCAGCCGGAGAGAATCCAGCGACACCCGCCGGAACCCGGGCCCCCGGGCTTGCTAGCGTCGGGGGATCAGGTATGCAGTCCGGCATACGTCATCGTCGAAGGGGTCTTTGCCCGTGAGCACCACACCCGTCAAGGTCGCCGTCACCGGCGCCGCCGGCCAGATCGGCTACAGCCTGCTCTTCCGTCTCGCCAGCGGCGCGCTGCTCGGCCCGGACACCCCGATCGAACTGCGGCTCCTGGAGATCACTCCGGCGCTCAAGACGCTCGAGGGCGTCGTCATGGAGCTCGACGACTGCGCCTTCCCGACCCTGGCCAAGGTCGAGATCGGCGATGACCCCAACAAGGTCTTCGACGGCGTCAACCATGCGCTGCTCGTCGGTGCCCGCCCCCGCGGCCCGGGTATGGAGCGTGGTGACCTGCTCGAGGCCAATGGCGGCATCTTCGCCCCGCAGGGCAAGGCCCTCAACGACCACGCGGCCGACGACGTGCGCGTCACCGTCACCGGCAACCCGGCGAACACCAACGCGCTGATCGCGATGTCCAATGCCCCCGACATTCCGGCCGAGCGCTTCTCCGCGCTGACCCGCTTGGACCACAACCGGGCGATCTCCCAGCTCGCCGCCAAGCTCGGCGTCCCGGTGACCGAGATCACAAAGATGACCATCTGGGGCAACCACTCCGCCACCCAGTACCCCGATCTCTTCCACGCCGAGGTCGGCGGGCGCAATGCGGCCGAGGCCGTCGGCGACCAGGACTGGCTGGCCAACACCTTCATCCCCACCGTCGCCAAGCGCGGCGCGGCGATCATCGAGGCCCGCGGCTCCTCCTCCGCCGCCTCGGCCGCCTCCGCGACCATCGACCACGCCCGCACCTGGATCGACGGCACCGCCGACGGCGACTGGACCTCGATGGCGGTCAAGTCCGATGGCTCGTATGACGTGCCCGAGGGCCTGGTGTCCTCCTTCCCCGTCACTGTCAAGGACGGCAAGTGGGAGATCGTCCAGGGCCTGGAGATCGACGACTTCTCCCGCGGCAAGATCGACGCCACCGTCAAGGAACTGCAGGAAGAGCGCGAGGCCGTCCAGGGTCTCGGCCTGATCTGAGGCCGCGAGTGAGCCACGGACGGCGTCCGCAGCCCAGTTCGGACGCCGCCGCGTATGACTTCGCGCGGCTGGCGACCGAGCCGTTCGTGCTGCTGACCACCTTCCGTCGCTCGGGCGCGCCGGTGCCCACGCCGGTATGGGCGGTGGCCCACGACGGGGCTTTGGCGATCTCGACTCCCGCCGGCGCGGGCAAGCTCAAGCGGTTGCGGCATACCTCCGCGGTGACCGTGCAGGCTTGCTCGCGCCGGGGGACCCCGGTCCCCGGGGCACCGGTGCTTCGGGGAACGGCCCAACCCGTTCCCGACGCCCAGGCTCGCCGGGCGGTGGAGCAGGCGCTGGCGCGCAAATATGGCGTGGAATGGAAGCTCGCCATGGCCGTGGAAGGCCTGGTCAGTCGCGTGAAGACCCGCAAGGCCCCGCGCCCGCGGGTGGCCCTGCTCATCCATCCCGCGCGCGACTAGAACGGGTCGCGGAACCGCCGGCCCATCGCAGGTGGCTGCGCACCCGCCCCGTCAGACGCGGGCGCGCAGGTCCAGGGCGAAACCGGCGGCGAGCAGGGCGGCCCCCAGGGCGGCGAGGGTGAAGACGTCGACCGCGCGGGAGCGGGCCACCAGGCCGCCGGCCGCGCGGCCGGGGAGAACCAGCCGCAGCAGCGCCCCCAGCAGGCAACCCCCGCCCAGGGTGACGGTAGCGCGCAGCAGATGATCCGTTGCCGCCCAGGCAATTCCGCCGACGAAAGCCAGCGCGACCACCCACCACATCGCGAGCTGGCCGACCGCGGGCGGCCGGGGTTCGGGCTGGGAGGGTCGTACCTTGCCGGCGCCCCAGGCACTCTCAGCGCTTGCGGTCGCCCCGGTCGGTTTCGCTGGCGCTGGCTCTCCCCCACCCGGCGCCGGGGTCGACTCGGACGGCAGGGGCGAGGCGGGGGTCAGGACGGGTCGGCCGACATACGCTCGGCCGCCTCGACGATATTGGTGAGCAGCATCGCCCGGGTCATCGGGCCGACGCCGCCGGGGTTGGGGCTCACCCAGCCGGCGACCTCCCATACGGACTCGTGCACATCGCCGGCGACCCGGCTCGTGCCGCCCTCCCCGGACACCCGACTGACGCCCACATCGAGCACCGCCGCGCCCGGCTGAATCATCTCGCCGGTGATCAGACCCGGCACCCCGGCGGCGGCGATCACCACATCCGCCCGGCGCAGTTCGGCGGCCAAATCCGTTGTGCCCGTATGGCAGGTCACCACCGTCGCATTCACCCCGCGCTGGGTGAGCATCAGGCCCAGCGGGCGCCCGACGGTGATCCCCCGGCCGACCACGGCGACCCGGGCACCGGCCAGGGGGACGTCATACCGGCGCAGCAACTCGATGCAGCCCTTGGGGGTGCACGGCAGCGGCGCCTCCTTGCCCAGCACCAGCCAGCCGAGGTTGGTGGGGTGCAGGCCATCGACATCCTTGGCCGGGTCGACGTGCGAGAGAATCGCGAATTCGTCCAGGCCGGTGGGCTGCTGGACCAGGAAGCCGGTGCACGCGGGGTCGGCGTTGAGTTCCTCGACCGTGGCCAGCACCTGCGCCAAACTGGAACTCGCGGGCAGATCCCGCCGGATGCTGGTCATCCCGATCTCGGCGCAGTCCTTGTGCTTGGCGCCGACATACCAGGTGCTGGCCGGGTCGTCGCCGACGAGCACGGTGCCCAGGCCGGGCACGATCCCACGCTCGGCCAGGGCGCTGACCCGAGCCGCGAGTTCGGATTTGATGGACGCGAGGATGGCCTTGCCATCCAGGGTCTGGGCCGTCATGCCCTCGATCGTCGCACAGCCCGCCGGACCCCACAGCCCCTGCGGCCCGGATAGGCTCGACGCGAGAAGACACCGGTGGGCGGGCCCATCGCGTCGACGTGACCAGTGGATCGAGGCGGCTAGTGACGAGCGTGCTGTGGCTGCGCCGCGACCTGCGCGTGCACGACCACCCTGCCCTGCATGCCGCCGCCGACGACGGCCCGGTGGTGCCGCTGATCGTGCTCGATCCGACCTTGATCGCCAACCCCGACCGCCCCCGAACCGCCGCTTTCCTGCGCGCCGTGGCGGCGCTACGCGAGGACCTGGACGGCCTGATCGTGCGGATGGGCGACGCCGAGCAGGTCGTCGCGCAGGTATGCGCCGAAGCCGGCGCCCGGCGCGTCCACGTCAGCGGCGAGAGCCATCCCTATGGCCGTCGCCGCGACGCACGCGTCCGTAAAGCGTTGGCAGACAAGGGGATCGAGTGGATAGTCACCGGCACCCCGTATGCCGTCTCCCCTGGCCTGCTCAGCACCCGGGCGGGCGGCCCCTTCCAGGTGTTCACCCCCTTTGCCCGGGTATGGCGTGACCACGGCTTCCCCGCGCCGCTTCCGGCGCCAAGCGGCGTGCGTTTCCGGCGGGGCGTGACCGGGGACGAGTTGCCCCAGGTCAGCGCGCAGGTGCCGCTCAGCTCACCGGTGACCGAGGCGCAGACGCACGAACGCTGGGCGGACTTCCTTGAGGACGGGCTGGCGGCATACGGCTCGGAGCGCAATCGGCCCGACCACGACGCCACCTCGCGGCTGTCCACGGCCCTCAAGCTCGGCACCATCCACCCGCGCACGCTGGCCTACGCGGTGGGCCGCAGCGGCCGGGCGCGGGAGAACGGGGCGCAACGCTTCCTGACCGAGCTGGCGTGGCGGGAGTTCTATGCCGACGTCCTCTGGCACCACCCGCGCTCCGCCTGGCACGATCTGCGCGACGGGCTCACCGGGCTGGCCTACGACTCCCCCGACGATGATCCCGTTGCGGCAGCACGACTTCGGGCCTGGCAGGACGGGCAAACCGGGTATCCGATCGTGGACGCCGGGATGCGCCAACTGCGGGCGGAAGGCTGGATGCACAACCGGGTGCGGATGATCACCGCCAGCTTCCTGACCAAGGATCTGCACCTGTCGTGGACCCACGGAGCCCGGCATTTCCTCGATCTGCTCACCGATGGGGATATCGCCTCCAACAACCACGGGTGGCAATGGGTGGCCGGGACCGGCACCGACGCGGCGCCCTATTTCCGGGTCTTCAACCCCATCACCCAGGGCCAACGTTTCGACCCCGAGGGCGACTATGTACGCCGCCATGTCCCCGAGTTGCGGCACCTGGCCGGATCGGGCGCGCACGAGCCGTGGCGGGCCGCCGACGGCCTGGCCCACGGCTATCCCGAACGCCTCATCGACCACGCCGCCGAGCGGCGCGAAGCCCTGCGCCGGTATGAAAGCACCCGAACGAAGGTCCTGGGATGAGCACACCTACGCTGCCTACGGGAGAACCGGACGGGCCCACGAGGTCCGACTTGCAACACCGGGGATCGCGGATCAACCCGGTCACCGAGCTGCGGGCCTTCCTCACCGCGGCCCTGTGGCGACCCGTGGAGCGCGACCATCTGGAGAGCGATGCGGCCTTCCGCCGCCGCCGGATCATCTCGCTGCTCACCCTCGTCGTCGGCGCGGTGCTGCTCGGCTGGTCGCTGCGCCTGAAGCCGGGCGACCCGGTCTTCTATTACGCCACCTTCGCCCTGGCCGGGGTATGGACGGTGGGGGCGCTGGCCTCCGGTCCGCTGCACCTGGGCCGCGCCAACACCCGCGCGGGCACCCAGGACGCGCGCCCCGTCGTGCAGAGCCTGGCACTGGGCGGCCTGCTGGTGGCGGTCTTTTTGCTCGGCGCGGTGGCAATCTCCCGGATCCCGGTGCTCGTCGAGCAGGTCAACCATGTCCTCGATCACGCCCGGGTCGGCTCGCTGGGGCTAATCGCCGTGATCGTCGTGGTCAGCGGGATCGCGGAGGAGCTGTATTTTCGCGGGGCCCTGTATGCCGCGGTCGGCCGCAAGCACGCCGTGGCCGTGACTACGGTGGTCTATGCCCTGACCACCGCCGGCACCGGCAACCCGATGCTGGTGCTCGCCGCGGCCTTCCTGGGCCTGCTCACCGGGCTGCAACGCCGGGTCACCGGTGGGGTGCTCGGTCCGATCCTCACGCACTGCATCTGGTCGAGCTCGATGCTTTTCCTGCTGCCGCCAGTGTTGGATGGACTCTCATGAGTACACACACGACAACGACCCCGCCCCGCCGGCGGGCCCTGGTCACCGGCGCCTCCGGATTCGTCGGCGGACAGCTCGTGCCCCGGCTGCTGGCGGACGGGTTCGTGGTGCGGGTGCTGACTCGCCACCGCGCCGGCCTGGCCGGGCATGACTGGGCCGACGCCGTCGAGGTGGTCGAGGGGGACGCGCGGGAGCGGCATACCGTGGCCCGGGCGCTCGCCGAGGTCGAGGTCGCCTACTACCTCATCCACTCGATGGAGGGCGGCGACTTCACCGACCAGGACCGCGAGTTGGCCCGAACCTTTGCCCAGGAAGCGGACCGGGCCGGCGTGTCCCGGATCGTCTATCTCGGCGGGCTGCACCCGGCCGACGCCTCCCTCTCCCCCCACCTGGCCTCGCGGGTCGAGATCGGCCAGATCCTGCTCGACGGGCCGGTGCCGGCGGCGTGTCTGCAGGCGGCGATCGTCCTTGGGGCCGGCTCGGCGTCCTACGACATGTTGCGCTATCTCGCCGGCCGGTTGCCGGTGATGGTGGCCCCGGCGTGGATCGACAACCCCGTCCAGCCAATCGCGCTGGAGGATGCGCTGCGCTGCCTGCGGGCGGCCGCCGATCTGCCGGCGGAGGTGAACCGGACCTTCGACATCGCCGGCCCCGATGTCCTCACCTATCGCGAGCTCATGCAGACCTATGCCGAGGTCGCCGGCCTGCGACGGCGCTGGATCACGGCCCTGCCGGTGCTCACCCCAGACCTGGCCAGCCTGTGGGTCGGCGGGCTCACCCCCGTGCAACCCGGGCTGGCAAGGCCGCTCATCGCCAGCCTGGTGCATCCGATGGTGGCCCAGGAGCACGATCTCGACGCCCAACTCGAGCGGCCCAACTCGGTCGGGGTGCGCGCGGCCATCCGGGAGGCGCTGCGGCATACGCCCCCGGACACCGGCCCGCGCAATCTGGTGGCGTGCTCGCTCGCCGTCGCCGCCGCTGCGGGAGTCGGGTCGCTTGCCACGCAAACGGATTCGCGCTGGTATGCCCGGCTCGACAAGCCTCGCTGGCAGCCGCCGCGGGCGGCCTTTCCGATCGCCTGGAGCAGCCTGTATGCCGTGATCGCCGGCGTGAGTGCGGCCCACCTGACCCAACTGGAGCGCGAGTCGAAGACCGCAGAACGGGACGGCTACCGCGCCGCGCTCGGCGGCAACCTGGTGCTCAATGCGCTCTGGAGCGCACTCTTCTTCCGCGCCCACCGGCTGCCGCTGGCGGTGCTCGAGGCGGCCGCGCTCACCGCCTCCAGCGCCGATCTCGCCCGGCGCGCGGGCAGCACCGCGAGCCGGCGCCGCACGCTCTTGCTGCCGTATGCCGGGTGGTGCGCCTTCGCCACCGCGCTCACCACGAGCCTGGCGCGGCGCAACCGTCGCGCGCGCTGAGGGCCGTGGCTGCCCGCCATACCGGGGGCACGGCATACGGGTGTCGTACCGGAGACAATGGGGAATGCTCAGTGTCGCCACCGCACGCGCCCTCGCCGCCGCCGGAATCCTGTGGGAGCCCCGGGCGGGTGATCGCTTCGCCATCGATCAACCGCAGCTGGACGCGGATGTCTTTTGGGTCAGCGATCTGACCATCGAGGTGCACCACTACGCCGATCAGACGGTGCTCGGCTTCAATGGCACCACCGAATGGGCGCTGGACTCGGTCGGCCTGGAGCGCACCGTGTGGTTGCCCCGCGAGGACCAATTGCGCGAGCTCATCGGAGATCGGCTGATCGCACTCACCCGGGCCGAGGGTGGCTGGCGGGTCACCTATGTCACGGCCGGTGAGCAGCGCGAATGCCGGGCCGCCGATCCCGAGGAGGCATATGCCGCGGCCCTGCTCGACATTTCCGCCGCCGCCGACTGAACTTTTGTCGGGCAACTAGCCAACCGAGCTGCTCCTCGGCGCGTCGTCCCTGGTGTCGGGGTCCACATCGGGAGACTGGCACGCGGAGGGGGTTGATCGGATATGGCGCAGGCAACTCGGCGCAGCGCGATGCTGCTGACCGGTGGGGCATTGGCGGGGGCGCTGGGCGGTTGCGGGGGTGCGCGGATCGGGCGGACCGCCACCGGCTCCGCCACCACGCCGAGCGGCACCGGCTCCTCGAGCACTGACGCGAAGCGGAGCGCGACGGCGAGCACACCGACATACCAGCCCATCGGCGATGGTTCGACGGCCCACACCGGGCCGCAACCCAACCAACCGACGCTGCCGCCGCTGGTGCCGGGACAGGCCCCGCCGCAGTTCGTGGTCTTCTCCTGGGATGGCGCGGGCGACACCGACGCCGGGCTGTTGACGCACTTCCGCAAGGTCGCCAAGGAGACCGGGGCGTCGATGACGCTTTTCCTCAGCGGGCTCTATGTGCTGCGCGGCCGGGACGCCAAGGAGTACCGGCCGCCCCGGAATGCGGTGGGCCGCAGCGACATTCCCTTCCTGTCGGACGCCTCGGTGCGGCGCACCATCGAGGGCATCGGGGCGGCCTGGAGCGAGGGCCACGAGATCGGCACCCACTTCAACGGTCACTTCTGCTCTGGACCCGGCTCGGTGGCGAATTGGTCTGCGGCAGACTGGGAATCCGAGATCGAGCAGGCCATGTGGATGGTTACCCACTGGCGCACGACGACGGGTTGGGACGATATACCGTCGCTGCCATTCGACTACGGCAAGGAACTCATCGGCTCGCGCACCCCGTGCCTCCTCGGCCAGGACAACCTCCTGCCCACCGCCGCGAAACTCGGCTGGCGGTATGACAGTTCGCTCGGCGGCAAGCAGGTGTGGCCGAGCCAGTTCACGGGGACGACGATCTGGGACCTGCCGCTGTCGCAGATCCCTTTCCCCGGCCACCGCTACGAGGTGCTCGCCATGGACTACAACTACATGGCCAACCAGAGCGGGCCGCAGCCGACGAAGGACCCCACCCACCACGCGAAATGGGGCCAGGAGGCGTATGGCGCGCTGATGGCCGGGCACGAGCGCGCCCTCAACGGCAACCGGGCGCCGATGATCGTCGGCAACCACTTCGAGCAGTGGAACGGCGGGGTCTATATGGACGCCGTGGAGAAGTCGATGCGAACCATGTCGCAGGACAAGGACACCTACCTGGTCAGCTTCCGGCAACTCGTCGATTGGCTGGAGGCGCAGGATCCCCTTCTCCTTCACGCGCTTCGCGCGCTGCCGATCGGGTCCGCGCCGCAGGGCGGCTGGCCGTCCTTCGGGGCGGAGTAGCCCCGCCGCCGGCCCGGCACGAGCCGAGGACGGCGTGCCGGGTGCGTCGCGGTGAGCTCGAGCCCAGCGACCGGCACAATCGGGGCATGACCACCGTCACCATCCCCGCCCGCTACAACGGTCCCCCGGACTCCGCCAACGGCGGCTGGTTCGCGGGGCACCTGGCACGGGTGGTGCTCCACGCGCAGGACGACGATGGGGGCCGAGTGGTGAGCGTGCGGCTCAGTGCGCCGCCGCCGCTGGAGCGGGAACTGACGGTCAGCACCGCGGACGATGGCGCGATCGTGGTGCGCGACAAGAGCATTGACGGCGAGAGCGAGATTGCCCGCGCGCGGCTCGGCGGTGACCTGGGACAGCCCCCGCTGGACGGGCCGGTGCCCTTTGCGCAGGCCGAGGCGCTGCGCGCGGCATACGAGGGCCGGGAGGCGCACCCCTTCCCCACCTGCTTCTCGTGCGGCACTGCGCGCGTGGACGGCTTGCAAATGGCGGCCGCCCGCGTGCCCGACGGGACCGGTGAGTATGCGGCGGCCTGGCGCGCCACGGACATCTCGCCCGAGGTGCTCTGGGCGGCTCTGGACTGCCCGGGCGGCTGGTCCGCGGGCATCGCCGGCCGGCCGATGGTGCTGGGCACCATGTCCGCTCGCATCGACGAACTGCCCGCAGAGGGCGAGGATTGCGTGGTCATGGCGTGGCCGCGCGGATCGGCCGGGCGGCGCTACGAATCCGGCACTGCGGCATACGGATCCGACGGGCGCCTGCTCGCCCAGGCCGAGGCCACATGGATCGCCGTGGACCCCGCGACCATCCGCCCCCGCTGACCTATGTCGACGGCCACCGCCACGACCGCCACCCGGCGAATCGACGGCATCGACCTGGCCCGCGGACTGGCGGTGTGCACCATGGTCGTCGCCCACACCTCGCCCTCGCCGATCGACCTGCCGGCCGAATACCTCACCGCGCCGCTCTTCGCGCTGCTGATCGGCGTCGGGTTGAGTCTCGGCTGCCTGCGCGCCGGGTCCTCGGCGGGCCCGGATGCCGGTCGAATTCGCTTGGTGGAGAACCTCTTCCGCGGGCTGGTGCTCCTGGCGCTGGGGATCTTCCTGCAGCGCGCCTACGACTACATCGATGTGGTGCTGCCGACGCTCGGGCTGCTGACGATCGCCTTGGCGCCCGTGGTGCCCCGCATCGCCGCTCGCCCGCGGATCGCGCTGGCCGGGTGTGCGGCGCTGTGGCTGGTGTCGCCGGTGACGATGAACCTGGTGCGGGACTGGCTGATGACGCATCCGGTGACGAATCCCGATGTCGCGCAAGGGATCGGCTGGCTGCTATCCGGGTACAGCTACCGCCTCACCACTCACCTGGTCTTCGGCCTGGGTGGTGTCGCGCTCGGTTGGTGGCTGCACCACGGCGGCGGCCGGGGTCGCGCCGGTGCGGCGTTCGTCGCCATGGCCGCCACGGTGACGCTCGCGGCATACGGGCTCGGGCGGGTGGCCGGCGGCGCCCAGCCGTATGCCGGTGACCACGCCGAAATCCTCGGCTCGCTCGCCTTCGCCGCGGGCACCACCGCCGCCGCCGTATGGCTGTGCGACCGCCTCCGCGAACGGCCGCTGGTGCTGCGGCCACTGCTGGCCACCGGCCGAATGGCGTTGACCGCGTACACGGTTCAGGTCCTGCTGCTCGCCGGGCTGCAGCGAGTGACCGGCGTGGGCTGGGACGATGATCAGTGGTGGGTGCTTGGCCTCACCCTGGCCGTATGCGTGTTCGGCAGTTGGGCGTGGAGCGCCACCCGGCTGCCTGGCCCCCTGGAAGGACTCCTGCGCCTACCCCGCCTGGCCACCCGATGAGCCCTCCGCAGCACGCTCGCATGGTCAAGCACCACTCGATCGCCAAACACCCCTGGATCGCCAAACACACGGGACGCTGGGAGGGCCCCGCGATCGCCTGCCTGCTCGCGGCGGAGGCGCTCGCGCTCACCGTCCTGGGCATCCCGCTGGCGGCCCTCGCTTGGGTCGCCGGGCTGGTGCTGCTCACCCGAACCACCCGCTGGACGCCCGCCCACCGAATACGCGCGGCCCTCGTTGCCGGCACCGGGTTCCCGCTGGTGCTCGCCGGCCTCGCTGCGGTCATGGTGAACGCCACCACCCATGACGAGCGCCTGGCGGCCTACCGAGACGGCGGGGCATGCGCGACGGAGCGCCCCTGGCTGGCCTTGCTGCTCGCCGTGGTCGCGATCGCGTATGCCGTCACCCAGGTCGTCGTCTGCCGCCGCCTGCTGGCCGCGGTCGGCGAACATGGCCCCCGGGCCAAGGGCCTGCGTTAGCTGAACACCTGCGCTAGCTCAACGCCTGCGCTGACCCACCACGCACCGGGTAGTGATATCGGCGCCACGGCACCCATTTCACTACCCGCCGTTGCGTGCACCCCGATTTCGCTACCCGCTATCGGGCGCGGGGGCATGCCCCACACCGGCCGCGGCGCCAGACGTCAGTGCGCGAAGTGTCGGGTCCCGGTGAAGTACATGGTCACCCCGGCGGCTTCGGCGGCGGCGATGACCTCCTCGTCGCGCACCGAACCACCCGGCGCCACCACGGCCCGCACCCCCGCATCGAGCAGGATCCGCAGCCCGTCGGCGAATGGGAAGAAGGCATCGGAGGAAGCAACCGCGCCCCGCGCCCGGTCTTCCCCGGCCCGGCCCACGGCCAGGCGGCAGGAGTCGACGCGGTTGACCTGCCCCATGCCGATCCCCACCGCGGCCCCGTCGCGGGCCAGCAGGATGGCATTGGACTTCACGGCTCGCACTGCCCGCCACGCGAATTGGAGGTCACGCAGGGTGGCCTCGTCCGCCTTGGCGCCGCTGACCAGTCGCCAGTGCGCCGGGTCGTCCCCGCCCTCGGCCGCGTCCTCGTTCGCCACCGCGTCGATCCGGTCCACGGTCTGCATCAGCAGACCCCCGGAGATCGCCCGGAACTCCACCGGGTCGCGATGGGCCGCCATACCCTCGGGCAATTGCACGAGACGGCGATTCTTCTTCTCCCGCAAGACAACCAGCGCGTCCTCGTCGAACGCCGGCGCCGCTACCACCTCGCTGAACGACTCATTGAGGGCCTGCGCCATCGCCACGGTCACCGGCACATTGGTGGCGACCACACCGCCATACGCGGACACCGGATCGCAGGCATGGGCCGCGGCATATGCCGCCTCGGCGCTCTCCCCGACGGCGATCCCGCATGGGTTGGCGTGCTTGATGATCGCCACCGTCGGGGCGTCGCCGTGGTCATAGGCCGCGCGCACTGCGGCATCGGTGTCCACATAGTTGTTGTACGACATTTCCTTGCCGTGCAACAGTTCTCCGCTGGCCAGGCCCGGGCGCCAGTGGGTATAGAGCGCCGCGCGCTGGTGGGGGTTCTCGCCATACCGCAGGCTCTGCCGCTTGGTCCAAGTGGCCCCGGTCCAGGCCGGGAAGCCGTCGCCGCCGGAGGAATCCACATACCCATTGAGGAACCAGTTCGCGACGGCGTTGTCGTACTCGGCCGTGTGCACAAAGGCCTTGGCGGCCAACAACTTCCGCTGCTCGAGGGTGAACCCACCGCCGCGCACCGCCTCCAGCACCATCCCGTATGCCGCGGGGTCGGTGACTATGGCCACCGACGGATGGTTCTTGGCCGCGGCCCGCACCATCGTCGGACCGCCGATGTCGATCTGCTCCACACACTCATCCGGGTCCGCGCCGGACGTGACGGTCTCACGGAAGGGGTAGAGATTGCAGACCACCAACTCGAACGGCCGGATGTCCAGTTCCGCCAGCTGCTCCAGGTGATCCGGCTTACGGGTGTCGGCCAGCACCCCGGCGTGCACCACCGGGTGCAGCGTCTTGACCCGTCCCTCCAGGCATTCGGGGAAGCCGGTGATCTCGGCAACCTCGGTCACCGGGATGCCCGCGTCCGTCAGCAACGCCGCAGACCCCCCGGTCGAGACAAGCACGACGCCCGCCTCGTGCAGCCCGCGGGCCAACTCCGCCAGACCGGTCTTGTCATAGACGGAGATCAGCGCGCGGCGCACGGGGCGGACGTCGGCGCTGGGGCCGGGCGGGGTGGGGGCGGCGTTCACGGGATGGTGACCCTTCGCTGAGTGATGGTGTATCCGAGGCGCGCCATCCGGCCGACGGTGTCGACCAGTTGCGGGCGTTCGGCGGACTTAATGCGTTCGGTCAGGGAGTCGACGGTGTCGTCATCGGCGACGGGCACGGCGACCTGGGCGACGATGGCCCCGGTGTCCACGCCGGCGTCGACGACGAAGAGCGTGGCGCCGGTGATCTTCACGCCATACGCCAGGGCGTCGGCCGGGCCATGAATGCCCGGGAAGCTGGGCAGCAAAGCATTGTGCGAGTTGAGATATCGCCCGCCGAAGCGCTCGAGGAAGGCGGGCCCGGCGAGCTTGAGGAAGCCCGCGGACACCACCAGATCCGGCTCGTATGCCGCCACCCGCGCCGTCAGCGCCGCGTCCCAGGCCGCCCGGTCGGGATGGTCGCCGACCCGCTCCACGAACGTCGGTATGCCGGCCGCCCGCCCCCGCTGCTCACCGAGCGTGTCCGTCCGGTCGGCCCCGACGGCCACGATCTCCACCCCGTATGCCGGGTCCGCCGCGGCATCGAGCAGCGCTTGGAGCAGGGTGCCCGAACCGGAGACCAGCACCACGATGCGGGCGCGGCGGCCCGGGCTAGGGGTGAAGATCCGCTCGGCGTCGCCCCCGCGCTGGGCTGGCGACGGGGGGATGCTCACGCCGCCCGAGCCTACCGGGGCGAGGGATTCGGTGTCAGCGGCGGGCCAGCTCAGCGGCGCAGCCGCCACCAGTCGCGGGCGACCACCACGCCCGCACCGATGCCCAGGCTGACCAGCAGTGACAGGCTGAGGGATAGCGCCGAGGGTCCGACCGACGCCAGCCGCCCATCGCCCAGCGAACCGCCGGCGATCGCGTCCAGGATGCCGAGGAAAACACTGGTCAGCAGCACGGTGACCGCGACCGAGCCGAGCTTGGTGCGCCCGCTGGCCAGGCGCGGGATGCCGGCCAGGGTGCGGCGGGCGGCATACCCGCCGACGAACACCGGCAGCAGCCAGAGCAGCCGGACATACCAACCGAAGTCGCCCCCGCCCGGCAGCGCACCGAAGACCGGGATCATCGGCAGCACGCCGGTGTCCGCGGACCCGAGCGACACCCGGGCCCCTTCGGTGACCGCGAAGCCCGGCCCGGTGAGCGCCGAGAGCACCCAGAGGCCCAGGTTGGGCAGCGCCGCGAGTTGGCCCACGGTCAGCGCGAGCGCGCCCAGCAGGCCGGTGTCGAGTTCGCGATAGAGCGTGCCCACGGAGCCCAGGTGCAGGGCCACCGCCGCGAGCACACCGAGCATTCCGAGCGCCAGGAGGACCAACGACGTGCGCCACGCGGGGCCCACGGCGCGACGCACCGTGCGCGGGATGTGCCGAGTCAGTTTGTCCAGCCGACCGCGCCGACCTTCGGCCAGCGCCAGGGCCAACGCCGGTATGCCGAGCACCGGCAGCGGCAGCGACCACCACACCGGCGTCGCGGGTCCGGCGAGCGCCACCCCGCAACCCGCGGCGGCGACCGCCGCATACCCGCCGAGGTAGGCGGCATACGGAATTCGGGTCGGGCCGCTCTCCGGGAGCGTCGATCGAGCGCCGCGGATGGCCGCCCACAGCAGCAGACCGAAACCGGCCAGCGGGGTGAGGGCGAGGAAAACCCCATCCGCCGCGAGTCGCCCACCACCCATGAGCAGCCACAGCGAGGCGCCGACTCCGAAGAAGTTCCCCCAGTCCGTGGTCGCGCGGGCGGCGAGCGCCCCGACGATGCCGGCGGCCATCAGGCAGAGCACCAGCCCGCAGGCGGCCGCGGCGGCGCCGCCGAGCAGCGGCGAGAGCCAGGGGCGCGTGGCGGTCTCGGGCTCGGCGGTGGTCTCGGTCGGGTGGGCGGATTCCAGGAGAGCCATGACGCCTCCCATGGTTGCCGACCACGTCCGTGGTTCGCCGCACCCACGCCGCACCGGGCGGATGAATTTGTTCGTCACCCGAGCAGCCGAAAAAAGACGTCCTACTCTCGGGTAGCGACAGAGGCAACCACCAAGGCCGCCCGTGCGTCCGGCAGAGTATGACAGTCATGGCCGAGGGCTGGGCGCAAGGCGGCGTCCACGTGCTCAGTGAGGGGAGGTGCGCGCCGATGGAGGCGGACCTCAACTTTGACGACTTCTATCGCGCCACCGTCTCCCGAGTGATCCACCTCGTCTATGTGACTACCGGCGATCTCACCATCGCTCAGGACTGCACCCAGGAGGCCTACGCGCGGGCGTGGCAGCGCTGGCATACCGTCAGCAAGGCCGACGACCCCCTGTCGTGGGTGCGCACCGTCGCCCGCCGCCTGGCAATCTCCCAGTGGCGCAAGGATGTTGGCCGCGACAAGGCCTACCGCGCCCTCGCGCTGGACCGGGAAAAGCACGCAGCCATGTCCGAAGACCGTATGGTCGTGGTGGCGGCGCTGCGCGAACTCTCCCACGACCACCGGGAAGTGCTCGCCCTGTTTTATCTGCTCGACATGTCCGTCGAGGCTATCGCCGCGGAACTCGGCTTCCCTCAAGGCACCATCAAGGCCCGGCTCCATCACGGCCGGGCGGCCCTCGCGTCTCATCTCAGGCCCCGGAAGGGGGACGATGTCTGACCCCCACGACCCAGTCGGTCCCCACCCCGACTGGCACGAGAAATACCGAAGCGACTCTCCCGTCAGCGACGCCGACTGGAGCCAGGCCGACGACGACTTCGTCCGCCGGGCACTGTTGTCCCTGCGCGCGGATGTCGACAACCTCGCGCTGCCCGATCCGACGGTCGTCACCGTCCTCGGGTCGCGCCGACGCCAGCGCAACTGGTGGATCGCCGGCGGAACCGCGGCCGCGGTGATCGCCGGGGTCGTCGCCCTCTCCGCAGTGGTGCAGGACACGCAGACCCGGGTGGCCACGCCCGCCACCACGACCAGCACCCACGCCACCGGGACCGCCTCCGCGCGCGTGCTCAGTGGGTATTCCGATCGCGCAATGCCGCAGGCCGGGCGCTTCTTGGAGCCGGACGACTTCCGCTCCGCGACGCTGACCGGCGGGGCGAGCACGGAGTCCGCCGCGGTCGATGTGGCCGGTGAGTTCATTCCCTGTGACGCGGAACCGGCCTCGGTAGTCGGCGCCATGGGCGTGGCGAATGCCGAGACCGGACGTGCCTTCGCGCGCCAACGGGTGCAGGAGGGGTCCGAGACCTCGGTCCTCCTTGCAGAACTCGAGAAAAGTCTGGCGGACTGCCCCGGCGCAAAGGCCGGCGATTTCCAGGACATGTGGCAGGTCCCGCGGTCGGCCAGCGAGGCCGACGGGACTACCTATGTCGCCCTCGGCCACCTCGCCAGCGGCGGGATCACCACGCTCGTGCTGGACGTCAACCCGACGAATTACCGGGTCTTTCCTACGGATGCCCAGGCATTCCAGGAGTTGCGTCGCCTGCGGGATCGCGCCGTGCGCCGCTGAGGCTGTGGATTGCGGCTGCACCATCGGGCCCAGAGAATTAGGCTCACCGCCACGGCGCCGGACAGGCCGGGGCAGCGGGACTAGGAGCCGGTATGGACGCGCACCTGTTCCCCTACGCGCCGCTCGCCCCGGCGCTCATCCTCGCCGCGCTTGGCGCGCTGGCCGGGTGGTTGACCCTGGGTCGGCTGCGCACCGGGTTCTATCGCTATGACGACGATCGCCCGCAGCGGCGGTTGGCGTGGGTGGTGCCGGCCGCCGGCGCGGTGGCCGGGCTCACTGCATACGGGCTGGGCGACTGGGCGTGGCCGGTCCCGGTGACCGGGGCGCTCGCCGCCGTTGCCGGGGTGACGTTGGCGGCCATCGACCTGGACGTGCACCGCCTGCCCCGGGTGCTGACCTGGCCGTGCTATCCCGCGCTCGCGCTGCTGCTCACCTTGTGTTCGCTGGTCACCGACGACTGGCATGCGCTGCGGCGCGCAGCGCTCGTGGGGTTTGCCCTGTGGGCGGGCTACTACCTGCTGCACCGGCTCGCGCCGCGCGGCGGGCTCGGCCGCGGCGACGTCACCCTGGCCGGCCTGCTCGGTATGGCGTTGGGCTGGTTCGGGTGGGAGGCCGCGGCGGTAGGGACCTATCTCGCGTTCCTGATGGCCGGGCTGGCCGCCGGTGCCTTGCTCCTGACACGCCGGATCACACGCTCGGACCGCATCGCCTTCGGCCCGGCGATGATCGCCGGCGCGCTGCTGGTGCTGGCCGCGCAATAGGCCCGGCGGGCTGTCGGTGGTGCCCACTAGCCTGACGATGGCCGGTGCATCGGCCCGGCCGCACAACCGAGAGGACAGCAATGAACGAGACGACAACCGCCGGCACCGCCCGGGCCGGGCTGCCGTGCTGGTATGAGCTGGGCACCACCGACCTTGACGGGGCGGCTCGGTTCTACGAGACCGTCCTGGACTGGCAGGTCCAGGAGTCCGGTGTCGAGGGCTTTGACTAGCGGATCGCCAGTAGTGGCGGGGGCAACGGGGTGGCCGGGCTTATGGCGCTTGGCGAACAGGAAGGCAATCCGCCGCCGAACTGGATCTTTTACCTTGAGGTCGAGGACTGCGACGCGGCCGGTCAGGCGGTCACCGCCGGCGGCGGCACGCTCCTCAAGGAGCCTGCCGACATCCCCGGGACGGGTCGCTTCGCCGTCTGCGCGGACCCCCAGGGCGCGGTCTTCGGGATCCTGCATCCGTTGCCGATGGAGAACCCGCCGACGACCCGGGCATTCGAGCCGGAGCGGGCGGGGCACGGCTGCTGGCACGAGCTGACCGCCAGCGACCCGAGCGCCGCCATGGACTTCTATGCGAAGGTCCTGGGCTGGAATGCGGGCGAGTCGATGGACATGGGCGACGACGGCCCCTACCAGCTCGCCGATATCGCCGGACAGCGGGCGGTCGGCATCATGAACCTGCTCGGTATGCCGGCTCCCGCCTGGCTGCCGTACTTCAACGTCGTCGATATCGACGCGACCGCGGCCCGGGTCACCGGCGAGGGCGGCACCGTCCACCACGGCCCCACCGAGGTGCCCGGCGGCGGCTATGTGATCATCGCGACCGACCCGCAGGGCGCCCGCTTCGGCGCCAGCGGCCCCAAGAGCGCCTGAGCCGGTCACGCGGCTAGACCGGCAACGCACTTGAGCAGGTCACGCAGGTGAGCCGGTAACGCAGGTGAGCCGGTAACGCAGCCGGAGCCGCCCCGCATACTGCGGGACGGCTCCGGATTGCGTTCTGCTGCAGCCCTTCTCGGGCTACCGGCGGCTCAGCGGGGGTCTACTTCTGCAGGCCCTTCATGATCTCGCGCATCAGGTCCGCGGTCTCGGACGGCGTCTTGCCGACCTTGACGCCGACGGCCTCGC
>ERZ501047.227-NODE-227-length-20077-cov-5.244181_pt1 | contig 20077 bp, 19 predicted proteins | sample MGYA00510868_ERZ501047 | MGnify/ENA primary metagenome ERZ501047 (study PRJEB25958, sample SAMN03398593) | human skin metagenome | study: EMG produced TPA metagenomics assembly of the Human Skin Microbiome Metagenome (human skin metagenome) data set. | reverse complement strand
CGACGCACTGTCGCAGTCCGTCGGCACGTCCAGCGGGATCGGGCGGTTCGGGAGTGGGATACATGGCGGCGGGCACCGCGGCGGCCAGGATCGGGAGGCTCACCGCGGCGGCGGCCACGGTGCACAGACTTGCGCGAGGGAGAGGCATGTGAGCCAGGTCACCACATACCGGCCACATGCCGGTCGGCGTCCGGGTGGCGCCCAGGGGAACACTCGGTGACCCATCGCTGGACCCACCCGGTCGGGAATGACTGCGCATACGGCAGTGTTCCGCATACGATTCAATTTTCAACCAACTATGAGGTGCGCGATGCAGTTCGGGATCTTCACCGTCGGCGACATCACCCCCGACCCGCACACGGGGCGGGCGCCCAGCGAGTACGAGCGGATCAAGGCGACCGTGGCGATCGCCCGCAAGGCCGAGGAAGTGGGCCTGGACGTCTTCGCCACCGGCGAGCACCACAACCCGCCGTTCGTCGCCCCGGCCAATCCGCCGGTGCTGCTCGCGGCGATCGCGGCGCAGACCGAGCGCCTCGTGCTGTCCACCGCGACCACCCTGATCACCACCAATGACCCGGTGCGTCTGGCGGAGGACTACGCCTATCTGCAGCATCTGTCGGACGGGCGCATGGACCTCATGCTCGGGCGCGGGAACACCGGGCCGGTCTACCCGTGGTTCGGCAAGGACATCCGCTCCGGCCTGGAGTTGGCCGTGGAGAACTATGCGCTGCTGCACCGGCTGTGGCGCGAGGAGAATGTCACCTGGCAAGGCAAGCACCGTACGCCGCTGTCCGGTTTCACCTCGACCCCGCGGCCCCTGGACGAGCTGCCGCCCTTTGTCTGGCATGGCTCGATCCGCAGCCCGGAGATCGCCGAGCAGGCCGCCTATTACGGCGATGGCTTCTTCGCCAACCACATCTTCTGGCCCAAGGAGCACACCCAGCAGATGGTGGCGCTGTATCGGCAGCGCTTCGAGCACTACGGCCACGGCAGCGCCGACCAGGCGATCGTCGGGCTCGGCGGGCAGGCGTTCATCCGCAAGAACAGCCAGGACGCCATCCGTGAGTTCCGGCCGTACTTCGACCGGGCTCCGGTGTATGGCGGTGGCCCGTCCCTGGAGTCGTTCATGCGACAGACCCCGCTGATCGTCGGCAGCCCGCAGGAGTTCATCGAGCGCACGCTCAGCTTCCGGGAGTATGTCGGGGACTACCAGCGTCAACTCTTCCTCATGGATCACGCCGGGTTGCCCTTGCAGACCGTGCTGGAGCAGTTGGACATTCTTGGTGAGGAGGTCGTGCCGGTGTTGCGCAAGGAGTTCGCCGCGCTGCGGCCGGCGCACGTGCCCGACGCGCCCACCCACGCGGCGCGACTGGCCACCCGCACGAGTGAACAGGTGGTGGCACAACGATGACCGAACGCATTCTGACCGTGGTCAGCGCCGGGTTGCGCGTGCCCAGTTCGACCCGGCTGCTGGCCGATCAGCTCACCGAGGCGGCGCGCAATGCGCTGGCCGGCACCGAGGACAGCGTCGAGGTCCGGCACGTCGAGGTGCGCGATCACGCGCACGCGATCGTGGACGCATTGCTCACCGGCTTCCCGGGTGAAGACCTGGCTGCCGCGCTGCGGGATGTGGCGGACGCCGACGCGCTGGTCGTGGTCACCCCGACCTTCCAGGCGTCCTATAGCGGGCTCTTCAAGTCGTTCATCGACCTGATCGGCATGGAGGACCTCCTCGGCACCCCGGTGCTGCTCGCCGCTTCCGGTGGGACAGAACGGCATTCGCTGGTGTTGGAGCACGCGCTGCGGCCGCTCTTCGCCCATTTGGGGGCCCTGAGCGTGCCCACCGCCGTGTATGCCGCCACCTCCGACTTCGGCGGGGACGGCGCCTCGGCCCTGGCCGGCCGGGTCGCCCGGGCGGCGACCGAACTCGCCACCCTGTCCGGTGGGGCTCCGGTGCGCCGGCCCGCGCCGAATGCCTTCGCCGAGGTCACCCCGTTCTCCGCGCTGCTGGCCGCGGCCGGTGTGCCGGAGTCTCGCGCGAACTGATTTCACCCCGGCTCGGGCGGCCTGCTCAGGGACATTCCCTGGGCGGGCCGACGGGCCGGCGCCCTTGGTGTCGGCAATACGCGTGGGGCACCGCCCCACATACGGCGTGTTGCCGACACCGAGGCGGGGTCAGCCGCGCTCGCCGGGCGCATCGCGGATGAGGCGCGCGTTGTCGGCGGTCACCTCGACCTCCTGAATGCGGCCGTCGACCCCGAAGCGGTACATGGCGAATTCGTCGGTCTCCACCGCGGTGCCATCCCCGGGGGCGCCGGCAAAGGCCCCCTGCCGCGTGCCGGTGTCGTGCAGGTGAACCGCCAGCCAGTCGCCCTCGATCAGTGCCCGCACCAGGGTCCATCGGTAGTCCGGGAACGACTCGCACAGGATCTGCAGGTCGGCGACATACTCGGCGCGGGTGCGGACCCGGCCGTTGACGAGCACCTGGTCCGCGACAGACGACCCGATCTCGGACCACGCTCGACAGTTGCACGCGGCGAGATAGCGCGTATAGCGCTCGAGCACTGCCGCCCGGTTGGCGTGCGTCATGCGCGAGTCCACCTCAGGCGGCGATCACGGCAAGGACTTGCGCCTCGGCCTCGTGCAGATAGTCGTCGAGTTCGCGCAGCGCGGTCTGCAGGTCGCCGCCCTCCAGCAACACCACCATGCCCTCATTGCGCAATAGGAAGGGCTGGTGCAGGGCCTGGGCATCGGGTAGGCGCAGGAACGCCAGGCGCAATTCGGCCAGCACCCCCTCGAACATCGCCTCGAGGTGCACGCTGCCGCACGCCGCCACCAGGCCGCGGTGGAAATCGATATCGGCCGTACCGACGGCATCCCAATCTCCCGCGTCGGCGGCGGCCCCACCCGCAGCGACCGCATCGGCGAGTTCCCGCAGCCCCGCCGCTTGCTCGACAACCGCGCGCATCCCCAACGGCTCCACGAAGCGTCGGGTCCGGTAGATATCACGGACCTCCTGCGGCCCGGAGACCCGGACGAAGACCCCGCGATGCAGGGTATGCTCGACCAGTCGCTCGTGGCTGAGCAGTCGAAACGCCTCCCGCACAGTATTGCGCGAGACCTCCAAAGCGCTGGCGATGTGCTCCTCGCGCAACTGCGTCCCCGGCCGGATCGCCCCGCCCGCAATCTGCGCCCGCAACACCGCGGCCACCGCCTCCGCGGTGCTCTCCCGCCGCGCCAGTGGCGGCAGCGGCACCGGCGTTGCACTACCGGGCACGGACACCTCCATACGGGCACAGGCTTGCGAATCAGACCAATGTACTCAGCGTCCAATTGTCGGATAACCCCATCTTCCCCTTGTTGCATTGCTCAACAATCCGCTACTGTCTCGCCAATTCGGGGACGGCGTGGTCTCCGACCGGACCTCGAAGGATCCCTATGGCCCATCCCGCGACCGCCACCGGCACGGCCCGTCCGCCGTCGTCCGTGCGCCGGATCATCGTTGCGAGCCTCATCGGTACCTCCCTGGAGTGGTACGACTTCTTCATCTATGGCACCGCCGCGGCGCTGGTCTTCAACAAGCTCTTCTTTCCCACCTTCGATTCGCTCACCGGCACCTTGCTGTCGTTCACGACGTATGCCGTGGGCTTCGTGGCCCGGCCTCTGGGCGGCGTGATCTTCGGTCACTTCGGCGACAAGATCGGCCGGAAGAAAGTCCTGGTCGTCACCCTGCTGATCATGGGTCTGTCGACCTTTGCGATCGGTCTGCTGCCGACCTATGACTCCATTGGCGTCGCCGCGCCGCTGCTGCTGGTCACCCTGCGCTTCATCCAGGGCATCGGCCTCGGCGGTGAATGGGGTGGCGCGGTCCTGATGACCCTGGAGAGCGGCGACCCGAAGCGGCGCGGCCTCAATGCCAGTTGGCCGCAGGTCGGCGTGCCGATTGGTCTGCTGCTGGCCAATGGCGTGCTTTCGCTGATGGGTCGAGTGACCTCCGAGAGCGCCTTCAACAGCTGGGGCTGGCGAATTCCCTTCCTGCTCAGCGGCTTTCTCGTCCTCGTCGGGCTGTGGATCCGTCGCTCGCTGGAGGAGAGCCCGATGTTCGAGGAGGCCGCCGCCAAGGAGCCGGAGGCCGCTCCGGTCCTCGAGGTGCTGCGACGCTACCCCCGCCGGGTGCTGCTCGCCATCGGCGCGCGGATCGGGGTGGACGTCGCCTTCTATACCTTCGTCCTCTTCATCACGACCTATGTCGCGACCTATCTCGAGCTGCCCAAGTCCTACGCCCTCAATGCGGTCTTCATCGCTGCTGCGGTGCAGGTCTGCGCCATCCCGCTCTTCGGCCATCTCTCGGACAAGTTTGGCCGCCGGCCGATCTACCTGGGCGGGGCGATCGGTGCCGCGATCTGGCTGCTGGCTTTCTTCAAGCTGCTGGACACCGGCCGGTTCGCTCTCATTGCCCTGGCCGCCGTGATGGCGCTGATCTTCCACGCCGCGATGTACGGCCCGCAGGCCTCCTTCATCAGCGAGATGTTCCCGACCCGGGTGCGCTACACCGGCGCCTCGATGGGTTATCAGCTCGCGGGCATCCTCGGTGGCGCGCTCGCGCCGATCATCTCCACCGCGCTGCTGAAGAAGTACGACAGCGCCTGGCCGATCGTCATCTACGTGATCGCCATGCTGGTGCTCTGCGTGATCTGCGTGCTCGCCGCCCCCGAGACGGCCCACGCCGACCTTGAGGAGGACCCCCTGCACGGCCAGCTCGCCGAGAGCGCGGGATGATGCGAGGGTGAGCGCGCGGCGGGTGGACCTCAACAGCGACCTGGGCGAGAGCTTTGGGCGCTGGGTACTCGGCGACGACGACGCGATGCTGGAACTGGTCACCAGCGCCAATGTCGCGTGCGGGTTCCACGCCGGGGACCCGAGCACACTGCGTCAGGTGTGTGCTCGGGCCGCCGCCCGCGGGGTCAGTGTCGGCGCCCAGGTCAGCTATCGCGATCTGGCCGGGTTCGGCCGCCGCACCATGGACGTCGAGCCGTCCGAGTTGACCGATGAGGTCATCTACCAGATCGGGGCCCTGGACGGCATCGCCCGGGTATGCGGCACCCGCGTGCGCTACGTCAAGCCGCACGGCGCGCTCTACAACAAGGCGGCGGTCGATCCACATACGGCCGGGGCCGTCGTCGCCGCCGTGCAGGCGTATGACGCCAGCCTCCCCGTCCTCGGCCTGCCCGGCTCGGAGCTGCTCAGGGCCGCCGCGGCGGCCGGGCTGCCCACGATGGCCGAGGCCTTCGCCGATCGCGCTTATACGGCCGCGGGTCTGCTGGCCTCCCGACGGGAGCCCGGCGCGGTGTTGCACGATCCGCAGGAGATCGCCGCCCGCTGCGTCCGGCTCGTCACCGAAGGGGTGATCGTGGCGGTCGATGGCAGCGAGGTGAGCGTGCCCGCCGACTCGATCTGCGTGCACGGAGACACCGCCGGCGCCGTGGAGATCGCCGTGGCCGTGCGCCGGGCGCTGGATGCGGCCGGGGTCGAGCTGCGACCGTTCGCGTCGTGAGACATCTGCTCCCGGCGGGCCACCGTGGCCTGCTCGTCGAGTGCTCCGACCTGGAGGAGGTATTGGCGCTACATGCCGCCCTGCGCGCCGACCCGCCCCCCGGGGTCGAGGACCTGGTGCCCGCCGCCCGGACGCTGCTGCTGCGTTTCGATGCCAGCACCACCCACGCCCGAGTCGCCGCCCATGTGCGGGCGGTGAACCTGGCCGATATGAACGGCAACAAACCCAGCGCGCTGGTGCAGGTCCCGGTCCGGTATGACGGCGTGGACCTCCCCGAGATCGCCTCGCTCACCGGGATGACCGAGGCCGAGATCGTCCGCACTCATCTGGCCGGTGAGTATGTCGTGGCCTTCGCCGGGTTCGCGCCCGGCTTCGCGTACATCGCCGGCGGCGACCCGCGCCTCCAGGTGCCCCGGCGGGCCACTCCCCGCACCCGGGTGCCAGCCGGTTCGGTGGCCCTGGCCAGCGAATTCACCGGGATCTATCCACGCGAGGGCCCCGGCGGGTGGCAGTTACTCGGGCATACGGACCTGGTGCTCTGGGATCTGGAGCGCACCCCGCCGGCCCTGCTGACCGCCGGGACCCGGGTCCGCTTCGTCGAGGCGGCCTGATGTTGGAGATCCTGCGCGCCGGGGCGCTGACCACCATTCAGGACCTCGGGCGGATCGGGTCGGCCCACCTCGGCGTCGGCCGGTCCGGGGCCCTCGACCGCCCCAGCCTGCGCCTGGCCAACCGCCTGGTGGGCAACCCCGAGTACGCCGCCGGGCTGGAAGTCACCTTTGGCGGGCTCGCCGTCCGGGCTGGCTGCGACCTGCTGCTGGCCACGGCCGGGGCCCCGACCCCGGTACACATCGACGGACGCGCCCACGACGCCTGCGCGCCCCTGCACCTGCGCGCCGAGCAGGTCCTGGAACTCGGTCGTCCGGACAGCGGAGTCCGGACGTATGTCGCGATCCGCGGCGGGATCGATGTGCCCCCGGTGCTCGGCTCGCGCGCCACCGACCTGCTCTCCGGCATCGGGCCGGCGCGCCTCGGCGATGGTCACCGCATACCCCTAGGCACCCCGAACGGTCCGATCCCCGGTGTCGACCATGTCGCGCAGCGCGCGCTGCCGCCGGTGGTGGACCTGCGCGTCGTCCCCGGCCCGCGCGCCGACTGGTTCACCACCGCCGCCATGCGCACGTTCGGGCAGACCACGTATGCCGTGTCGGCGCACGCCGACCGCATCGGCGTGCGTCTGACCGGCCCGGCCCTGGAGCGCAGCCGGACCGAGGAACTGCTCTCCGAGGGCCTGGTGGAGGGTGCGGTCCAGGTCCCGGCCGATGGCCAACCGCTGATCTTCCTCGCCGACCACCCGGTCACCGGGGGCTATCCAGTGATCGCGGTCGTCCATCCCGACGACCTGCCATACGCCGGGCAGGTACGACCCGGCCAGTCGGTGCGTTTCCGGTGGGAGGCACCGATCGCGCTGCAGCAATAGCCCGCGCCGCTTTGGGAGGGAAAGTCCACCTTCGCAGCAGAAATGTTCTCTCCCAGAGCGGCAGGAAGTGGCACTGGGCGGGAAAGTCTCAGCGCGAGACAACTGCCCGCGCGCGGGCCGGTGAGCAGCGCTACGGTGGAGCGCACCCGCTCGCTTTCTGGTCGGGGAGGTAGTCGTGCCCGAGCTCGCGCAGCCCCGCCCGGCGGCGGACCCGCCGGGGCTCTCGGGTGCGACCGGATGGGCGCGGGGCCATGCCATTCGGGCGGCGGCCGCCCCGGCATACATCGGGCGCCCCAGCTTTGTCACCGGCATCACCCGGGCGGCCGCCATCGCGATGACCTGCGCCCTGGCCGTCGCGGTGATCCGGTTGCCGGAATCCCGGACGGACTATCCGCTGCAGCTGACGATCCCCCTGCTGCTCCTGCTCACCGTCCCTACCGTGTGGCTCGTCGTGCGGGCGATGCGGGCGGCCACGGACATCCGCCCCGTGCAGGTATGTGGTGTCACCGCATACCTGGCGATGGCCATCCATCTGCTGTGGGGCCCGCATCCCCTGAGCATGGGTCCGCCGAGTCCGCTCATCGCGCCATTACTGGTTGGTGCCGCCGCGGTCATCGCGGGGTTCGGCCCAATGCGTGGCGGCAGCGCCGCGGTGCTCCTCAGCGCAGCGATGAGCACGTCGCACCTACTCCAGGGCCGCGTGGTCGCGGCCACCGGCGGCTTCCTGGTTGTCTTCGGCCCCCAGCTGCTGGGCGCCACGCTGCTGGACGCCCTGATGCGTGAGAGCGACCGGGTCGCCGCCGCCCAGGCTGCCCTGGATGAGCTGAGCGCCCGCGACCGGGTCGCCAGGGCAATCCTGAATTCCAAACGCACACAAGAGGATTTGGTCCACAACCATGTGCTCGCGGCACTCCTGGCGGCCGCGGCCGCAGTTACCCCAACTGAGCGCGCCCAGGCGAGCGCACAAGCCCGGGCTGCCCAACAAGAGTTGACGCGAGCCGCCGCACCGGGCGCCCCCGACTGGCCGGGGCACGTCCGGGCGCAGGCGGAGCGACTCGGGTTGTCGGTGCGGGTGACCCAGCAGGGGACCATCCGCGACCCCCTGACCGGTCAGGCCCTCCTCGACGCCACGCACGAGGCGCTCCTCAATGTCCGGCGCCACGCCGGGGTCCGCTCGGCCGAGATCGACGCGGAATTCACCGCCAGTGCCGCCACGGTCCGGGTGCGCGACGCCGGGGTTGGCTTCGACCCGGCGGCCGGCGGCGAACGCCACGGTCTGGCGCGAGTCATCGTGGGCCGGGTCAGTGACCTCGGCGGGCAGGTGCACCTGCACACGGCTCCGGGACAGGGCACTACGCTCACCATGACGATCCCGGTGGCGACCCCTGCTGAGCAGGTGGATAGCCCCAGTCTCACCTGGCACCGAGTGCTGCTCGGCGCCTGCCTCGTCTCCGAGTTGGCGTATGCCGTGCTCGCCCTGCCCTTCCACGCCGCCTACGCGTGGCCGTTCCCACTGCCGCTGATCCTGGGGATCTGTGCGCTGACCATTTGGGTCTGGCGCCTCCCCCTGGATGCGCGGAGCTGGCCCATGGCACTGGCCGGTATCACGCTGGCTTTGGCCGTGGCGGTCCTGGCTACCCAGGATGCCGGCCAAGGTGACTGGCGCACCTGGTATTACAGCGCGTCGGTCCCGGTGTTCCTGGCCACCGCGCTGCGTTTCCGTTCGCCGGTGGCAGCCCTGGCCGCCGCCCTCCAAGCTCCCGTCTTCGCTGTCCTGGTCCGCTTGAGCGAGGGCCGCTGGGCGTGGGGCCCAGCGATGCTCTCGGTGACCCCGCCCCTGGTCTGGGCGGTCATCGGCGGGCTATTGCGGCAGGCATTCGTCCGGACCACCACCGAGAGTGTGGAATTGGATCGGTTGGCCCGTCGGCACCGGGAGGCGATCGCCGCTAGTGCCGCCCAGGATCGCGAGCGCCGCCAGTGGTTGGCGCTAGTCGGGTCGCATTGCGGCCCATTGCTTAATCGCATCGCGGCCGGGCACGATATGAGCGACGCCGAGCGCGCGGCCTGCCGGCGCACCGAGCTGGGGTTGCGGGACCGGCTGCGGCATCCGGCCTTGGTGTCCGCACCGGTACTGCGGGCGGTGGACACGGCCCGGCGGCGCGGGGTGGAGATCGGCATACAGGCCGACTGCTGCCCGCCCGAGTTGATCCCGGCATTAGCTCAAACGCTGATGGTCGTCGCGTGCGCCGGTGGCGCCGGACACCGGATGGTGGTGACCGCATACCCGGGCCCGAACGTGGGCGGTGAAGCACAGATCATTGTCACCGGCGTCCAGGGCCCAGATGAGCTCGCCCTGGTCGGGCTCCCGGGGTCGACCGTGGTGAAGCGCGTCCATGATGGTGTGGTGATCGAGGTGTACCCGGGCGGGAGGTCGTCAGACGAAACCGTCGTCGCGGGCCGCCCGGACGGCATCACTGGCGGAGAACATCGGCCGGCCTAGCGCGCGATATTTTTCCATGACTCGCTGCAGATAGGTCACCACCGTGCTCTCGGCCACCGGCGGAGACATCTGTCGCCCAACGGATTTGCGCGCCAGCCCACTCGCCAGCAGCCGCAGAGCCTCAACCTCCCGGGGTGCCAGTCGGGGCGTCAAGTCTGGATCGGTGACCAGCAGGTATGCCAGTTCACTGCTGGTGAAGAAATCACCTCGGTGGGCTGCCTCGATTGCCGCCATCAGCCGGGCCGGCGGATCGCTCTTGAGGGCCACCCCGACGGCCCCGGCGCGCACCACTGCGCGGATCGGTACCGGCCGCCATTCCGCGGTGAAGACGATCACCGCGATCTTCCGCTCCACCAGTTCGCTCACGGTCTGTGCCGGGTCGGATCCGTCTCGCAGATCCAAGTCCAATAAGACCACTTCGGGCAGAGTCGGCCAGGTGCCCATCCCCACTCGCAGGGCCTGCACATCCGTGACCTGACCTAGCCAGCACACTCCGGTCGCATGCTGTTCGATAACCCGGCGGATCCCCTCGCCCACCACGAGATGATCATCAAGGACCACAACACGCACGGCGGGGGGCTCCATGGCCCGCATCTTTGCGCCCGAATCGGTGCTTGTCCTCCGAATCGAGGACTAGGCCAGGTGGGGGATCGACGGAAGAGTCGCCGGTGTCCTCCCCAATCCCGGAAAGGCTCTCCATGTCCCGCACCATCGCTGCCCTGGTCGGCATCGGCGCCATCGGCGCGAGCGCGCTCGTTTGCGCCCCGGCCCAGGCCGCTGCGCATTCTCCGAAGCCCGCCGCCAGCAAGCTCGCCGGCAATGGCACGTCCAGCTCTCCCGATGTCACCATCGGCGGCCGGTATGTCGTTTTCTCCTCCACGTCCACCAACCTCGTGCCCAATGACTTCAACAGCCGCGCGGACGTCTTCATCCGGGACACCGTCCTGAACAAGACCCGCCTGGTCTCCAAGGGCCGCTCGGGCACCCAGTCCAATGGCAATAGCACCGAGCCGGTGGTCAGCGACGACGGCAAGTTCGTCGTCTTCACCTCGACCGCCAGCAACCTGGTCGCCGGAGACACCAATGGCAAGGCCGATGTCTTCCGCGCCGACCTGGGCACCGGGGTGATCACCCGCGTCAGCACCAGCCAGAGCGGAGTGCAGGCTAATGGCGACTCCAAGCGCCCCGCTATCAGTGGCGATGGGAAGTTGGTCGCCTTTGTGAGCAATGCCCGCAATTTGGTCGCCGGCGATACGAACAATCTCCAGGACGTCTTCGTCCGCACCTACGCCACCCCGTCGGTGAAGCGGGTCTCCACCACCCCCAATGGGACCCAGCTCAGCACGGCCTCCTACTCGCCCTCGGTGTCTTTCGATGGCAAGTACGTCGGCTGGACCTCCGACCCCTTCGGTGACCCCAACGTCAACGCCTGGTGCGGCTCGGCGAGCCGTACCCTCGCCGTGCTGAGCCGCTGGTCGCCGAACTCCGCGCGCCCGGTCATCACCGAGGCGGTATGTCGGGGCAACGCCTTGAGCAAGGTTGTCGAGCCCCGGGTCAATATGACGGGGAATGTCGGCTATGCGCGTCTGACGAATGACGGTTACGCCGAGTTCAACTCCCGCGGCCGCAGCGGCCTCTACGACTACAACTACAACGCGGATTACTACGCCGCGGCGTACTGGGATGTGGGCCGCTGGGCCGACGCCATGGTCACCACGACCAGCTACTCCGAGGAACTGCAGATCCGTGACGCCGCCAACGGCGACCAGACGATCTCCTGGGCCGCCAACGCCGTGAGCATGTCCCCCGACGGGGCTGTCATCGGCATCGCGGACCGCTACGACGGGCAGATCTACATCTGGAACCACACCACCGGCGCCACCGAGCTGGTCAGCACCAGCTAAGCCTGACTTCGCGATCCACGCCTGGCCGGGGTCCTCGGGGCGCCGGCCAGGCGTTCGCCTGCCCCGGCAGTTGACCGTGCGGAGATGTCCTCTAGGTTGACCTTCCGTATGTCTGCACGTGACACCTGGCCCGGCTTGCTGCTCTCGCTGGCGGCGGCGATGGCCGCCACCCTCGTCCAGCGGGCCGTCCCGGCACTGAGCCCGCTGCTGGTCGCGATCGTGCTCGGCGTGCTGGCCGCGAACCTGCTCCGGCTGCCCGAATCGCTGGCGCCCGGCCTCGCGGTGGCCGCCAAACATCTACTCCGTGCCGGGATCGTGCTGCTCGGGCTCCAGGTGGTGCTGCCCGACATACGGGCCCTAGGTCTGGGAATGGTGTGCGTGGTTGTCGCGATCGTCGGCCTCGGACTCGGCGGCACGCTGCTGCTGGGCCGGCGCCTGGGGATCCCCACCCGTCAGCGCCTGCTCATCGCCTGCGGGTTTTCGATCTGCGGCGCGGCCGCGGTGGCCGCGGTCGAGGGCGTCGTGGACGCCGAGGAGGAAGAGGTTGCCTCCGCGATCACGCTGGTGGTGCTCTTCGGGACGCTGATGATCGGCCTCGGCCCCGCGATCGTCCGACTGCTCGACCTTTCGCTTATGGAGCAGGGGCTGGTGGTCGGTGGGGCGATCCATGAGGTCGCCCAGGTGGTCGCCGCGGGCGGCATACTCGGCGGCGCGGCGCTCACCGCCGCGGTCACCGTCAAACTCGCCCGAGTCGCCCTGCTCGCTCCGGTGATCGTCGCTATCTCCGCGCGTACCCGCGGATACACCCATGGCGACACCCAGACCGCCCGGCCGCCCCTGGTGCCACTCTTCGTCATCGGCTTCCTGCTCGCCGCCGTGCTGCGCACCGTCGTCCCGCTGTCCAATCAGGTCCTCGCGGCCGGCCGAATGACGCAGACCCTCCTCCTCGGGGCCGCGATGTTCGCCCTGGGCACCAGCGTTCGGATGTCGGGGCTCAAGAGCATCGGCGGACGACCCCTCGCCCTGGGCGCGCTCTCGACCGGGTGGATCTTCCTGCTCTCGCTCACCGGCGTCCTGCTGGTGCACTGACCACACCCGCGGCGACCAGCCCGGCCCCGCCACCCAGCTACGGCCCCTATTCTCGGATCGTGAACACCCAGCCCGACGACCGCGGCCCGGCCTCGTCCGCCGGCGCCGTGATCGAGGAGGTCGTCGAGGCGGTCAAGCCCAAGCTGCGCGGGTGGTTGCATCTGGGGATGGCGCCGCTGGCGACCATCCTCGGATTACTGCTCGTGGTCATGGCACCCACCCGAGGGCTGCGCCTCGCCGCCGCCATCTACACCCTCACCGCCGCACTCCTTTTTGCCACGTCTGCCGTCTACCACCGCGGCAGTTGGAGCCGGCGCCAGGATGCGGTGCTGCGCCGCCTGGATCACGCCAATATCTTCCTGATCATCGCCGGCAGCTACACCCCATTCGCGGTGCTCCTGCCCCGGGGGCCGGCCACAATCCTGCTGACCATCGTCTGGGCGGGAGCGCTCGTGGGCGTGCTCTTCCGCATCCTGTGGATGGACGCGCCCCGCTGGCTCTATGTGCCCTCGTATGTCGCGCTCGGCCTGGTGGCGGTCTTCTTCGTCCCGCTCATGCGCGAACACCTCGGGGTACCCACGCTCACCCTCGTGGTCGTCGGCGGCGTGCTCTACATCCTCGGCGCGGTGGTCTACGGCCTGCGCCGGCCCGACCCCTCACCGCGCTGGTTCGGCTATCACGAGATCTTCCACACGCTGACGATCCTGGCGTTCCTGACCCATTACGTGGCCGCCTCGCTCGCCCTCTACTGACGCGGCGCGCTCAACTCAGGACTCACGCACGACATCGGCCGGGGCCTTATCCGGTCGCAGCCCGCGCCAGGCAGGATGGCGCAGCCGCCCATCGCGGGTCCACTCCGCGAACCGCACCTCACCGACCACCGTGGGCTCGACCCAGTGCGCCTCGCGCGCATCGGCATTCGGTATTGCCCCGGCCAGTGGGCTGGCCTTTTGGGCAAGCGGCTGCAGCAACTCCGCCAGATCGCGCAATGACTTGCCGGTAAAGCCGGTGCCGACCTTGCCGGCATACTCCAGCCCGTCCGGACCCGGTATGCCGACCAGCAGCGACCCGATCATTCCCTCGCGCCGCCCGGCGCCCGGCTTCCAGCCGACGATGACCACCTCTTGGGTGCGCAGGTTCTTGATCTTGAGCCAGGCGTCCGAGCGCCGCCCGGGCAGGTATGGCGAGTCCGCCCGCTTCGCCATCACCCCCTCCAGGCCCTGCTCGGTAGAGGCGCCCAGCACCGCCTCGCCGTTGCCGAACCACGCCGGCGGCGTGCGCCAAGACGGGCCGTTGAGGTCCAGGCTCTCCAGCAGTTCGCGGCGCTGGCGATAGGGCAGGCCCAGTGTGGATTGCCCATCCAAGTGCAGGATGTCGAAGACGAAATAGCTCACCGGGGTCGAGCGGGTCAGCCGGCGGATCGCGGCGGGGTCCTGAACGTGCATACGGGACTGCAGCGCCGCGAAACTCGGCCGGCCGGCGGTGTCCAAGGCGACCAGTTCACCATCCAACACCGCGGACGTCGCGCCCATCGATTCCGCCATCTCCCGCAACTCCGGATAGGAGGCGGTGATATCGAGATCGTTGCGGGAGAAGGCTTTTGGCCGCCCCCCGTCGACGTGGACGATCGCCCGCACCCCATCCCACTTCATCTCATAGGCCCAGTCGGCATCACCCCGGGGCAGCTCGTCGCGCAACACGGCGGTCATCGGCGCGATGCGATCGGGCACACTCGCGAAGCCATCGGGCGGTGGGCTCATCCGGTGCATCATCCAGTTCTTTCCCCCGGTGCGGAAGAGGACATAGCGGCCCGAGATGCGCGAACCGCGCAGGACTACCTTGACCTCTCGCTCGGTCCACTTCTCGGTCTCAAAAGTCCCGCGATCCCACAGGATGACCTGCCCACCGCCGTATTCGCCCTCGCGAATAGTGCCTTCGAAATCGGCATACGAGAGCGGGTGGTCCTCGGTGGGGACGGCGAGCCGGTTGATCCCGGGGTCCATCGGCAACCCCTTGGGCACCGCCCAGGACACCAAGACGCCGTCGCGTTCCAGGCGGAAGTCCCAATGCAGTGCGGTGGCGTGGTGCTCCTGGATGACGAAGATGTCGCCATCTCGCTCGCGCACCGGCCCCGCCCCGGGCATCGGCTCCGGCGTGCGCTGCGGGTCGCGCATGCTCAGGTAGCGCTCCAGTTTGTCCTCCGCCATACCGGCATTGTCGCGCCCGGCGGGCGGACTGGACGCTTCCCGGCCTGGGCACCTCCGGCCCAAGACCATCGGGGCGACGGCCGCGCCGGCGGCCGCCGCCCCGGTGGGGGTATGCGAGTCCCTACCCAGGTATGCCGGCCGCCAGCGCCCCGGCGTGCGCCGCGGCCAGGCGCCGTGCACCGTTTGCTGCCAGCAGGACGAGCACCATACCCACGCCCCAGCCGAGTGAGGTCGCGCTGCCGGTCGAGCTGACCAGTTCGTCCACCGCGATACCCAGGCTCAGCAGGGCCCCGGCGGACACCAGCAGGTCCAATCCCGCCTGGCCCGTGCGCAAACCCGACCACGCCCGCCGGTATGCGGGTGCTGCCCCCCAGGTCAGGACGGGCAGCGCCAACAGCAGGCAGACCCACTGCCAACCCGGGATCCGCGCCTGGGGCGCGGCCGCTAGCAGGACGACCGGGATGCCCAGCGCCACGCAGATCCCCAGCCGACGGCCCTCGATGCGCGGGGACGATGCGGCCAGCGGTGCAGCGTCATGGGACCGCGCCCCGTTCATCCGGCGCCGACGCACTTGGCCCTCCACGTGCCGGAGCATCAGTAGATATTGGACGGTCGGATGAGGCCCTCGGCGAGGTCGCCGAACTGCGGAGCCATGATGGCGCCGGGATTGCCGACGATCTCTTCGACCACGGCGGTCTCGGTGGTGATGAGTAGCGCCGCGATGCTCGCCGCGCTCTCCAGGGCGGCGCGCGACACCTTGACCGGGTCGACGATCCCGGCCGCTCGCAGGTCGACGATCGAGCCGCTGAGGGCGTCGAATCCATGCCCGTCCTGGGCATCGCAGACCGCCGCGACGATCTCGTCGCCGTCATAACCCGCATTGATCGCGATCCACTTCAGCGGCTCGGTCAACGCGGCCACCACGACATCCCGACCGGCCGCCTCATCACCGGTGACCTCGACCGCGGCTGCCAAGTGCCGCACCTGGGCCAGCGCGGTGCCGCCACCGGGGACCACGCCTTCCTCCAGCGCGGCCCGGGCCGCGGACAGGGAATCTTCGGTGCGCAGCATCACATCTTTGAGCTCGACACTGGTCGCCGCCCCGACATTGATCACCGCAACCGAACCGGTGAGGCGAGCCATCCGCATACGCAGGTTGTCCTGGTCGTGTTCGATGCGGGCTCGGCCCAGTTGCGCTCGGATTTGCTCGATCCGGTTGCTCACCTCACCGCTGTTGCCGTGGCCACCGAGGATGGTGGTGCGCGACTCGGTGATCGTGATCCGCTCGCACGAGCCGAGGTGGTCGATGGTGACATCCTCGAACTTCAGGCCGGAGTCGTCCGCGACGACCTTGCCGCCCAGGGCAACGGCGAGGTCCTCGAGCTCCGCCAGCCGCCGGTGACCGAAGCCCGGAGCACGCACGACCGCGGAGCGGAAGGTGTTGTGCATATTGCCGCCGGTCAGCAGTTGCAGGGCCGGGCCGTCGACATTCTCGGCGAGGATCACCAACTGCCGGCTGGCACGCTGCGCCATCTCGATGATCGGCATCAGCTCTTGGACTGAGGTGATCTTCTTGTTGGACAACAGGATCAGCGGGTTGTCGAAGGCCGCCTCCATCCGGTCCTGGTCGGTGACCATGTAGGGCGAGGTGAACCCGTGGTCGAACTCGATCCCATCGACGACCTCCACCCCGATGCCCGGGTCGTCGGATTCCTCGATCTCCACGATGCCATCGGGGCCGACCGCATCCAGGGCGCCGGCGACGGCGCGGCCGATGGCCTCGTCGTCATTGGCCGCGATCGTCGCGATATGCCGCAGGTTCTCTTCACCCGAGACGTCGACGGCGAGTTCGCGCAGGGCAGCGACCACGGGCCCGACCGTCCGCTCGATCCCGCGCCGCACCCGCATCGGGTTGGCTCCGCGATCGACCGCCTGCAGGCCAGCCGTCACCATCGCCTGGGCGAGCACGGTGGCCGTGGTCGTGCCGTCCCCGACAACCCCATTGGTCTTCATCGCCACCTCCTTGACCAACTGGGCGCCCATATTGGCGAAGGGCTCGCGCAGCTGGATCTCCCGGGCGATGGTCACCCCGTCATTGGTAATCGTGGGCGGACCGGTCAGCTTCTCCAGCACCGCATTGCGGCCCTTCGGCCCCAATGTCACCTTCACCGCATCGGCGAGCGCATTAACGCCGGCCTCCAGTTGACGACGCGCGTCGGCGTTGAACAGCAAAACTTTGGCCATGTCAGTCTCCTTTGTCTGCCTGTGGTGGATGTCCGGTGACGCGCGTCAGGGGACGAGGATGGCCCGGCCGCGAACGTTGCCCGCGGAGAGGTCGTCGATTGCCTGCTGGAAGTCGTCGAGCGCATATTGCTGGGTATGCAGGGTGACCTTGCCCTGGGCGGCGAGCGCCATCAGGTCCTGCAGGTCGGTGTAGCTGCCCACCAGGTTGCCGATGATGTTGATCTCGGTGGAGATGATGTCGATGGTGGGGACATCGATGTTCTCGCCGTAGCCGATGACGTAGTAGTTGCCGGCTGGGCGCAGCATGGCGATGCCCTCCTTGGTCGCCCCGCCCTCGCCGACGAAGTCGAGGATCGCCTCCCCGCCCGTGCCGCCGGTCAACTCCAGGACCCGATCGACGTGTGAGCCGTCCGCCACGACGGTCTCGTCGGCACCGATCTCGCGCGCCAGCTCCAATGCCGCCGGATTGCGGTCGACGACCACTAGGCGTGCCGAGCTCATGGCCTTCATGCACTGAATACCGATGTGTCCCAGCCCACCCGCGCCGATGACGACGCAGGTCTCCCCGGGGCGCAGGACCTTCGACGCCTTGGCCACGGCATGCTGCGCGGTCAGACCGGCGTCGGCGAGCGCGGCCACATCCGTGGGCTCGAGGGAGTCGTCCAGCTTCACGCAACTGCGAGCGGAGGTGAGCAGGTATTCCGCGTAGCCGCCATTGGTGTTGATGCCGGGGAAGCCGCTGTTTTCGCAGCCTGGTTGGTGGCGACCCTGGCCGCCGATCACGACCGCCCGCAGATCGAAGCGCAACTGCTGCCGCATTTTGCCCGCGTCGTCGTGGTGCCGCCGTTGCGCCACCGGATCGCCGATCTGGACGATCTGGTGCCCTTGCTGCTGGCGCGCCTAACGCATGCGGAGGTCACCGTGTCGCCCGCGGCGATGAGCCATCTGAAGCGCATGCCGTGGCCCGGGAATGTGGAGCAGGTTCGGGTCATGCTGCGCGACATCGTGCGGATCCGCCGGGCCGGCTCGATCCAGGTCTCGGATCTGCCCGGGGAATTCCGGGCGACCACGCGCCGGCAACTCTCCCCCCTTGAAGCCATGGAGCGGGATGCGATTGCCAGCGCATTGGATGGCCACGGGGGCAATAAGGAGGCGGCCGCGGCTTCACTAGGGATGTCACGGGCGACGATCTATCGCCGGATCAAGGAATACGGCATCACGTCGTGAGCAGGCGGGCCAGCAAGAAGATATTGAGCAGTGCGATGACCGCCGTGGCTACCCCCGCCGCATAACGCGCCGGCCTGGACGGCGCCAGCGTGCCCATGAGGGCGTGATCAGAGGTCGCCGCCAGCAACGGGACGAGGGTGACGGCGAGCGTCGCAGAGAGCACAACTTGGCTGAGGATCAAGGCCTGAGTCGGTTCGATGCCCAAGGCCAGGAGCAGGAGCGGCGGGAAGACGCCGATCCCCCGGCGCACCAGGTCCGGCATACGTTGGTGGATGAACCCGTCGGTGACCACCTGCCCGGTATGCACGCCGACCACCGTCGCGGCGATCCCCGAGGCCAAGAGGGCGCCCCCCAGCAAGACACCGGCGCCCGGTCCCACCTCGCGGCTGAGGAATGTCGCGATCTGCGCCAGGTCTTCGCTACTGCCCGCGGGGAGCGCGGCCCCGATCGCCACCAAGGCCGCATTCGCCCCGCCGGCCACCACCATGGCCGCGGCGACACCGGCGGCGGTATGGCGACGCACCATTCGGGCTGCGCGCCGGGTCAGCGCGCGGCCGGGGTGACCACCCGCGGGGGCGGCGAATGCGGAATGCACGTGCACGGCGTGCGGCATCACGGTGGCGCCGACGATCCCGGCGCTGAGCAGCAGCAGCGAGGAGCCGTCGCCGGTCGGTCGCGACCCGCCGGGTGGGGACACCGGTGACAGCGTGAGCAATGTCAGTAGGGCCAGCAGACTGGCGACAATCACGGCCATACCGGCCAGCACCACGCTCTCCATGAGCTGGCCCCCATGCCAGCGCAAGCCGGTCACCGCATACGCGAGCACGGCGATGAACACGGCACCGGGCAGCAGTGGCCAGCCAAAGAGGATCTGCAAGGCCAATGCCCCGCCGATGATTTCGGCGACATCGGTCATCACGACCACGACCTCGGCCTGGATCCACAGCAGGGCGCGGACGCCGGGGCGATAGCGCGCGCGACAGATGGCCGGCAGGCTCTCGCCGGTGGCCATGCCCAGGCAGGCGGAGAGATATTGCACCAGGCCGGCGACGGCATTCGCGGCCAGCACCACCAGGATCAGGAGGTGCCCGTGGTGGATGCCGGCCGCCAGGTCCACGCCGAAATTCCCCGGATCGACATAGGCGACGGCGGCCAGCAAGGCCGGTACCAGCGTGCGCACCCGACGCCGGTCCTGGAACATGCTCGGACGCTAGGGGCGCCAGGGCGTGGTTGCCGTCTCAATCTGATATCCACCGGCCGCCCGCAGAGCCCATCGGCGGACCGGACCTGAAGGTCCGGGCCACGCAGCCGTGCGCTCATCGCCTCCCGCGTCTGGGTCAGCGCCCGCATCAACGGCCCCGAGGCGAACCGGCGCCCCGGCTGCGCGCCGTCGGCGAACACCGCCGCGCCGGCCGGATCCCACGGCAGCGACCCGAGCACCGCGATCGGTAACACCGACGCGATCTCCTTGCCCCCATACGGTCGCCCCGGGCCAACCACCAACGCCACCGGCGCCGTTGACCCGGCACCCACATCGTCAAACGTCGCGCGCCACGCCTTCGCCCACGACCGGGCCCCCGACATCGCCCGCAGCGACGAACCCATCACCAGCAGCGCCAGGTCCGCGCCGTAAATCAGCGGCTCCGGGCTGCCCTCCATCCCCAACCGGCCCGCATCCACCACAACGTCCTGCCCGGTCGCCTCCAGCGCCCGCAGCTGCGCCAGCAGCGGCGGCCACAACCCCTTCAACGCCTGCGCCGCTAAATGCCCGCACGCCCCGGGCAGTACATGCGCCTGCGTGCCCGGCAACGCCACCGCGGACGCGGCGATCGCGCCCGCCAGGTCGCCGCTGCGCTGCCCCAACGCGACCTG
>ERZ501047.222-NODE-222-length-20320-cov-5.512263_pt1 | contig 20320 bp, 18 predicted proteins | sample MGYA00510868_ERZ501047 | MGnify/ENA primary metagenome ERZ501047 (study PRJEB25958, sample SAMN03398593) | human skin metagenome | study: EMG produced TPA metagenomics assembly of the Human Skin Microbiome Metagenome (human skin metagenome) data set. | reverse complement strand
GGAATCGAACCCGCGTGTCCAGCTTGGGAAGCTGGCGCTCTACCATTGAGCTACACCGGCAAGCGCGAATGATCGCGGCGTGCAGTCTAACCCACGAGGGTGGAGCCCCCGAGCTGGCCTGCGGGCCACCGGTCGGCATCCGGACCCGGTGGCGAGCTCGCGGGACTGGCCGGCCAGGCGAGGCAGACGGCAAGACCGGTAGATTTCACGCCGTGCTGCTCTCCGATCGCGACATCCGTGCCGAGGTCGATGCCGGACGGATCGTCCTGGACCCCTGGGATGCGGCGATGGTGCAGCCCAGCAGCGTCGATGTGCGCATGGACAAGTACTTCCGGCTCTTCGACAACCACAAGTACCCGGTCATCGACCCCGCCCAGGAGCAGCCGGATCTGACCCGGCTGGTGGAGGCCGACCCGGACGAAGGCTTCGTACTGCACCCCGGGGAGTTCGTCCTGGGTAGCACGCTGGAGACGATCACCCTGCCCGACGACCTAGCGGCTCGAGTCGAGGGCAAGTCCAGCCTCGGTCGTCTCGGCCTGCTCACCCACGCGACCGCAGGCTTCGTCGACCCCGGCTTCAGCGGCCACGTCACCCTGGAACTGAGCAATGTGGCGACCCTCCCGATCCGCCTGTGGCCCGGTATGAAGATCGGCCAGCTCTGCTTCATCCGCCTCAGCAGTCCGGCACAGACGCCCTACGGCTCGGCGAAATACGGATCGCACTACCAGGGCCAACGCGGACCGACCGCCTCTCGCAGTTGGCAGAACTTCTCCCGCGCCGAGGTATGACGCCCACCCGGCAGTGATGTCCATCCGGCGGTGACGTCCACGCCGCCTGGGCGCGGGCTCACGCCCGATCGGCAGCGACCGATCGCACTCCGTACCACGACACCACCCCGCCGGCGGCCAGCAGCGCGGCGCAGATCAGGCACGCGGGCCGGTAGCCGGCAGTGAAGGCAACCGGATCGGCATACGCCTCCCCGCTCAAGCCGACCACGGCCGGCAGCGCGGCGACCGCCAGCAAGGAACCCGCCCGGGCCACCGCATTGTTGACTCCGGAGGCGGTCCCGGCCAACCGGTCCGGCGCAGCGGCGAGCACCGCCGAGGTCAGCGGGGAGACCAAAGTCGCCAAGCCCAGGGCGAAGACGGTGATCCCCGGGAAGACCCCGGTCCAATAGCGCGTCCCCGCACCGACACCCAGCAGCAGCAGCACACCCCCCGCGCACACCAGCGGTCCGACCGTCATCGGCAGCCGGGGACCGGTGCGTTCGGCGAGTGCCGCGAAGCGCGAGGACAGCAGCAACAGGGCCAGGGTCACCGGCAGGCTGGCCAGCCCACTGCGCAACGGGGAATACCCGGTGCTCACCTGCAACTGGATGACCAAAAAGAACATGACCGCGCCAAGTGCCCCATACACCAGGAAGGTCATCAAATTGGCCGCCGTGAAGACGCGGTTGCGCCACAGGCTCATCGGAGCTAAGGCATTGGGCACCCTCCTCTCGTAGGCCGCAAACCCGGCCATCAGCACTAGGCCCAGGATGACCGCGCCCACTGACAACGCGCTCGAGCCGCCCACTCCGATCAGCCCGACGGTGAGCGCACCGAGCCCGGCAACCGTCAGCACCGCGCCGCCGACATCGAGCCGGCCGGTAGCCTGCTCGTCCCGCGACTCCGGTACGAACCGCAAGGTCAGACCTAGGACCAGCGCCGCCACCGGGAGATTGATGGCAAAGATCGAACGCCACCCGAAATGATCGAGCAGGAAGCCACCAAGGAAAGGGCCAATGGCTGTGGCCACCCCAGAGGCCCCGGCCCAGGTGCCGATCGCCGCGGCCCGGTCCTCCTTGGCGAAGCTCGATTGGATGACCGCGAGCGCACCCGGGGTGAGCAAGGCGCCGCCGACGCCCTGCAGCCCCCGCGCCAGGATCAGCTGCGTCGGATCCTGAGCCAGCGCACACAAGAGCGAGGCCACCGCAAAGAGGGCGATGCCCACCAGGTAGATCCGGCGACGGCCCAGCCGGTCCCCGAGCGAGCCGCCCACCAGGATCAACGCGGCCAGGGAGAGCAGATAGCCGTTCACCACCCATTGCAACTGCGGCAGGGAGGCATCGAGGTCCGCGCCGATCGCCCGCAGGGCAAGGTTGACCACCGAGCCGTCGAGCAACGCCATACCGGAACCCAAGGTGACGGCTGCGAGCGCGCCGCGGCCTGCGGTGCTGGTCCGGCGCAACGGTTCGGTCACGGTCGCCAAGCGTAGGCGGCGGATTCCGGCCGCTCACCAAAGGAGGTTGTCGGTGGGCTGGGTTAGCGTGAACGTCGACCAAGGGAAGGACCGTCATGATCCGGTTCGACGCGGTAACCAAGCGCTATCCCGGTGGGACCGTCGCCGTCGACGGGCTCACCCTGGAGGCACCGACAGGGCAGATCACTGTGCTGGTGGGCCCGTCGGGCTGTGGCAAGACGACGTCGCTGCGGATGGTCAACAGGATGATCGAGCCGACCAGCGGCACCATCACGATCGATGGCCAGGACACCGCCGCAATGGATCCGGCGACCCTGCGCCGCGGCATCGGCTATGTGATCCAGCACGGCGGCCTCTTCCCACACCAGACGATCGCGCGCAATATCGCGACCGTCCCCCTGCTTTTGGGCACCGATAAGAAGGCCGCGTATGCCCGCGCCCACGAGCTCCTGGAGACCGTCGGCTTGCCGCGGGAGTTCGCCGACCGCTATCCCGCGCAGTTGAGCGGCGGTCAGCAGCAGCGCGTCGGGGTGGCCCGGGCGCTGGCCGCGGATCCCCCGGTGATGCTCATGGACGAGCCCTTTTCCGCGGTCGACCCGGTCGTGCGTACTCAACTGCAGGATGAGTTCCGGCGCCTGCAGGGAGAGTTGGGCAAGACGATCATCTTCGTCACCCACGACATCGACGAGGCGATCCGCCTCGGTGACCAGGTGGCGGTGCTGCGCGTGGGCGGCAAGCTCGCCCAGATCGCCGCCCCCGCAGAGCTGTTGGCCCATCCGGTCGACGATTTCGTCGCCGATTTCGTAGGTCGGGACCGGGGCTATCGCGCGCTGAGTTTCGTGGACGGCAGCGTTCCGGTGTCGGCCGAGGCCACTGTCGCGCCGGGTGAGTCCGGTTCGCTGGCGCGTCAGCGAGCGGTGGACGGCTGGGTGCTCATTGCCGACGCCGGTATGCCGTTGGGCTGGCTGCGCGCCGACCGCGCGGGCGAGCGGGTGGACCTGGCGAATATCGACCTCGGCGGCACGGTGGCCCGGCAGGGCGGTCCGCTGCGGGAAGCCCTGGATGCGGCGCTTTCCGCGCCCAGTGGCCGCGGGGTTGTCGTCGGCGATGGCGGGCTGCTGCTCGGCACGGTGCGTGCCGGCGACGTCGTCCAGGTCATTGAACGCAGCCGGGTGGGCGCACGGCATACCGGCTCAGGCGGCGCCACGTCCGCGAGCGTCCAGGATGCGGCGACCCCATGAACTGGATCGCAGACCACCTGGGGGAGATCTGGGATCTCACGCTGCGGCACGCCTACCTCTCGGCGGTGCCCCTGGTTCTCGGTCTGCTGCTGAGCATCCCGCTCGGCTGGCTGGCCACGCGGGTCAAGGGGGTAACCCCGCTCGTGCTGGCCGGCACCGGCCTGCTGTACACGATCCCCAGCCTGGCGCTCTTCGTGCTCATGCCGCTGATCCTGGGCACCCGCATCCTCGATCCGATCAATGTGATCGTGGCGATGACCATCTATACCGTGGCGCTGCTGGTGCGCACGGTGGTCGACGGGCTGAGCTCGGTCCCGACTCACGTCGATGCGGCGGCGAGCGCGATGGGGCTGGGTGCGTTCCGCCGGCTCTTCACCGTGCAACTGCCGCTGGCCATCCCCGTCATCGGCGCCGGCTTGCGGGTGGCGGCGGTGAGCAATGTCAGCATTGTCAGCGTGGCCGCGCTCATCGGCGCCTCCCAGTTGGGCAACCTGCTCACCGACGGCTACCGGCGCAATATCCCTGCGGAACTCTGGGCGGGGATCCTCGGTTGCCTGCTGTTGGCGTTGGTCTTCGATGCCCTCATTCAGCTGGCCACCCGAGCCCTCACCCCGTGGCGGCGCGCCGCTCCGGCCGTCCGGAGCGCAGCATGATCGCCACCGTCTGGGAATGGCTGACCGACCCGGTGCACTGGAGCGGCCCGGACGGAATCGGCCGGCGCCTGCTGGAACACCTGCAGATCAGCGCGATCGTCCTGGTGCTCACCGCGCTCATCGCCATCCCCCTGGGCCTCTACATCGGCCACAGCGGGCGCGGCCGATGGCTCATCTCGGTCGCCAACGCGATGCGCGCCGTGCCCACCCTCGGCCTGCTCTTCGGTCTGGCGCTGTGGCTGGGGCCCAAGCTGTCCGGCGACCTCGCCTTCAGCCTGCCGAGCGTCCTGGTGTTGATCCTGCTGGCCATCCCACCCGTGCTCGCCGGCACCTATGCCGGTGTGGACGCGGTCGATCCGGCCGCCCGGGATGCCGCCAAGGGCATGGGTATGCGGCCGGTGCAGGTGCTGCGCCAAGTCGAACTGCCCAGCGCCCTGCCGCTGCTGCTATCCGGCATCCGCGCGGCCGCCCTGCAAGTGATCGCCACGGCGACGATCGCGGCATACGTGGGGCTCGGCGGACTCGGCCGCTTCCTCATCGACGGCCTGGCGGCCGCCGACTATCCGCAGACCGCGGCGGGAGCGCTCCTGGTCTCCGTGCTGGCGCTGCTCGTCGACCTGGTGTTGGCGGCGGCGAGCAGGATGATCGTCAGTCCCGGCCTGACCGGGAAGTATCGGCGCAGCCGCGCTGTTGACTCTGCCACCGGCGCACTCGCCGGGACCGAGGCATGACCCCAGTTCACGACCCGATCCGCGCGAGGAGAATCCCCATGCGCCGTCCCACCCTTGCTCTTGCCGTCGCCGCGAGCGCTCTCGTTGGCCTCACCGCCTGCGGAGGCGGCGGCGACCCGCTCTCCACCTCATCGACCTCAGCGCAGAGCAGCAGCTCCGGCGGCACCTCGGGAGGCAGCGGCGCAAGCTCGATCATCGTCGGCTCCGCGAACTTCTCCGAGTCGGCCCTGCTCGGCGAGATCTACGCCGGGGCGCTCGGGGCCAAGGGCGTCAATGTCTCCACCAAGCTCAACATCGGCTCGCGCGAGATCTATATGAAGGCCCTCGAGGACGGTTCCATCGACCTGGTTCCCGAATACACCGGCGCCCTGGCCTTCTACTACGACAAGAACGTCAGCGAGACCGACCCGCAGAAGGTCTATGACGCGGTCGCCGGATTGATCCCGGACAGCCTGCAACTGCTCGCCAAGTCTGCCGCCGAGGACAACGACTCGATCACGGTGACCAAGGAGACCGCGGACAAGTTCTCCCTGAAGACCATCGAGGACGTCAAGGCGCACATGGGCGAGATGACCCTCGGCGCGCCGGCGGAATTCAAGGCGCGCCCGCAGGGCATCCCCGGTCTGGAAAAGACCTACGGCATCACTTTCAAATCCTTCCGGCCCCTGGAAGGTCAGCAGTTGCTCCAGGCACTGCTCAATGGCCAGGTCGACGCCGCCAATGTCTTCACCACCGACCCCAATATCGCGGCCAACGGTCTGGTCACCCTGGAGGACACCAAGCGCCTGTTCGGCTCGCAGAATGTCGTGCCGGTGATCAACAAGTCCAAGAACACTCCGGAGATCACCGCCGCCCTCGATGCGGTGAGCGCCAAGCTGACCACGGCGACCCTGGCCGACCTGCTCAAGAAGACGGATATCGACAAGCAGGACGCGGCCACCGTGGCCAAGCAGTTCCTGTCGGACAACGGTCTGGGCTGAGCCACCGCCTGCCGGGCCGGTATGTCGGCCCGGCATTTCACCCGAACGTCCGGGATTTACGCGAGGCGGCCCCGGGCCCCCACCACGGGGCCACCTCGCCCCGGTTCGCTGGGCCCCCACCGCAGCCACCGGGCGACCGAATCGGTCGTTTGGGTGAACCGGTCCCTCCCCGGCTCGCCCGCTATGCCGATCCTGCGATGCGGCTTCCGTTCGGTATGTGTCCACTCTCACTCCTTGGGCCACCGCGGCACATCGGTAATTTCACTCATCTAGACACTCGGAACTGCTCAATCCCCGGCAGCCGACTAGCCTGACGGCGTGCTTCCCGCATGCATTGGACGTCGGCAGGTGATCGAGGAGGCGTGTGTAGCCCTCCGGGAACAGCGCCTGGTCACCTTGACCGGGCCTGCGGGCGTGGGCAAGTCGCTGATCGCCCGGCATACCGTGCTCCCCCTGGACCCGGTATGGCTGGACACCCGCGGCGCCGACTCCGTCGCCGAGTTGATCGTCACCTGGGCCGGCCTGCTGGGCCAGGAGCTCGGACCCGGTGATGCTCCGGAGGCCGCGTTGATTCGGCATCTCGCGCAGCAGCCGCGAGTGACCGTGTTGGACGGGATCAGTGCGGAAGCCATCCGAGCCCTGCGCCCGCTACTGGAAGCGGTGATCACCGGGACCACACACGCGGCCATCCTGTGCACGAGCGTGCAGAAACTCGGATCCCGGCTCGAGCATCACATCCGCGTCCCGCCGCTAGCGATCCCCCTGCCCGGGGAACCGCTCGCCGGTACCGCGATGGAACTTTTCAGCGGCCGGATGGCCGGCTCCGGCGGTCCCCTCCTCGACCTGGAGCGGGACGAGGTGGCGCTGCGACGGCTGCTCGAGGCCAGCGGCGGCAATCCGCTGATGATCGAGCAGATGGCCGGGCAGGCGGCCCAGGTCGGGGTGGACCGGGTGGTGCCCCCGGACACCATCATCGACGCGACCGCCGCGTCCTACGCGATGGTGGATGAGATCTCCCAGCGCGCCTATCGGCGGCTCGGCACCCTGGGATTTTCGGTCGGGTCGGCTGTCTTCGCCGCGCTCGTCGGCCAACCGCGGGTGGTGGCGGCCGGGGTGGCGGCGCAGCTCTACCGGCACGCTCTGGTCGAGGTCACTCCCGAGGGCCGCGTGCGGATGCTCGCGCCGGTGCGCCGCCATGCGCTCGAGGTGGGCCAGGGTGGCGTGGATGCGGCGCAGGCGCGGGAGAGCCTGATCGCCTGGGCCGACGAGGTGCTGCCTGCCCTGGATGCGGAGGAAGGCGACGACGGGCAATGGCTCGACGACCTCTCCGCGTTGGAGGCGGCGGTCGCCTGGGCGGCGCGGGAGGATCACACTCGGGATCTCGCCTACGAGCTGGCCAACCGAGCGTTCGATCCGCTCTATGTGCGGATGCGGACCGCGGAGGCACTGACCCTTTTTGAGACCGTCCTGGCCAGCGGGATGGGGCCGCCGGACATCGGCGGTCAGGTATCCCGCCGGGCCGGCATCTGCGCCTCGGAGACCCGGGGCACATTCGAAGGCCTGAGGTTCCTGGACATAGCAGAGCAGCACGCGGCTCGTTCGGACAACCCCGATGCGCAGTTCGCGCGGACTCGCTGCGTGCGAGCGGAGATGTACCTCGACGCGGGTCAGCTGGGCAATGCCCGCTCGGAAGTGGACCAGATCGAGAAGCTCAAGGCGGGCGATAGCTACTCGCTGCTGCAGGCTCGCCGCACGCTGATGGATATCGAGGTCAGCGCCGGCAATCTCACCCGCGCGGAGGAGATCGCGCCGCTCGTCATGGACGGGACTCCCGCGGGACAGGAATGGCTGGCCATCTGCGGCCGGATTCTGTTGGCGCAAATCGCCCTGGAACAGGGCCGCCGGGTAGAAGCCTTGGCCACCGCCCAGTCGACCCGGGCCGACGCCCTCGCCCGTGGTGACGAACGGCTGGCCCTGCTCGCCGACCTTGTCGCCCGCCGAGAAGGCACGCAACCGGCGGTGCTGACCCCGGACCCGGACACCCTGCCCTGGGCAATGCGCCTGGGCTTCCTCCTCGAAGGCGCTCGGGATGCGGCCCGTCGCGGGGAGCACGCGGTGGCCGCGGGTCGCGCGACGGACGTCGTTGTCCTCGCCGACAGCGCTCGCCTGGAACGGGACGGGGTGGCCGCGCGGTTGCTGCTCGCCGACCTTTTGCTCGCCGACGGCGACGTCGGGCAAGCGATCAGTACGTATGCCGCGGCCGCCCGTCGCGCGGCTGCCTGTCCGATGCCCCTGCGCCTGGCCGACGCTTACGACGGGTTAGCCGCCGCCCTGGCCGATCGACGGCCTGGGCATGCGGCGAAATGTGCCTGGGTCGCCGCGCATCTGCGGGGCCACCGCGGCGCGGTACCCCTCGCCCGGCCGGGGTTACCCGCCGCGGCGGTGCCCCGCCCCAAACCCGCGCCCTCGTGGGTCGCGGACGGCGATCTGACCATCGGTGGCCTGGTGGCTTCCCTCCGCGTCGACGAGGAGGAGGCGCCGGTCCCGTCCGATTCGCCGGTCGCGTCGCTGACCAAGGCTCAATTGGCGGTCGCTGAACTCGTCGGCGCCGGCCTGACCAGCAAGGAGATCGGCGAGCGGCTCTACCTCTCGCCGCGTACGGTAGACAACCACCTGGCCCAGATCTATCGACGGCTGAGCATCCCCTCCCGGGCGCGGCTCGCCTCCCTGATGGCGGATCTGCCCAAATGACCGGCCACGCCTCGAAGGACGCACCGGTGGGGGAGGTAACGGTATACCGGCCCGGGCCGACCGGCAGCGACCAGGTGGCCTATGCCGTCCAAGACGGCATCGGCCACGTCTTGCTCAACCGGCCGCGGGCGCTGAACACGCTCACCCCGGAGATGATCGAGGACCTGCTCGCGCAGGTGACCGAATGGTTGGACGCGGGCACGGTGTCCGCGATCTCGCTGCGCGGCGCGGGGGAACGCGGCTTGTGCGCCGGCGGTGACGTCAAGGCCGTCCGGGCGGCCCTGCTCGCCGACGACCCGGATACGGCGATCGCCTTCTGGGCGCGCGAATACGAACTGGATCTCCTGCTGGCCACCTCGCCGGTACCGGTGGTGTCCCGGATGTCGGGCTTCGTCATGGGCGGCGGTCTGGGGGTCAGCGCGTTCAGTGCGCATCGCTGCCTCGCCGCCGACTCACAACTGGCGATGCCGGAGACCGTGATCGGCTTCTTCCCCGATGTCGGGATAACCCGGCTGCTGGCCCGGGCGCCGGGCGAACTCGGGACCTATGTCGCGCTCACCGGCGCCACATTCGGGCCGGCCGACGCCATCGCTCTCGGCCTGGCCGATCGAATCGACACCGACGAGTCGTATGACCGGGTGATCGACGCCGTCGCCCAGGGCGCCGACCTCCACGCCGGTATGCCGATCCCCGCCTCGCCGTTGGCCGGGGCCCGTGGGTGGATCGATGAGTGCTTCGCCGGGGATGACGCGAGCGCCATCGTGCGCCGGCTCACGGAGCATCCCGATGACGACGCGCGCGAATGCGCGCAGTTGCTGCGCGCCCGCTCGCCGCTCGCGGTCTGCGTGACCCTGGCCCGCATCCGGGCTGCCGCGGCCGAACCGGACCTGGCGACCACTCTCGCGGTCGATCGGGCGGTCGCGGCTGGGATGATGCGCCATCCCGACTTCGCCGAGGGCGTGCGCGCCCGGCTCGTGGACAAGGACAATGCCCCGCGCTGGGCGCACCCGCGGATCGAGGACGTCGACCCGGCCGAGGTCGCCGCGCTGTTCGCCAGTCCTTAAGCGTCGACGGCCTGCGGTGCGGGCTGCCCGGCCTGCTCGCCGTCCGGGGACGGGCGCACCGCGGCCAGCAGCATCTGGGCGATGTCGACGACCTCGACCTCGGCGAACCGGCCCCCCTCCTCCGACTGCCGGGCGGTGAGGCCGTCGGAGAGCATCACCCGGCAGAAGGGGCAGCCGATCGCGATGCGCTGTGCCCCGGTGCCCAGCGCCTCGTCGGTGCGGTTGACGTTGACCCGCGTGCCGAGCTTCTCCTCCATCCACATCCGCGCGCCACCGGCACCGCAGCAGAACGAGCGCTCACCGGAGCGCGGCATCTCCTTGAGCGTGACTCCCGGCAGCGAGCCGATCAGTTCGCGCGGCGGGGAGTAGACCTGGTTGTGCCGGCCGAGATAGCACGGGTCGTGGTAGGTCACCGTGTCCGCGGTGGAGGCGACATTGCGCGCCGAGGACAGCGCCGCCGGCCGGTCGGGCCGGGAGACCGGCACCAGGCGCCCGTCGCGCACCAGCCGGTTGAGCAGCTGGGTGTGGTGCAGCACCTCATACGTGCCGCCGAGCTGCGGGTACTCGTTCTTGATCGTGTTGAAGCAGTGCGCGCAGGTGACGACGATGCGCGTGGCGCCCGAGGAGTTGAGGGTCTCCACATTCTGCTCGGCGAGCATCTGGAAGAGGAACTCATTGCCCGCGCGGCGGGCCGAGTCACCGGTGCAGGTCTCACCATCGCCAAGGACCGCGAATGACACCTGCGCCATATTCAGCAGTTCGGCGACGGCGCGGGTGGTCTTCTTGGCGCGGTCCTCATAGGCCCCGGCGCAGCCGACCCAGAATAGATAGTCGACCTCCTGCAGGTCCTCCACATCTTGGCCGACGACGGGCACGGAGAAGGGGAGGTCCTTGGCCCAGTCGAGACGGGCGCGCGCTCCCATACCCCATGGGTTGCCCTTGTTCTCCATGTTCTTGAAGAGGCCGGCGAGTTCGTTGGGGAAGGCGCTCTCCACCAGCGCCTGGTAGCGGCGCATGTCGACGATGTGGTCGACATGCTCGATGTCGACCGGGCACTGCTCGACGCACGCGCCGCAGGTGGTGCAGGACCAGAGCACGTCGGCATCGATCACGGCATCCGGCCCGTGCGGGTTGTATGCGGTGAGCGGCTGGCTGGGGTCATATCCGGTCGCCCCGATGAGCGGCGTCTCGGTGAGCGCGGCCAGCTTGGGATCGGCCTCCAGGACCGCGGCCCGATGCTCGGCGGCCGCGGTGAGGTAGGGCGCCTTGGCGTCGGCGTGATCGCGCAGCGCCATGATCAGCAGTTTGGGCGAGAGCGGCTTGTCGGTGTTCCAGGCCGGGCACTGGCTCTGGCAGCGACCACACTCGGTGCAGGTGGAGAAGTCCAGTAGGCCCTTCCAGGTGAAGTCCTCCACCTTGCCCGCGCCGAGCGAGAGCTCTTCGTCCTCCGGCAGCTCCTCCAGCGACTCCATGGTCACCACCTGGCCGTCCTTGACCAGCGGCGGCAGGGCGCCTAGGGCGGTGGCACCCGAGGACTCCCGCTTGAACCAGATGTTGGGGAAGGCCAGGAAGCGGTGCCAGGCCACCCCCATCGTCGGGGTCAGCGACAGGGTGATCATCCAGGCGAAGGAGACCAGGATCTTGATCGTCGCCACGATCACGACGGCGTTCCCCAGGCCGGTGAGGCTGAACCGGTCCCACATCCCGGCCAGCCAGCCAGTGAGTGGGAAGTGCAGGGCGATGCTCTCGTCCAGGTGAGCGACGCGGGAGATCGCCGCCTCGAGGGAGCGCAGCAGCAGGATGCAGACGGTCACCGCGAAGATCGTGAACTCGACGTAATAGGCCTGCCACCACGTCGAACCGAAGAACCGGGAGCGCCGCCCGTGCTCCCCGGCCGCGCTGCGCGGATGCGCCTTCTGCCGGATGCCGATGAGCGCGAGGATGCCGATGAACCCGCCCCAGGCGAAGACCTCGATGAGCCATTCATAGGGCGGGAAATGCCCGATCAGCGGCAGCCGCGCATCGGGGTCCACCAGCTGCATGAAGGCGTTGATCAGCGTGGTGAAGAGCAGGATGAAGGAGAGCGCGGTGAACCAGTGCGCCACGGCGACCACCGGCAGCCGGGACATCCGGGTGTGGCCGAGGAACTCCTTGGCCAGGGTCCAGGTGCGCGCGCCCGGGTTGTCGAGGCGGGCGGCGGGGCCTCCCGCGGCATACAGGCGGGTGAACCGCCATACCGCACGGAAGAGCAAGGCCCAGCCCACCAGCGTGACACTCACGCTCAGGACGAGGCCGATGATCTGGACCACTGACATACCGGAAGCTTAAGGACGCCATCCGACAGTCACCTACCGATGAGGCCAGCCGGCCATGTGGCATATGTCCCAGCCGACCCAGCCGGGGCGGGGGCGGGCGCATACCGACGTGGGACAGGCACCCTACCGATACATAACGAGAAGTTTGGTGGGGAATAACGCGGTGTTGGGTAGAGTTGCCGCGGATATCCACCCGCTAGGCAAACGGAGAAGCACGTGCCCATCTACGACGACGTGACCAAGCTCATCGGCAACACCCCCCTGGTCCGGATCAACCGGATCATCGACAGCGAGGCGACCGTGGTGGCCAAGCTCGAGTTCTACAACCCCGCCAACTCGGTCAAGGACCGCATCGGGGTCTCGATCGTGGACGCGGCGGAGGCGTCGGGGGCGCTGCAGGCCGGCGGAACGATCGTGGAAGCCACCTCCGGCAACACCGGCATCGCGCTGGCGATGGTGGGTGCGGCCCGCGGCTACAAGGTGGTGCTGACCATGCCCGAGACCATGAGCAAGGAGCGCCGGGCCCTGCTGCGCGCGTTCGGCGCCGAGCTCATCCTCACCCCCGGCAGCGAGGGCATGAAGGGCGCGGTCAACAAGGCCGACGAGATCGTTGCGGAGCGCGATGGCGCGATCCTGGCCCGCCAGTTCGCCAACGAGGCCAACCCGGCCATCCACCGCAAGACCACCGCCGAGGAGATCTGGAAGGACACCGACGGCAAGGTTGACATCGTCATCGCCGGGATCGGCACCGGCGGCACCATCACCGGGGTGGGTCAGGTGCTCAAGGAGCGCAAGCCCGAGGTCCAGATGATCGCCGTGGAGCCCGAGGAGTCCCCGATCCTCAACGGCGGCCAGCCCGGCCCGCACAAGATCCAGGGCATCGGCGCCAACTTCGTGCCCGAGATCCTCGACACCTCGATCTATGACGAGGTCATCGACATCAATGCCGACACCTCCGTGGAGTGGGCGCGCCGCGCCGCCAAGGAAGAGGGCCTGCTCGTTGGTCTGTCCTCCGGTGCCGCGCTGGCCGCCGCCGACCAGGTCGCCCGCCGTCCCGAGAACGCCGGCAAGACCATCGTCGTGATCATCCCCAGCTTCGGCGAGCGTTACCTGTCCACCATCCTCTTCTCCGACCTCCTGGACTGAGCCCCGGTATGCCGCGGGCGCGGCATACCGGCTCGTCCCGACCCCGTATGAGGTGAGCGTCATGTTCGTTGGACCCCCCACCCGCTCCGCCCGGATGGCCCGCGCTCGGGCCGGGATCCGCGAGGATCTCGATGCCGCGATGGTGCGGGACCCGGCCGCCACGTCGCGCTGGGTGCTGCTCTTCACCTCGGCGGGGTTGCACGCGATCTGGCTGCACCGGCTGGCGCACGAACTGTGGGGCAACCCGCTGACGCGTCCGCTGGCCCGCCTGGTCGCCTATGTCTCCCGGGCGATCACCGGGGTGGAGATCCACCCGGGTGCCAAGCTCGGGCGGCGGTTCTTCATCGATCACGGTATGGGTGTGGTGATCGGGGAGACGGCCGAGGTCGGCGACGACTGCATGCTCTATCACCAGGTCACCCTGGGGGGTCGCTCGATGGAGCGCGTCAAGCGGCATCCCACCCTCGGCGACCGGGTGACCATCGGCGCCGGCGCCAAGGTCCTCGGCCCGGTGTATGTCGGTGCGGACGCCCAGATCGGCGCCAACTCGGTGGTGGTCAAAGATGTCCCTGCGGGGGCCATTGCCACCGGGGTGCCGGCGGTCTATCGCTTCCCCAAGGCCGCCGGAGAGGAGCCCTATGACGCGCTCTTTCGGGACCCGGCGATCTTCATCTGAGGCCCGGTCCCTCATCGCGGCATCGTCGAATCCCCATAGCGCGAACGAGCCCACGTCCGAGGAGGACGTGGGCTCGTTCGCTATCGCCGGTAGGACGGGCCGACCGGCGGGGGATGAGACCGGCGCGGATCAGGGCAGCTTGCCCGGGCCCGGTCCCCAGTTGTGCTCGGCGTGCAGCTTGCCGTCGTCGCCGCGGTGAATGCTGTCGGGCAGGTCGGAGTCCTTGTCGCCGGTCACCTGGTCCTTGACCTCGCGCAGCTTGTCGGCGGTGGACTTGGCCGCGTCGCTGACGACATCGGCGACGAATGGGGCGGCCTTGGTCTTGGCCACATCCTTGGCCTCAACGACCTTGGCCTGGACCGGGTCGCTGGACCACAGCTTGTTGGCCTGGGTCTTGATCTGCTCGTAGCGCTGGGTGCCGGCCCGCGCACCGAGGACATAGCCCACGGCCGCGCCCGCCAGGAACGAAAGCTTCGCCATAGTGATCTTCCTTCCTTCAGGCGCTCACCCGCGGCCGCGGGCAGGGCGCCGAACTGTCGAACGGCCCGCGTGCGCGAACCTCTGCCTGGCGAGATTACCTGTGCGGGCCCGGCATTCCGCTCTTGGTCGACAGCCAATCGCCCGTATGCCGTGACCGTCACCCCCGGCGGCGCGCTAGCGTGGTCCCCGCCCTTCGGGGCGCTGGAGGGCTCGCATAGTGGCCTAGTGCGGCGGTCTTGAAAACCGCTATGGCGGCAACGTCATCGTGGGTTCGAATCCCACGCCCTCCGCCGCGCTTCGCGCGCGTCGGTGGGCGTAGGACCCCCCACGCCCTCCGCCATAACAGCCGTACTCCAACTCCCGCGGGAGGTTCCCTCCCCGGAAGCACGGAGTACGTCGGTCAAGGTCAGCTTGCGAGGCGCCCCAGGGAGTGTCTCGTTTGCTGTCTTGGGACTGCGGAGCTCCAGAGCCTCGCTGAGGCCTGATCCTTCAGCGAGGGTCTCAGCCTGGCGCACACTCTGCGGTGTCGCCTTAGCGGATAAGACGTGCAGGCGCCAGGCTCTGCAGTATCTAAGCAAGACAAACTTGGCTGGATACCGTGAGTTTGGGCCGAAGCTAATGCTTATAGTGTTCGATCACTTCCGCAGCAGGGTGCGTCTGCAGCCGTATACCTATACGGCTGTGGCCCATCAGTCGGCGGTCGCCTTATGGTGTCCGCCACCGACTCCCGTGACCTTATCCCAGTCGATCGGGGTCAGGTCTCCCCGCCAAGCGGGAATAGGCTCGGCACGAAGTAGCTTGCCAACTACCTCGTCGCTGACGCGGGTGTAAGCCTCCCGATCTCCCGGTTGACTTCCGTCTGCCTTGATCCCTGGATCAGCGGGATCGTAGTCGGGGAAGTTGTAGCCCAGCTCACGCAGGCGCTCAACCATCAGTTGCTGCATTCGGCAACCCAGGTAGTAGAGTTCGTTCGTTAGAGCCGGAGAAGCAGCCACACCATCTCGCTTGACCGGACCTGTGTAGTCGTGCCAATCGCCAGCGAGCTGAATCGCGCCATCGCTACTGCGATAAAGTCTCAGGTTGTACGCCTTGAGGCGCTCTGCATATCGGACTTCGTCCGCGTTCCTGAGTCCATCCGGAAGGTCGGGGAGCGTCATAGTTAGCCTGCTTTGGTCCTAGTATCCCTTAAAGTGGCCGATTGTAGCTGATCCGGATGGGCAGCCCGTGTCATCGAACAGGCCGACGGACGAGATCTCGTCGTTAAGCCCCTCATAGTCGCTGAAGTTGCCGGCCGTATAGCCACTTGGAAGACAGTATCGGGTACCGCCTCCGTTGGCGTTGAAGTAGAGCCACGCAGTGTAAAGCGTCTTGTTCCAGCCTGACGATGCGTCGTCGTTGTTGGACCAGCCGGTCGCATGAATGCCCAGCGTTTTCACCTTCAGGAATGGCTTACCTGAATAGTTCCGATCGTCCCAGAGGCAGAGGGTCTTTCCAGGGCAGTCCGAGGACGCCTTGGAAGTGTCGCTAGCGGGCGACACGACCGACTTGCGAGGCGTCGCGCTGTCGGTCTGGGCCGAGCTAGGCGTGGCGGTGGCTGTGGTAAGCCCCATGGACACTGCGGTGCCTACGAGCATGGCGCGTCGGAGCGATGTAGAGCGGATCACAAATTCCTCCTGCTATTGAATTTGATGCGCGTTCGTGGCTTGTGAACTAGATCGGGTAGCCGATAATCTCGCTGGACGGGCAGGAGCCATTTGCCAGTCGGAAGGAGGAGATCGTGTCGTCGAAGTCGTCAGTGTCCAGATTGCGCTGGGCGTAGCCTGACGGAAGGCATTTGCGGGTACCACCGCCATTGGCATTCTTGTAGAAGAACGCGACGTAGCCGCTTCGATTGCGCACTGACGACGTTTCGTCGTTATTGTACCAACCGGTGCCGTACAGGCCTGCGTCTTTCTTGATGATTGCAGGGCTGCCCTTCCAGTCTCGATTGCCCCACAGGCAGACGTAGCCGGATGCGCAGTCGCTTGAGTCGAACGCCGGGTCTCGTGGCTCTGTAGCGTTCGCGCTTGCTTGAGGCATTGCGAAAAGAAGGGATGCGACCACCAAGCTCGTCTTGCGTAGCTTCACTATGTGGCTCCTTTCCTGGTTGCTCGGAGCTTCTGGCAGATTTGCGAAACCGGAGCTACTCTGTCGCGAGCGTACCACGACCAGGATTTCAAGGCTACGCGCTTGTCGATGAGACTTCTAGTTCGTCACAATGGAGGACTTGCGGGACCTGCGTTGCCTTATTCTGCACAGCGGCCGAGTTGATGCAGACGATTTGGCCTCAGAACGAAGGAGATTCACTGTGCCAGCCGCTTCTTGATCGCCTGTCGCGTGACTCCCAACTCTCGGCGATCCGACCCTGCCTCCATCCATCGGCATGGAGTTGCTTCAGCCTGGCGACGTCTTCGGCGTCAAGTCTTCGGGACCGCGCATGATCACGTCTGATTTGTGCGAGCGTAGCCGGCCCGTCCTCTCCGCGATTGGTAGACGCCAGCAAACTGGCCTCACGGCCTCCCCAGCTTGGTGCCGCTGCCCCAGGTTCGTCAGGTGGGAATCTGACAGACGCTGCTCTAGCCGATGTTGGCGCCAAGCAGTAGTGCACTGTGGTGCCGACGTTAACGATCCTTGCACAGCGCGGATGCCACGGTGTTGGAGCCGGTCCAGTACCTCGAGTCGGTTGGGTTATCGTCCCACCACGCCCTGCGCCGCGCTGGCGTGCGAGGGGCTTACCCACTGAGGATGGGACCTGCCTGATGTGGCGAAATCTACGGGTCTTTCTGGCGGTGTCCAGGAATCGGCTTCGACGCGTGATTCTTCCCAAGAAGCGCGTGTACCAGGGCGACGTCGAGATAATCCCGGCGTTCGACCCAACGCTGCCTACCGGGTTCGCGAGCTATACCGCGCACGAAAAGCACGTGCTGGCCAAGCGGAGGCGAAGGCCCCGGGATGATCGCCGCCTTTGACTCACGTCCCCATGCCCTCCCTCGCGCGGCATACGCTCCGCGGTATGGACGATCTGGTCGTGGTGCTCAACGGGCCCAACCTCAATCTGCTGGGCCAGCGGGAGCCGGAGATTTACGGGCATCAGACGCTGGGTGACGTGGAGGCCCTGTGCCGGCAGGTCGCGGCGCGGCGGGGGCTGCGCCTGGAATTCCGGCAATCCAATCACGAAGGCGAAATCGTCGATTGGATCCAGGAATTGCGCAAGGCCGCCGGGTTCGTCGTGAACCTGGGGGCGTACACGCATACCTCAATTGCCATCCGGGATGCCTTGGCAGCGATTTCCGGACCATTTGTCGAGGTGCACCTGAGCAATGTGCACGCCCGTGAGGAATTCCGTCACCATTCGTATGTTGCCGCCCTCGCCCGCGCCGTGATCTGCGGCTGCGGCGTGCGGGGCTACGAGTACGGAATCGAGACCGTGGCCGACGCCATGGGTGCCCGCACGATGGACCCCGGCAACCCGAGCGGGACGGTCGCTACCGAGGGGTAGTTGAACGGGCCAACAACCGCGGGTTGCCCTGTGTCGCAAGGAGTTTTGGCCTCCTGCCGCTGGTCAATGCGCGCGGGGCCCGGAGACCCCCGGGGTGGCGGGCGGACGGCATACCCAAGCTGTCGTGCACACGGTGCGCACCGCTGTGCCAAGCGTGCTAGCGTTTCACGCGGTTGCCCGGCAAATTCTCGGTGACCAGCTGCCTCCCCCGAGGGGGTCTTCGGCCGTATCGGCCCGGGGTGGCCATCCATCGAGAATTGTCAGCGCATCCCGTGGTTGTCGTGATTTACGGCAAACATTGCAGCAGCAGAAGGAAAGAGATTCACCCCATGGCTCAGGGCACTGTCAAGTGGTTCAACGCGGAAAAGGGCTTCGGTTTCATCGCCCAGGACGGCGGCGGCCCCGATGTGTTCGTTCACTACTCCGCCATCGACACCAACGGCTACCGCAGCCTCGATGAGGCGCAGCGGGTCGAGTTCGAGGTCACCCAGGGTCCGAAGGGCCCGCAGGCTGACCACGTTCGTCCCATCGCCTGAGGACCGCGTGAGGTCGGCTTGACCGGCCCCGTCTGACGAACCCCGTCCGGGAACACCCGGGCGGGGTTCGCACGTTTGCCCAATGATTGAGTCGGGTCCAGCCCCATTTGCTCCTAGACTCACCGCGTCCGATCGCGCCGAGCAGGGGAATCACCAAGGTGACCGACCAATCTGAGGAGCCGTCGCGCTCCCTGGGGGCGACCGCGGTCCCACGTCCCCGGCGCCGCCGACGCTTCCTCGTCCTGGCGATCATCGGCGTCCTCCTCGCCGGCGCGCTCGCGGTCGGAGGCGCCGCATACTGGCGCTTCAACAGCAATATCACCCGGATCGACGTCTCCAAGATCCTCGGCAGCCGGCCCGCCACCTCGTCGGCGTCGCAGGGGGCGCCGCGTCCGCTCAACATCATGCTCATGGGCTCCGACACCCGCACGGGCATCGGGACCACGGAGTATGGCAGCGACACCGTCGAGGGGGGCGCGCATTCGGACACCAACCTGCTGGTGCATCTGTCCGCGGACCGCAAGGACGCGCTCGTCGTCTCCATTCCGCGCGACTCGATGACCAAGGCACCCAAGGACTGCGCCGATCCGCAGTCCACGGTGGCCAATGGCGAAGTGCGACAGTGGAATTACAACTTCAACCAGGGCGGGCCTGGGTGCGTGGTCAAGACCGTCGAAGGCCTGACCGGCATCTATGTCGACCACTTCGTGGTGATCGACTTCCGAGGCTTCCAGGACATGGTGGACGCGCTCGGGGGCGTCGAGGTCTGCACGACGACCGATATCGCCGACAAGGACGCCCAGTTCACCCTGGCCGCCGGCCGACACCGCCTGTCGGGCAAGGAAGCCCTGGGCTATGTGCGGGTCCGCAAGACGGTCAACGACGGCTCCGACCTCAACCGCATCCGTCGGCAGCAGGCATTTCTGTCGTCGGTCGCCCAGGAGGCCACGAGCAGCAAGCTGCTGCTACGCCCGGACCGCCTCTATGGCTTCCTCGACGCCGCCACCAAGGCAATGACCGTGGACCCCGACCTCACCCCGACGAGGATGGCCGGCATCGCGCGCAGCATCCAAAACCTGGGCGTGGACAAGATCGAGTTTGTCACCGTCCCCACCGAGGTTTATCCGGAGGATCCCGACCGGGTGCAGTGGACGGATAAGGCGGACGCGATCTGGACAGCCATCAAGGCCGACCGCCCGCTCCAACCCACGACCAAACCCTCGCCCACCCCGACGAGCACCTCGCAGTCTCCGTTGACCGTGCGCCCGGACGAGATCTCAGTGCGGATCGTCAACGACTCGGGGACCGAGGGGCTGGCCGTCCAGGCCGGCGAGGCGCTGAGCGTTCAGGGCTTCCAGGTCGCTGGCTACGGCAATGGAGCACCGGGGGAGACCGAGGGCACCGTGGTGCGGCATTCGCCGGGTCGCCTGGGGGCGGCACGGACCGTGGCTGCGGCCTTCCCGGGCGCCACGCTCAAAGAGGACGACAGCCTTGGCTCCGAGGTCGTCGTGCACCTGGGCAGCGGTGCCGCCAATCCGGTTGAGGTGCCGAATCGCCGCGGCTCCGATCCGTTGCCCCGAATGACGGTCAGCGCCGCCCCCGCCTCGTCCTCGGGTCTGCAGACGCGCAAGGCGAATGCGGACATCTGCAGCTAACGCCATCGCGAAAACCATGACGAAACCCCTGGACCACGAGGTCCAGGGGTTTCCGATGTCCGGGGACATCCGCGGGCGGAGGCGGAGGTGTTGAGTCTCAGGACATAGGAAAGGCATGTCTCACGACATAGGAAAGTCCGGCGCTGGTCAGATGCGGCGGTGTCGAAGGCCAGAGCGATCATCACCGCGGTCACCGTCCAAGGGCTGTCCCAAGCTGAAGCAGCCCGCACCTACGGAGCCTCCGAAGGGTGGGTCTCCAAACTCCTGGCCCGCTACCGGGCCGAAGGTGCTGCCGCGTTCGAGCCCAAGTCGC
>ERZ501047.220-NODE-220-length-20331-cov-14.643421_pt1 | contig 20331 bp, 24 predicted proteins | sample MGYA00510868_ERZ501047 | MGnify/ENA primary metagenome ERZ501047 (study PRJEB25958, sample SAMN03398593) | human skin metagenome | study: EMG produced TPA metagenomics assembly of the Human Skin Microbiome Metagenome (human skin metagenome) data set. | reverse complement strand
GGCCCCCGATCCACCAGGGATCGGGGGCCGACGCTGTCACAATCTGCTGCGATGGTATTCGGTCAGGAGACCTTCGCATAGGTCACGTCGGCAACGCCAGCGCTGAGCGACGAGATCCGAGAGAAGGCGGCCGAGGAGAGGTCTAGGCAGCGACCAGAGACGTAGGGTCCACGGTCGTTGACGCGCACCACGACTGATTGTCCATTGGCTTTGTTAGTGACCTTGAGGCGAGTGCCGAAAGAGTAGGTCTTGGAGGCAGCCGTCAGGGCTGACGAGCTGAAGGATTCACCGGAGGCGGTCTGGGAATCGTCGTAGAAGGAAGCCTGGCAGCTTCCAGCGATACCACTCGTGGAAACGTCGGAGGGCGTGCTGCGCGCTGGACGGGCAGTTGAGCGGGAGGTGCTCGAGGAGTGCTCGGAGTGATGCTCCGCGTGCTTGTACGTGGAGCTCTTCTCGGCCGCTGCGGCTCGCTGGTAGTCGGCCTTCGATTTGAGCAGTCCCAGGGTGACGGCGTCGGTCACGCCAGTCTGCTTGAGAGCGTTGGCCCTTTGGAACACCTTGACGGCGTTGGTAGTGATCGGGCCATAGGGCAAGCCGACCCACTTGGCCGGGAAGTAGTTGAGGGTCGATAGGTCGCGCTGGACAGCCTTCGAGCGGGCATTGTGATCGCCACGCTGGGCGTAGATACCGACCGGACGGTTCACCTTAGTGATGTAACGGGTGGCCACCCAGGCAGTCTTGCCGCGATAGTTGACAGGAGTCCAGCCCCGGACATCCTCGCCGATAATAAGGAGCTTGTCGCCGGGACGGAGGAGCCCGTAGCGTCGATACTCAGTGCTGTGTCCAGAACGGACGTTGAGGTGGACGCGAGAAAGCGCGAACCGAGCGGTGTACGTCGTGGCGCGTTTGGCCTGTTCAGCCGATGCCTTCTTGGTGTGCTGGGTGGGAGCCTTCTCGGCATGAGCCCCAAGGTTGCCGGCAGGGGCGGCGTGAGCCTCCTCGGCGATGGTGCCCATGACGGCGAGACTCGCCGCAGTGGCCAGAGCGACGGTGCGCTTGAGAGTCGTCCCGGCGTTGGTCGAGGTGTTGGTCATGTGATGTTCCTTCCGAGCGTTGCCGCAGGTTTAAAGGGCTTGATGAACTGTACGTGTTCCTGAGAGATTCTCAAAATTTGCTCAGTATAGGTGAGTGGGTGTCACGCGGTAGTTTCAAGTGAAGACGCCGCTGAGCCCTTGCGACAAGGCGCGATGGTAGGTGGAGCAAGACTGGACTAGGGCAGAAAACTGAGAAAATACTGAAGGGACGGTCTCGCTCCTTCAACTCCGCGACAGTGACGACAATGGCCTTGGGAGAGGGAACGAACGCTAGAACCGACGTGAGGGCGTCGGGACCTCATAGGCTGATCCCATGACGTGGAACCGCAACATTCCTGGCCTGCTGACCGATGACGTTCGTCTGAGGGTCCCGCTGAATCGCAGCAATCCTGACGATTTGCGCACTATTGAGGTGTACGCGCGTCTGGTGGCCACCCCCAACGGAACCGACCAGCCCTACCTGGTCTTCCTGCAAGGCGGTCCGGGGTGTGAGTCTCCCCGCCCGACTTTGCGTGACCCCGGGTTTCCCGGTTGGCTGTCGCGCGCGTTGGAGGACTACCAGCTTGTTTTGCTCGATCAGCGCGGCACGGGATTGTCGTCTCCGGTGAGTGAGCCAGTGGGGGATGCGCCTAGTCAGGCCGAGTACCTCACCCATCTTCGTGCCGACGAGATCGTTGAGGACTGTGAGGACATTCGTCGACACCTCGGGATCCAGAAGTGGGCGGCTCTGGGCCAGTCCTTCGGTGGATTCACGTTGCTCAGGTATTTGTCTACCTACCCGGAGTCGTTGTTGGCTGGGTACTTCACTGGTGGTCTGTCGGCGGTCGGGCGATCCGCTGACGATATCTACGCAGCCTGCTACGAGCAGCTGCGTGCCAAGTCGCTGGAGTATTACAAGCGCTTCCCCGGGGACAGGGTGCGGTTCGCTGAGTTGGCGCCGTTGGCGAAGAAAGGCGAGATCGCCACCCCGAGCGGTGACGTCGTGTGCCCATCACGACTGCGGTCGCTGGGGCATTTGTTGGGCGCTTCGGGCGGGGCAGAAAAGCTGCACTACCTGCTGGAGTACCCGCACACTTCGCGGGCGTTCCGTCATGACCTGGCCGAGCTGCTGCCCTACGGCGGACGTAACCCGCTATATGCCGTCATTCATGAATCGTCCTATGCCGACGGTGTGGTCACCGATTGGTCGGCTGCCCGGATGCTACCTGATGACTTCCGGGAGGACCCTACCCTGCTGACGGGTGAACACATCATGCCGGAATGGTTTGACACTGATCAGGAGTTGCGGCCTTGGAAGGAGGTAGCTGACCTCATTGCGAATCATCCGTGGCCGAAGTTGTACGACCCCGACGTGCTCCGGACTGCTGAGGTGCCGTGTGCTGCGGCGGTGTACCACGACGATGCATATGTGCCGCGCAAGTTCTCTCTCGAGACGGCAGCCCTGCTGCCGCAGATGCACGCCTGGGTGACGACCGAATACGAGCATAACGGGTCGAACGCCTCAGGTGGGACGGTGCTTGACCGTCTCATTAAGCTCGCGAAGGGCGAGATTGTGAGGTGAGATCGGGTTGGCTGGTGGGGTCGGCGGCGATCCGGCATACTCCATCAACCTCGGCCTACGACAGGAAAGATAAATGACCATGAACGACATTCCACAGGCTCCTACCACTTGGTGTGACCCTGACCAGATCGGTGCCCCACTCCCCGAGACTGACGAGGTGGAGGCCGATCCGCAGACCGTGCAGATACCGCCCGCAGAATCCTTCGAGGTGTTGCGTCGCGCCAGCGAGGAGGAGCTGCGAGCTCAAGAGCGAGGTGAGCAACTCAACCCGTTGGAGTCCGGACGGGCCGCGATCACCATTGCCTTGACTCCGCTATGCCAGCTTGAGGGTGCCGTCATGCTCGGCGTCAGCTTGCTAGAGGCCGTCGTCAAGCGGGTTGAGCAGGTCGACGAGGATGCGGTGGAGGCTTACCTACCAGACTGGCTTTTTGACCACGACAACCTCACCGCCGCCGACGTTCCTGAGCTTCTTGTCGAGCGAGTACGTCGTGACTTGGCTGACTCGGTTGTCGTCTCCACCATGGGGAAGGAGGCCGTCGAACAATTGCGCAGCGGCCTGTCGGCGATCCTCGCAGCCCAGCGTCATGACGCCGCCGAGTTCTCCCGCCACGTCAATCCTGACGTCGACCCCGAGTGGCTCATTGACGGCTGTCAGGAGATCTGTGTCGCTCTGGCCGCCCATGCCGCGACCATCGGCTGGCAGCGCCCCGAGGTCGATGTCTCCAATGTCTTTGCCAGCCTTGACATGGCTAGCGAGCCCGACCTCGTCCGTACCCTGCTGAGGCAAGCCCAACAATGACCGGGGAACAGCTCGCGCATTGGATCGAGGAGTCGACGTCGACGGTGTTTTTCGGCGGCGCCGGAATGTCCACCGAATCAGGTATTCCGGACTTTCGCTCGGCTGGCGGGCTTTACACCACTCAACATGACCTGCCCTTCCCCGCGGAGTACATGCTCAGTCACAGCTGTTTGGTTGAGCATCCGGCGGAGTTCTTCGACTTCTACCGCACCTACCTCATCCATCCTCAGGCCAGGCCCAATGCTGGTCATCGTGCGTTGGTTGCCTTGGAGCAGGCTGGGGAACTTTCGACGATCATTACCCAGAATATTGACGGCCTGCACCAGGAGGCGGGGTCCCGTCAGGTCATTGAGTTGCATGGGTCGGTGCACCGCAACCGCTGCCTGGATTGTGGGCGGGACCATCCACTTTCGGTGATCATGGACGCTCCTGGAATCCCGCGGTGCTCGTGTGTGGGGGGGATGGTGCGTCCCGAGGTTGTTCTTTATGAGGAATCCCTGCGGAGCCAGGATCTCGACGACGCGATTACTGCGATTAGTGCCGCCGACCTGCTCATCGTCGGAGGAACCTCGCTCAACGTGTACCCGGTTGCTGCTCTGCTGAGGTTTTTCCGTGGTCGACACCTGGCTCTTATTAACCGTGAGGCTACCGGCTACGACCGGGCCGCCGATCTTGTCATCCATGATGGTTTAGGTAAGACGTTGTCTGCGGTTCAGCGTGCCGTGATGCCCTGACGGACGGCCTCGAGGAGTTCTGGGTGGGCCTGCTGGATGCTAGCTTCTGCTTGCGCCTTCTTCACGACGGCGCAACCGGAAGGAGCATCAATGATGAGTGGCTTTAAGAACCGAATCGCCCCAACTCTAGCTGCCTTGGTGATGGCAACGTCTGCGAGTGTGGCACTCACTCAGCCGGCTGTCGCTTCGGATAACGTCGATAACAGCTCGCATAAATCCATGTCTGAGAATGCTCGCTAGGGTGATGGGTGCCTAGCTGGAAACAGAGTTTCTTTCAAAGATTGAGCGGCGCTAATTAAGAAGTATCAAACTGGAGTGGCATTGGACTCAATGTTAGGCAAGAATCCAGTGGCGGTGAGTGCACAAAACATAATGGCCAGCTGGTAGAAACTGAGAAGTATGCCGATGGTTCCATTGCCATCGATGCTGTTGATTTGCCTGATTCTTCAGTGAATCCCGGCGCTTCAGTAAGAAGTGGTGTCACCGGGTGCGAGCTGTCGAGTGGTACGTGTTATAGCGCCGTCTATACCAACTGCTACGCAAGTGTAGATCCTTGCGGTGATCAAGCTCGGATTCCACTTCGATCGGGAGACCTACGGCGGAGGAAAGGGAAGGATTACGAGGGCCTACGCGGGTGAATAGCGCTGCATTGAATGCACTGTATCGAATCTTAAATTCGAGCGAATTAGCGCGTCTCGGATGCGCTATTCAGGCCAAGGTGGCGTCGCGTTTAAAGGATTCCCGTTGGGGGGGGGTACTGTCTGGATGCAGGTTAACCAGGGCATCAGAACTGATATTGCTGTCACGCATAACTAAAGACTTGGAAGGTTTCATAGAAAATGAGGTTAGTTACGGTATTGGCCGTTGTGGTTTTGTAGCTTTGGTGGCATTTTTAATCTGGGTTTTGAGAAAGTAGAAAAATAGCGAATAAAGCCTAATAATAGGAAGGCTCCGGGTTGACTTTCAACCCGGAGCCTTCCTGGATAATTATTCTTTAATGTCAAGGCCTTGCGTTGGATGTAGTTCAAAAAGCCCAGTCTTCAGTCCTCCCACTTGAGGGTGAGCTCGGCTGCTTCCTCGCTTGATCCCTTGCTGTCAGACACGGCGGTGAACCTCTTTGTCGCGGAGCATTGAGAACCGCTTCAGCAGCTCGAGTTCGGCGTCGAGCTTGGTCCTCAGGGGCCAGCCCGGGCAGTTCGAGTTGGACCTCGGCTTAGTCGAGAGAGGAACGTCGCCAGGTCACGGAGTCGAAGACGGCCCGCACGGATTCGGGAACCGGGGGAGTCTTCGACTTGGAGCCGTTGACGGTCCCAGCTAGCAATCCCGAGCCGGACCGCTCGGCGAGCATCGGAGTACCAAACACGATGTCGCCCGCCTCTCTTGTGAATGGGGACCGGACGCCCGCAGCGAGGACAGCGGCCGTCGATTTCGGGCTGCGTCGTCACCACTGGCGTTGTCGACGTTGTCAAACCGAGGAGGTTCATGCGCTCGATCGTTCCCCCTCCCGCTCCTTAAGAGCCTTGTAGGCGCACCGTCTGCGCAGTCCTCAGAAGTTCCGAAGTGCTTCGCAGTATCGGGCCATGAGTGCCCCACGTCGTCATCGTCGGGGGATGATAGTAATGGTACTATGGGGCCTTGTGTGCTTAGAGAGCTGAGCAGACGAGTGAGTCACGTCGGCTGGGGCGCTCGACAGAAGCGAAGAATCAATGAAACTGCGCAATGATGTCCCGAGTGAGCGAGACTCACGCATTCCCAAAACGTGCACATCGCAGACTACGTTCGCTCCGATGACTGCGCCATCGAGGACCTCGACGACGGCTGCCCCGAGCTATACTCATCGTTGTGGACGCCGACATGATCTCTTGGTCGGCGTTACACCTTTCGGTCGTCGGGGCGGTTACCCGTGACAACTATCCGACGGGGTCGGGCAGCGGTTCGACAAGTCACGTCGTTTATGACCGCGACGGGTGCGGTGGGCGATCTCTTAGGTGAACTGGGGCGTATGTATCAGGATTCCCAGTATTTGGTCCAGCCCAGTGAGTCCTTGGCACTCGTGGGTTAGAACAACAGCGGGAAATCGATGATCATCAAGTTGTTGGCCGACGTGTACGAAGCGTTCGCTGGTTCCGTCCGCATCGCCGGGATCGGCTTGCGGACCTTGGACAGGGGCTCCTACTACTCTCTACTCCACAACGGGATTTCTGTTTTAAGACTTTTTCGACTGCAGGAATCCGTGGTGGAGAACGTGACACTGGACCCCGAAACTGGGGAGGTCATGCCGAATGTGAGGGCCGGGAACCGTCCTCGGTCGACGTCATGGGCGGCGAGGAGTTGTCGGGAGGATAGTGGCAAGGCGTGGTGAACGCTAGGGTGATGTTCCAGGCGGATAGCTTGCTTGTACTCGACGAACTCACCTCGGAGGTGGAGCGACTGGTCGTGCAGAACGTGCTGAGTGCCAATCCGGTCACACATCGAATGGTTGCGCTCCGCAGCACGCAGAAGGTGCTCGTCCTGCAGAACGGTACGATCGCTGACCTCGGAACCCATGAAGAGCTCCTTCGGAGGCCGGGGATTTACGCGAAATTTGTCACGGCGGAACGTTCGTAGTCGTCACATCAAGGGGAGAGATCAGCATGGCCACGCGTTTGAATGCCTTCATTGTCGTCGGGATTCTTAGCATGGTCGGGTGGCAGTTTCAGTGTTAGCTTGCAGCAGTCACGGATAAACTAGGCCCTTCGGCTAGATCGTGCGCAGGACTCACAGAGACGTTCACGCATCCGAGCCGCAGCATGGGTGGAACCGTCTTGATTGTGTTCCCGGCGCCCAGCACGTGGACATGGGAGGCAGCGGCGGACTCGGGGCGTCGAGCACAGCGGCTCGCTACGAGGCAAGCACCTAGGCGCGGCGCTATCGACACTCGCTGCTGAGAAGGGTGTATATCTGTGCGGATGATGGACGACAGCCTGGCAGCAGCGGTCACGGGTAAGGTGGCCCTCGCGTGTGACTTCGGCATACCCCCGCATAGTTGGGGAACACAAATTCATGTGATATATGATTCTCCACGACGACCAACGTCCGCTACTTACATTCCGATGGCGTGACGCATGCAACTCGCCGCCACATAGCCCCCGGCGACTATGGCCATGAAAAAACGTAAAAAGTTCTCATGTGTTCGTACTCGCATCTTCAATGTGTCGCAAAGCACTGCTAAGGCACAATGTGCCCCCTCATAGCCATATGAACACACCACGCCAACCCTCTCCCCTCTGTTTAATTAGTACTGTTATCAATAAGCATCGAGACCTGCATATAACGTCCTATGATGTGCCAGAGTAGCGTCCAGAACAGGAGTTGCGTTCTGATGCGTTCGTACTCATATCAATAAAGCGCCGTAGCTCCTTTTATAGGCAACAAGAGTCTGTCATGCCCTTAGAGATCGAGGCGCTGTTGCCCTCTCTCTACAGAGTCGCACATATCCGCCTATCACGATAATCCCTGATTAATTCGTACTTGTTATCTTGCTAGAGTAAACCCACGGCGGCAGCCCGCCATGCAGGGGCCCGCCCCAACGGGGGTAGGGTGAAGGTGGTGGCTTCGGTCCGCAGACTTCTGATCATCCGGGACCCTCTAGCCCGCACAGAGCCCCGACGTCCATGACTGCTAAACAAGCAGATACCGTAGACTTCTTTTCAGACTTTGCGCCTACGCCTGAGGCAGTCTTGCCGTTGAGCTCTGCCGGCATTGGATCGCGGAATACTAGTTCAACTCCCTAAACCCCTGGGTGGCAGCCGCCCGCCTCTAACAGCACATAGTACCCTGGGGCTGGGCCATCAAACGATTGATGGAATCAGTCGCGAACATGCCAAGCGCGCTGCGGCAAAGACTAAGGAAGAGGCTGGCGCGGATGCTGACTATGGGTTCCGTTTGTATCGTTTGGAGGAATCTTCTGGTCAGGCGCTAGACCAGCTAGAGTGCTTCGACACGGAGCCTTATGACACATCGTTCACTGGAGATTACGCGTCGAAATTTGATCTGAATGGCGCTCCCAGCCATGACACCGTGTTGGCTACGCGACTGGTGAAGGACGGCTACGGGCTAACGGCGACCACCAAGAAGGTGAGGCCGATTAGCCATGAGCTCAATGTGTGCGTGGTGATTCTGGCTGCATCATTAATGTCGGGTTGACGAGTGGAGATGCAGTGGCTCTATGGATTTCACAAGTTCATCATCTTGGTGTCTCCAACTGCGATCAAACTGGGCGCCAAGGCGTTTACAACTTCTGACTATGCCCGCCACGACATCTTCACCGGCCACACCAAACGGATCGCCGCAGGAAACCCCTACGCCCGCCTCAACGATCCTCGTGCAACCACAACTGGTCTCGTTCCCCTGCTCGGTGGCCTCGCGCGCACCGGCCTCATCGTGGCCACGCCCACCGGCTGGCGGCGAACCCGGCCCGAGCTGCGCGACCTCGCCGCTGCTCGCCTTTGCGTTGCAGGCCGCCTCGACGCACGAGAAGGCCGCTACAAGGCCGAACGCGATCTGTGGGAATGGTGGCAGGTCGGATTGGAATGGTTGACCACCCCCCGGACGACACAAGCGACGCCACCAGCCCACGGGACAGATTGCGTTCACGTTCGGCCGACCCTGGGACATCTACCCCCTACCCGCGCCGACCAGATGGCCGCGCCGATCATCGAGCGGCCCACGCGCTCATGCACGCCGGCATCACCCCCACCGAGTACTACGGGCCACCGGGGACAGTGCGAGGTCGAGGCCGAGAGCGTCGCTCACGTGGTCGCCGGCATCCTCGGACTCGACACCAGCGCCTACAGCGTCGGCTACGTCGCCGGATGGCTCAAGGGAGACGCCGACCTCATCCGACAGAGCGCCAGCCGTGTACTGGCCGCCGCGCACCGGATCGCCGAAGCTATCATCGAGGACCCCACTGATTAGTTCCAATAGCGCGAATCGCGCCAATAGCATGAAAGGAACGAATAGAATGAACAGTGAGAACAAGCCAGGCCGACGTCCTACGTCGCGCCGGCCTGGCCTATCTCGCCCGCGTTGTAGCAGAGGACTAACTGACGATGGCTTTTACCCGGCGGGTTGGTGGATATTCCTGTCGTTGAGCGGCTGGTCCAGATTGACGGTGGTGGTTCTAAGAGCGATCTACTGGCACTGGGTTGTTCCCGGGGAGTGCGCCTTCCGTGAGGTCGATCGTGACATCTTGTTGAGCTATTTACCGGGAACGATGGAGCGGGTTCCGATGGGGTTGCGAGTGGTGAGGAGAAGGGATGCATTCGCTGCGACAGTGGCGCACTCGGCGGGCGCGTCGGGAAGCGTCCCTTCGTGGAGGGTGATCCGCACCGTGGTGGCGTCTTCGTCGACGATGGCTCGTACGCCGTAGCACTGGGGATTGCTCATGGAAAAGAAAATGCGCACGGAGTCGTCCGAGATCACTTCGTATTGGCTCCATGAGGACGTGTGTTCGTTGTTGAGGTCGGTCCGTTGCTGTATGTCGTTGGGTGATTGTCCTGGTGGCTTTGCTGTGGGACTGTAGCCAGCATCTGTGGTCGCGGAGCTGGGAGGGGATTCGCCCCCGCTGGCAGTGCAGCCCGTCATGGCAATACCAGCCAAGACGGATGCCACAAGCACGGCCAAGAGGCGGCGGGGGTGAATCCAATTATCCATGATGGTGTGTTCACCAGTCGTTGTTCGCAGCAACGAACAAGTCGTTGACGCGACTGTCGAAGTATGGTCCCTGAATGTAGGCGGTACTGTTGGTGGGTCCGTTCGAGGTTACGCTGCGGACGTACCCGAGACCAGTGGTGTTGCTGTATTCGTCGAGCCAGGGGCCGCCCGACGAACCGCCTCCGAAGTTGCAACCGGCAATATGGTTGAACTCGTAGACTCCGAGCCAGCCGGTGCCGCTGGTCCCCCAGCAGGCCCACATGATTTGGCCCCCATTGAGGTTCGCCGGGTAGCCGAAGACGCTGACGTCGAAGCCGAAGCCGCCGCCCCACCTGAAGCCGTGGCCGCCGACCGCGTTTACGACGGGGGCTTCGGAGGTGCTTCCGTCGTAGGTTGTGACGAAGGCGACGTCTGAGTTGAATCCTCGGCCGGATTCACCGTAGTTGATCCAGTCAGTGAACGTGCGGAGCGTGGCAGCTTGGTAGGTGCCATACGTGGTGCCGTTGTTGTAGCCCGGTGCGAATATCCAATTGGTGTGCCATTCGTTTCCCGGGGCGCCATAGACGCAGTGGCCGGCAGTGACGACTAGACGTTTGGAGTCGCTATTAATGGAGGATCCGGAGCACACGTAATCCTTGCCGTCGGTCTGATTATAGTAGAAGACTTTTCCGTTGGTTTTCGAGAAGTTCGTGACCGGGGGTGCAGCCTGCGGCGTGATCGTGGTCGACGTTGCCGCTACGGGAGAGGAGCCGTCAGTAAGCGACTCGTTTGCCGAAGCCTGTTGTTTGAGCTCATCAAACTGTCGGTCTACTTCAGCCGTGCTTGTCGGGGTGTCGGCGGGCATGGCGTTCTTCATGCGTTCGGGTGTCCAGTAGGAGGCGACAATGGGGTCGCCGCTGCTCGCATTGAGGCCAACTTTGCTTGCGGTACTGGACGGTGTGTAGGTCCGATTTGTGTCGGGGTCCGTTACCTGTGCACGTACTGCTGTGGTGGCGGACGACAGTGGTGGATCACTCGGTGAGCTGGGCGATGCGGATGCCGGTGCAGTGATCGAGATGAGGAGAACGGCCGCTGATGCGAAGGTTGCGAGGGTGATGGATACGTTGCAGAACTGGGCCATGTTGATTTCTCCGGGGTGATGGTTCGTGCAGTAACTGGGGGATGGATCACGTCCGGGCTCACCCGCATAAGCAAGAATCACTAGTGTAGCACAGCTTCTGTTGCGATGGGAATGGGCTCACCCCCGCATAGGCGGGGAATACGTTGGTGGCCAGGGCGAGGGAGTGGAGCGCCTGGGCTCACCCCCGCATAGGCGGGGAATACACCAGCCGACTACGACTGATGCAGGAGCTGTTACCAGATACGAGTGTACTCGATCTAACGTCTCGAAACTCTGCGGCGCCGCGCAGCTGAACTCCACCCTGGCCGGAGTGTTGAGGTCTGACCTCGATTGTTTGGCCTCCGCATGAGCTTCAGCCCGTCGAAGTCGACCACTTCCCAGTCATGGCGGTGCACCCGGAACTCGAAGTGTTGTTCACCGCGTACCGTATACACCAAGATTGCGCGGCCATCCCGGCACATCTCGATGACCCTGTCCCACAGTGCATCCCTGACGCGAGTCGGAACGTGACCGACGAAAACTCCTGGGCTGATCTCGAGTAGCCATCGGGTGAGATGGCCGCGTAGACCCGCTGGGCATGCGGTGAGGACAAGCACGGTCATGATTAGCCCCAGGACCTTCCACCGGCCACTACGCCTTCCCGGTCGTCCCACAAGTCGACGATGTCCCAGCCGTATCCCTCGTCAGGATCACCGGGGGCGTTCAGGAGGACATGGATGTCCTGCACGCACTTGGTCAGTAGTTTCGACTCGTGGAAAGCATCGCGCATGGCTCGTCGAGTGATCCCAGCAAGGTCATCGATGTCGCCGGTCGCCGCACACTCGAACGCGACCGGAACTGCCAACGAGGTCTTGTAGAGGTCCGCGACGTCGTAGACGAAGGACCGATCATGGCCCGTGTGAACGAAGCCGAGCCCGGCAGACATCCCCAGCGCCGCGATCACGGAGTGAACTACTCCGTAGAGGCACGTCGTGGCGGCAGTGAGTGCCTGATTCGCTGGGTCCGATGACGTGAAGTCCTTGACCTTGTAGCTGCGTTTGTCCCAGTTTACGCCGAACTTGGTGGCCGCATCCCGATACGCTTGCCGAACTCGAGTTCCTTCGTGGCCCCGAAGTTCCTGCAATGTCAGTCCCGTGGCAACATCATCCGGAAACCTCATCTCGTACATGCGTCGCGCAACCGCCAGCCTCTTCGTGCGGTCGGTGACGGCTTCGGCCTGAAGCTGCAGCAGGCGCGTGGTGCGGGCGAGGGGACGCCCGTGAGCGTAGTACCGGACGCCCTGTTCCCCCACCCACAGTGTCGTCGCACCTGACTCGGCCAGGAGCACCATCGCCTGATGGGTGACATTCGTTCCTGGGCCGAGTAGCAGCGCTCCGATGATTGACGCCGGGACATGCACCGTCCCCCGCTGGTTTGATGCCGTGATGGCATTGGAATCCCGGTTGACAATGCAGTGCTCGATGTAGATGAAGCTCAGCCGGTCCTGGGCGCGTGCCAACTCTTGGACCTCGGCAGGCCGTGCGCCCGGGACTGGCTTGGCCATCGGTCACCTCACCGTCGGTGCCAGAGTCATCAGCCCGCAGCCGTAGCTTTTCGCCGGCCCGATGCCTTGCACGAGTGCCAGCCGAGCGGCATCGGCATCCTGGATCTGGATGACGCCGTCAACCTGAGTCACTGCGAGCGTCACCGTGGATCGTTGACGCCGAAACCGTAGTATCTCGCGACGGGTCACTTGGGCGGATGGCGCCCCCTGGTCATTGACTGGCACGGTGTAACCGTGACGTTCCACGCGACCGATAAACCAAGTTAGCTGCTGTTCGGCTGTGACCTCGGCGACGCGTTGTCCCCGGGACCCGGCAGACTTGCGTACGGCAGTCGTGGGATTGATCGTGCATCTGAAACGCCACGTCGACCCGGATCGGAGCGCTTGCAGAAAGGGGTCGTAGTTCGCGGACCGACTCGAGGCACCATTGGACCAGCCGGCCTGCTCGTTAAGGGCTGTCAGGTCTGGTCGCAGCGGGCTGACAATCATGAGCCGCGCATCGTGCCTGGCCGGCCCCCGATCCAGACGCCACAGGGTGCGTGCACCATTGGAGACGGACTGGCCGGGGGGAAAGGCACCCAACACCGCGGCATGAAGTCGCTCCGGTGATGCCAATAGGCGCATGGCGTCGCGACGGGCCACATTGATATCGAACTGGGTGAGAAACATCAAGCTCCTTCTAGGCCTGCGAACCAGTCGGGCTCGTCGCTTCCGTTGGGGTTGTCGACGACAATCGTTGTCGTCGTGACGTCGCGCCAGCCGTACTCGCGCCGCTCAGGGTTGAAGCTCAGCGGTATGTCGCGGACGGTGTCGCCGATCTGTCCCGGCCCGGCGTCATAGGCGATGGGAAGTCGGACGGATCGTCCCAGTCGGCGTTGGTGCCACAGCTTGGCGTGCCAAGGCTCATTTTCCAAGGTCTTCACCAGCTCGCTCTCTCGCACGCCTAAGGACACCTGTCCTTCCGTGGGACAGGATCTTCGGCCGAGGTAGAGCGGGAACTCCGGGTCTCTGATTGCCTCGTCCAACGCCTGGAGGAGAGACGGGTCTCCTTCGACCGCCGCCACGAAGACTGCGTCGGCCAAGTAGTAGCGGTTTGACAACGGCATGGCTTTGACGCGGCCGTCCTTTTTGGGATGTGCCCAGTCCATGGCTGTCTGGAAGTCCCGCACGATCGACCCCGGCTGGTCGGTTCGCACACCGAATCGCAGGGTGAGCAGGTCTTCGAGACTGTCGGTGCGACGTCGTCCCTGCGCCGCAGCCAACAACCCGATGACGCCGGACTTCGTCGGTTCCCGTCGTGTGGCCCGGGTCGTAAATCGGCTGGAATCTCCCCAGGATTGCAAGGGCCCCGCGAGGCGTAAGAGCAGGACGGTCACGACTCGTCCTGGAGAAGCGACGTGACCTGGTCGCGAACAGAGGAGACGAGGTCGTCTATCGGCATCTGGGTGCCCATGGTGCCGATGGCCTCGGTACGTGAGCCGACGCGAGTCACGAAGGACGCTTCGGGGGCTCCCAGGAATGCCTCCTCACAGTCGTGTGCGTATGCCGCCACCGCCTGGCACGACGCGGCGACGAATCCGCCGTCGTCGGACGTCACGGGGTCCTCGAAGGCCCCGATGAAGCTCGCGGAACGGCCCTTGCGAACCTGGACGACGACGGCGTCCGGGATTGTGTTGTTGGCGAAGGTGTTCTGTTTACCGGTGGGCATCGACATGATGAACCCACGGACGAAGGCTGAGGCTGCCTGAGCTGTCAGGTCAACATCGCCGAGATTATCCTTGAGAGTCGATACGGCAACGGTCGCGAACCGATACAACGTCTCGGAGGTGAACTCGACAGTGCCGATCATGCCGGCTCCTGCGTCGTCCTCGTCGAGTTTGTAATCATCGACCGCAGTCAAGTAGTCGGACTCGATCTCGACGGCGTGTGTGCTCAGCGCGTGGGCGACCTGCACGGCCGAGTCGACGTTGAGATCCTTTGAATCTGCCACCATGCGCCCGAACAACGCCACCTCGATCCCATGGTCGGAATCGGCTGCTTTTTTAGCGTCGGTTGCGGTGATCTTGCCGTCGGTTGTTGCGGCGAGCTGTGCCAGCCGATCGAGTTGCTGGTTCGAGTAAAAGACCAGGTACTGCGTGCGTTCGATTCCCTCGGCTCCCGACTCGTCCTTCTTACGAGGTTTCTCGGCCTTGAGTCCGAGCGCCTTGACGACCTCGAGAGCCTTCTGCCTGGCATCCTCTTCAGGGAGCCCATATGGGGCCGCAGTGAGTCGGTTCATGAGCAGTTCGACGACGCGCAAGGTTCGCGAACCGGTCTGGTTTGCAGGGAGGAACTCCTTAAAGGAGGTCCGCACGGCCTTCTTCCATGCCTGGGAGCTGACCCGCGCCCGGCGGACCCCGCCATACAGGGCTGACTTTGGTGACCCGGTGTCGTCACGGTTGACGTTGGACGGCGGGACACTCTGGATGACGTGGATGTCGACATAGTACGAACTCATCGGGCTTCTCCTTGGTCGGTTGTGGTAGAGGGAGTCGGGTTGTTGGACGGCGGGATGCGGTGAAGTTGGCGTCCCCAGTCCAAGAGGACGTGGTCGGAAGCAGAGGTCTGGATGCGCCACAGATCAGTGGCAAGCCGTCCGTGGTCGAGCGGTACGCCCTCTGATCTCATGAGGGCGATCAGTCCGCGAAGGTTTTCGATGCGAATGCCCCACTGCTGGGCCCGACACAAATGCTGGAACCGCGAGATCGTACCGGGGTCCCACTCGGACCCGCTGGAACGGCGGGTGGACAAGCTGTGCACGGCTTGACCAAGTCCGATGCCAGGCATGTGCATGGGCTCGGACCGGGACTGTTGGTGGATGGCGTACAGCACGACCGAGGCGTGGACCGCCCGCTCGGCCGCAGTGGCCGGGGCGGCGTTGCGACCTAACAAGTCGTCGGGAAGATGCCCCAAGGTGACCTCCCACACTGCGGGGTCGGTTCCCGGCGCCGCAGCATCGGCATGGCGTAGCGCGGCCATGGTGCGCACTGACCACGCATCACGGGGAACCATAAGGTACCCCCGTCGCAGGTGATTGACGACGTCTAGCGTCGCTTTGGTGACGTCATTCCAGGGTTCTGGCATCACTGTTCCTTCCGAGATGTCTTGGTGTCACGGTGAGGGTCTTCTGGGAGCGGGGCTGAGGTACGCACGCGAGCCACGAAACGCTGCCATGCGCGCGCGCGATCCATGAGGTCTTCTCGCTCGGTGTTGGGAACTGGCACCATGCGTCCCGTGAGCGCCGTCGGACCGGCGTCTCGGCACAGCTGCTCACCGATCTCTCGCACCACCTGTCGCGCCCGCCGCCGCCAAGACAGTGTCGCAGTCTCGACATCCGTCCTGCTAGATAAACGACTGAACCAGTCCCGGTATGTCGGGTCGAGTGCCGCGTAGCCCATCTCCGAGGCGCGTGGCCGTACCCCCTCTGATTCGCTGCCGGTCGCTGCGGCCAGGTCGGTGGCGAGATTCTGGAGTGCGAAGATCAGAGAGTCCGCTGTCTGGGCGGATTCGACGGCAAGCCGACCGAGCTGCTCATCGGCGATAACGGCCATGGCCGCGGGCATGGCGTCGTCGATGGTCGTTGTCACGACTGAGCTCTGTGACCCATATTCCATACCGATAGTTCGGATCCGAGTCACGTGGTCACGAGGTAAGGCTCCGTCGCTGGAAAAGGCTGCGAGTTGCTCGAAGATTTCGGGCCTCAGCCACAGCTCATCCGGCTCGCCAGCCTTCTTCCTGCGTCGGTCGTCGGCAGCTGGCTCACGCACCAGCAGCGGTTCCAGCCCCCGCCACATGGCTTTCGTCGAGTCATGGCTTCGAGGCATGTACACGGTCTCACCGGCAGCCTTCGTCTGGGGGGGCGCTGTAGCGCCAAGCGGTGGTCGAGTCGTTGTGAAGAAGGTACTTCCATTCGACTTTGTCACCATTGCATAGCAGGACGTCGACGACCCGGTCACCGTCAGCAATGAGGCGTACCCGTCGGCTCTGCCAGGTGAACAGGTCGGCGCATCCGGTGGGCACCGGATGCTCTCGATCGGGTGTGGCAGTCTGCGGGGGACGCTCCCAGACCGGCACGTCCTGCTGCGGGTCGTCCTGGAGGAAAAGGTTGAGTAAAATAGTTTCAGCCAACGACTTGCCCTCGACGATGACAATTCCCATCGGACCACTGATACCGGTGCCAATGGGGTAGCCTCTGCCTCCTTTGACTCGAGGATCGCCGACAGCCCCCGATTTGATACCCGAGACGTCGAAAGCGTGGGTATGAACCAGCCAGCGCGCGGCCTCGGCGAAGCTCAGCGATGTGGTTCCCGCTCCATCTCTCGTCGTGAAAAACTTGTCGTTAGGAGGAACTTCACTGATGATCTTCGTGAGGCCGGAATACCCACCGTTACTAGTGTGAAGATCGGTGACTTGCATGAATGGGGCGCTGTCGTCGAAAAGGTTGAAGCGGTTGAGCCACCGGTCCGAGTAGGAGTCGATCTCGTCGAGGGGAAGGCCTTCCTCCCACCACTGACCCCAGTCGTCGATCTTCTCGTCATCACTGCGGAATCGAGCCGTTGCTTGAATAGCAATGGCCAAGAGTAGCCGCAAAACAGCTGCCTCTTGGGTGGGAATCTCACCGGCGAGCCCGCGGAACTCGGTGGCCCGGTGAAAGGCTTCTCGGATTGAGACTTCGGTGACGCCGTTGTCCGGCGTCCTTACAGATATCCACGGCTCATCCATGAGGTTGAATGCGCTCGTCATGCGGGTACTCCATTCTGGGGACGGGGCTCAACTGTGAGTCCCCGACTAAGATCATAGTGAATTTGGCGATCGAGAAGGGTTGAGTTGCCATCGGCGTCTAAGACAAGGACGAGTTGCCCACGCAGCCATGGTGACGACTGCCATGAACTCAGATCAATCGGTGCGTTCTCGAGTTCGGTAATCGTCTGATCGATGTCCCAGGGATTCGACAGCGATCGGGGCAGGGTGACCGTGCAGGATGCGACCGCCCGAGCTAGGTCGCCGCCGGGGGCGCCAAAGAGCGGTAGGTCAGCTCCTGAGAACTCTCCGATGCCGTCCATGAGGTGATACCCACCGGAGTTGGTCTGCTGTACGACGATGACTTCGATGGAGTCCTCGGAATCGCGCACCGAGGCGTGACCGCGTGTGTTTTCCGGGTCGACGGTCTTCATGTCGGTGATTCCCTTCATGAGGCTTGAGGCGCCGAAGGGATCGGAAAGTCGATATGTCATAGCCCGAGACGTGGCTGCCTTGTGGCGCGATCTAGATTCGAGGGCGGCGTCTTCCCCGCGACTCGCCCATGCGTCGGGCCAGGTGAATGTCTCCTCGTATGCGATACGGACGAGTCGAGGAATGTCTTGGGGCACGTTGACGATTCCACTCGAAAGGCCGTCAAGAATAGCGGCAGTGCGCAGTAGGAAGTCGGGCTCGTACACCAGTTCGATGCCCCGGCTGAACTGGGGGCCGTCCTCCAGCCAGGCGTCGACGCCGGTGACGAGACAAGTGGCTTCACGCAGGGGAACTGGGCGTTGTCGGTCGTGCCGATGAAGGCGGCCGATGCGCTGCAGCAGAAGGTCTATCGGCGCGATGTCGCTGATGAGCAGATCGAAGTCGACGTCGAGCGACTGCTCAAGTACCTGTGTCCCCACGACCACCAGCCGGTCGGGTCGGCTCTCGCCCGAGCGTCCAAGGCGCCGAACCAGATCGGCCTCACGACGGGCCCGCTGCGGAGCTAAGAAGCGGGAGTGGACGAGCACGACTTCGCAGTCAAGGCGACTATCAAGGGCATCGAAGGTGTCCTGGGCCCGGGCGACCGTGTCGCGGATGATGCCGATGCAACCACCGTCGGACATCTTGTCTTCAATGAGGTTGATGAGCTCGTCAAGGGAGTCGCCCATAGAGCGGACGACAACCTGTCGTCCCGGCGCCGACGTCGAAGTGCCTTGTTGGGCGACACCATCGGATATCGTGGTCACGATTGGGTACTCATCGGTCGTCGTGAGGACCACCTGCGCGTTTCTTCCGTGGCGCCCCTTAGCGTACGCTAGCGCGAGTTCATGACGTTGGGCCGGTGGCAGCGTCGCGGACATGAGGATGACTGGCGTGCGGTAGGCGCCGAGCCATTCGAGGACGACCTTGAGGTATTCGCGCATATAGACGTCGGCGGCGTGGACCTCATCAATGATGACGACCTTGCTCGCCAGACCGAGGTGGCGTAACACCACATGCTTGGCTTTGAGACCGGTGAACAGTGCCTGGTCGATGGTCCCGACGACGTGGTCGGCCAGGATCGCGCGCTTGCGGCCCAAGAACCACTCATGGACGATCGCCGAAGCTTCACGCTGCGTGCCGGCACCTTCGTCGTAGACGGCCATGGTGGCGTTCCACGGCATGAGCTGCTGGTACTCCTCGTTGAGTCCAGCTTTCGAGTGAGCCAGGGAAATGCTTGACGGGTCCTTGGCTGGCACAGCGTCCAGCCATTCCCGAACTCGACCGAACATGGGATTGGACGTGGCCATCGTCGGTAGACCGAAGAAGATGCCGCCGAGCCCGAACCGTTCGGCGAGCACCTGTGCGCACATGAGGGCGGCCTCGGTCTTGCCGTGTCCCATGGGTGCCTCGATGGCGAGCAGGCCGGGTTCGGGCATGGTGTCCGCAACCTCGACCGCTACGCGTTGCATGGCGTTGGGCGCTCCGTGGGTGAGGGAAGGGAAGCTGGTGCCGAACAACTCGTCCACGGAACCGGGGCAGGGGGCAGGCTGCCAGGGGTGAGGGAGCTGAAGTCTGGCAACGGCTCTGCGGACTCGATCTGGCGTTGGTGTGGCGAAGTCGTAGGGGAACAGCGTCTCCGAGCTGGCGATCCAGTCGGTGACGATAACGAGCGCCTCGCAGACTATCTGCGTCTGGATCGAAATTGGGCTGCCCATCCAGGTGGGCAGGAACTCGTCGGCGCCGGTATGCGCGGCCATAGTGTCGAGCACCTCGTCTCGGGTGGCCTTCCAGAGATGCTCCTCGCGGGCCAGCGACAGCTCGACCTTCTCCACGTCGGCGGACGTTGGGTTCGTGCCGTGGTGGCCACCAACGATGGATGCGATGTTGCGGGCACAGCGGCGTGCCCTGGGGGCATCGGGGTACGGCTCAGTAGCCAGCTGGTGACGTGAGTCTGGCCTAGCGCACCGTGGGGTATCGGTCTGTCCGGCTTCCCAATGACAAAGCCCTGGCGTTCCATCTGGTCGCATAGGTAGCTCGTTGACGTTCCGTTGGTGCGGGGCAACCGTGCCTTGAAGGCGAAGTCGGCGCTGATCTTGCCGACGTCATGGATCCCCGCCAGGAAGCATACGAACGTCTGGGCGGCCCGCTCCCCGCCAAGAGTGTCCGCCAGGAGCGATCGGATGGATTGTGGTTGGAGTCTCCAGACTTCGGCCATGACTCCGGCAGCATCTTCGAGGTGTTGGACGACCGGGAGCCAGTCTCCTACCTCGTTTGTCTTGCCCCAGCAGGACTGCGCCGGTGGGGACCAGGTGTTGAGCATTGTCGCTTCCTTGCGGTTGATGTTGACAGGAATAGTAACATAAGAGCATGACTCAACTTAACAAGTTGGAAAATAACTGCAGGGCACCCGAAGTTAGTCACCGACCCCCGCAGCGGCGGGGAGGACATCCGAGATGCGGACGACACGCAACTCAACAATGGCTCACCTCTGCATGGGCAGAGCACGCCCCAGGCTACCGGAGCCATGTACACG